>Ga0307508_10002193_pt1 | contig 20873 bp, 27 predicted proteins | sample 9_EM_MG_FD_203089 | JGI IMG/M metagenome (GOLD analysis project Ga0307508, IMG submission 203089) | Populus trichocarpa ectomycorrhiza microbial communities from riparian zone in the Pacific Northwest, United States - 9_EM | ecosystem: Host-associated > Plants > Roots > Unclassified | place...
CTCCAAACATGCGGTCTGCAAAATTTTGTGTCTCTCCGATCTATGGTTGTTGAGTATCGTCATTTTTTCTCATTTCTGATAGTGTCCGACTAATGGGTAGTAGCCGGGTAACCCCTACAGTACGTTATTGTAGGGCTTTCGACGGTGTTTGCCCTTTCCGTTGGTTCGATGGTGCTTGCCACCATTGACATTTGCAGACAGGACATTGCTGGAGGTTCTGGCCAGATTGAGATTGGAGCCAGTCGTGGTGTTGCGGAGAGCTTGTGCGGTTTCGTGTTCAATCAGAATCGTACTGATGGAGTTGAGCGTTTGTTCTTCGATCGGTCAGTTCTTGAGGATGTCCACAATATTGGCGAATTGCACGGGAAGGTTCGCAAAGATGCGCATAATAAGGTATCGCTCCGTGACTTCATCTGAAGTCCCTTCCAGCTCCTGACTGATATCCGAAAGTGAGGAGATGTAGTCCGATACAGACATTCCCGGCTTCATCACAGCGGAGTGAAGGCGGACAAGGGTAGTGACGCGTGCAGACTGGGATACAGCGACATCGTATCGTTCACGAAGGGCTTCTCAGGCTGCGTGCGGATCGCGATGTCTGAGGCGATTGAGAAACATTCGAATGCTGGGTTCAGTTGATGACCAGATCATTCCGAAGGCACGTTGCGACCGCTTGCGGAAGTCTCAAGCCTGTGCTGTTGCGTTGCTGGCAGGTGCGAGCTCGGTACCGAGGACAATTTCAAGGGAGTCATATATTGTGAGGAGGTTCATAATGTTGTTCTTCCATGAGTGGTAGTTTCTCACGCTGAGGATGGGTGTCAAGCCATGCTTGCAGGTGTACGTGGTGGAATTGGTCATGATGTTGACACGATGTTTGTTGAGGCTTCAAAACGAGAGTGCAGGGATGAGATGCAGAAGCGAGGCTCAAGGTGGCAGGTACGGCGGGAGCGATTATCGATGGGTAGCGGATTGGCAGAGCGTTTAATCTGGGCTCATAACCTGTTGGAATATATGGATCGATAAACGTGAAGATTATATTTTTTAGTATTATGCGGGCACAAGATCTCTATATATACAGGAAGGCCGTTAGGACAAAGGACGGAAGACTGCCCCCCCGAGCCGGTGCTCGGGGACTCAGTCATGTCCGGACGCCTCCTCATCTCTGGACGCCTCCTCATCTCCGGACGCCTCCTCATCTCCGGACGCCTCATCTCCGGACGCCACCTTATTCTGACATATTTCAACATTTCCTCGCTTTACTACGCTTGAGCAAAGTCGACGGATTCTTCCACGTTAACAGCTTGCGGGTTTTCTATTTTGTGTCGGTAAACCTGGTGGTCCCAACGAGGGAGGATACCGGCACAAATAGTTACGATTTTACTTGTAAAAAATGGTGTGCCGTTGTACTATACTGGAGGATCTGGTCATTGTGTGCCGTGTAGACAGGGTTGGCGACGGAAAAAAAAAGGCGGAGGGAGTGCTTCGACCGGTCCCGCCAGTTTGTGTTGGTGTTCGCTGTTCAGGGGTGCATCCACTGTCAGTTATAAGCAGGATACGCGGTGGTATGGAAGAGAGGACGAACGTGGATGGGCATAAAAACCCACATGGGGTATAACTAGGAGGCCTACGACTGGGCAAAGATTGCGGCGGAAGAGCCAGACGCTCGCTGGGTGGAATGGCTGAGTGACCTGGGTCGGCTAGAGGCACGCGCGATGCCTCTCCCAAGATCGCTTGTGCAACTTAAGCTGGAGATCTTCGAGAAGAGGTGGGCGGAGGCTGGGCCTCCAAGACGAAATACAGGATGCCGAAAAGCCAGAGGCCGGATTCCATGGTTGCCGGGAGCACCAAGAGGCTCACCTCACGGTTCTACCAGGTGAAGACGGGGCACTGCCTCTCCCAGCAGTACCTCCACTGGACGAAGGACCGGGCCATCCCGCAGCGCTGGTTTTTTTTCTTTGTTTAATTATACTCGCATACAGCCTTGTCTAGACTATGGCGGCGTACATTTTATCCGTTTTTCCCCTCCGCTGTCCGCGCGGTGGCGGCACGTTGCAAGCCCCCATTTGCCCTCCGCCCAGGCCTGTCTCAAGAAGATATGATGCGCACCAAGTGTTGTTATGAGCGTACTGCGGAAGTGGGAGTCGTTTAGGAGCTAGAAGATTTGATACGGGAGAGTGAGAGACCGGAGAGAGAGCGAGAGAGGTTTGCAATTGCTTGAAGACTTGGAACTATCTGTGAGAGCGGAAATGAGAGACGTTATATACAGCAGCGGCCACCTGGCCAAGATGGCGCCGATGTCGGCATAATGTCTCGACCTCCGCAACATAAACTTCCTTTCCCGCCGGAGTCCAGAACATGTCAACAAAACCCAATCCAACAGAGTCCAGAACATGTGTTCCTTCCGCCGGGAGGTCTTCCGCGCCCCCGCCGCCACCACATATCTAATCTATCCCACTAACCATAAGAAAGGAAGAAATGGGAAAGATAGGAGATAGGTGTGATAGCGCTAATTTCAACACCAAGGAGACGACAAAGAAAAAGAAGAGCACTCCCCGCCCTCATCTCCCTTCTGCCGATCCCGTGAACAAGGGGGCGGGTAGGAACAACGGGGGTTCCGCCCCGCCGTCCAACTCGCCCTCGGCACCCAGCGCCTCCGCATCCGCCTCCCTCTCCTCTTCCCGCTCCCGGAGCTCCCGGAGATCCCACTCTGACACCTCACTTCCGGCGTCGCTCTCTTCCTGAGGTGGCAGCCTTCCCACATCGTGGCCATGAGGAAAGTACCGCCCGACTGCACCTCTCATCCGCCAGGAGGTCCCGGATCTCCCACCGGATCTTCCACCTCCCGGTCTTCTTCCGCACCTCGGCCCACAGAATCTTCTGCTGCATCCTCCATTCCGGACACACCTTGAAGAGGTGGTCTCTCGTTTGCGAGGGGCGCTGGAACCACCAGCACTGGGCGGTGGGGCGAACCTTAGCCAGTGTAGGTACTGTCCGGTGCGGCAGCGCCCTGTCTTCAGCTGGTAGTACCCTGAAGCGAGCCTCTTGCCGTCCGGCTTGTGGCTTTCCGGCATTTTGTACTTCCGCCTGGAGGCCCGGCCCCTAGCCCATCGTCGTGCTTCCACCCATTTCTCCTCCGAAACCTCCCCCTTGAGGTTTGAGAGGGATCGCGGCAGCGGCATTGGGCATACCTCCGTTCGGTCTGAGTAGTTCAGCTATTCTACCCGCGGATGTCTGGCTCCTCCGCCGCAACTGTTGCCCACTCGTCCGCCTTCTCGTTGCCTTCTACCCCTTTGTGCGCCGGACACCATCTTATCTTAATGATGATTCCCGGCCCGGCCCGCCGCCGGCCGACCCAGTCTAGACCAAGCCGGCTCCAAAAAAGCCCGTGGGACCGCGGATCGTGGGCTGGCGTGGACTGCCCCGCGCAGACCAGTCCAGGCCGAGGCCAGGACTGTTGAGGCCCCTAGCTGAGTCTATGGATGTGAGGAGTCGTCCGCTGGGTGACCGGCTCTGTGGATAAACAGGAAGGGGTCCCGTCTCCGCTGTAAAGAGCCAGTTGTGGCTTTCCTCAGAAACTAGCCAACCCTCATGGTACGAAAGTGTGGGGTGCTGTTGAATATCTGGGCTGCCGAACGAGTCGTCGGGAGAGATGAGTGAATATCTCGAACACCCACAACGACTCCTCCGATGCCGGACTGCCGCGGCTAGAATATTATCCCCTACGTATAGAAATCTCGAATGATCGCCAAATTTCGGGGGAAAAAAATTCTTATTAGACGAAAGAAGAAAAAAAACGAAATGAAACGGAGGAAAACAGGAAAACCGCCGAAAGCAAATGCTGCCACCCCTGCCGGCCGCTTTTTTTTTATTATTATTCACTACTCGCATGCGACCTATCAGATCATGGCGAGGTTATGTACAGTCCGTTTCCTGTCTGCTGTCCGCGCAGTGGCGGCACGTTGCAAGCTCTTCCACCTTTCCTTCGACCTCCCAGTCTCCTTCCGCACCTCCGCCCACAGGATCTTCTGCTGGGCCTTCCACTCGGGGCACACCTTGAAGAGGTGTTCCCGGGTCTGGGTCGGGTACCGGCACCACCAGCATTACGGGGTGGGCCGGTTCTTCGTCCAGTTGAGGTACTGCCCAGATAAGCAGTGCCCCGTCTTGAGTTGGTAGAGCCGCGAAGCGAGCCACTTGGTGCTCCCGGCCACCGTGCCATCGGACTTCTGGCTCTTTGGCATGCGGTGCTTCGCTTTGGAGGTCCGACCTCCAGCCCACCTGCGCGCTTCCGCCCACTTGTTCTCGGAGATCTCCCGCTTGAGGTTGGCAAGGGATCGCGGGAGGGGCATCACACGCACTTCCGTCCGGCCATCGTAGTCGTAATTCAACCATTGCACCCCGTGGGTGTCTGGCTTCTTCGCTGCGATCTTTGCCCACTCGTCGGCTTTCTCGTTGCCGGCGATACCCTTGTGCGCCGGGCGCCACCGTATTTCGATGATGATGCCCGGACTGGCGCTGCGTAAGGCCGCGATGTGCTTTCGTGCCTGGAGAGCATACTGCTGCCCCAGGCCAGGTTCGTCCGATCCCATCCGTCTGATGGCTGCCTGTGCATCGGTGACGATGGTGACCCGTTCTGGGATCGTGTTTCTTCTCGACGCTGACTCCAGTGTGCGGGCAAGCGCAGCGCACTCCGCGTCGTAGGCCTCCTGGCTGTGGCCCATATGAGCCTTAATGCCTTTCCAGGATTCGCCGTTCTTCCACACTACCGCATATCCGGCCGCACCGACACCTGCCGGCCGCGGTCGGCCTCGCGGCCTCGCGACGACCGGACAGCGGCTACGAGCCGACTCCTTGCACCACCCCACCAACGCCCCACTCTGGTCCGCCGCTAAAAACCTCGGAAGCCAATAGCAAACAGTCAGAGGACAACCACTTGAAGGCATCCAGCCGTAGCAAGGAGCGTGGGTCTTGACTGATGCCAGTCGGGCAGGAATCAGGTGTTGCTCGCACAACACCAATCGGCATCCTAGCCCACTCACTTCTTCGGCGGTGGTTACAGCAACAATCCACCGGACTCGCGCCCAGCTTCATGAAGGGCAAGAGAACCGTGACAATTGCCCAGACCTCCTGACCGAAGCCTCTCGGTCTACTGCTCCACCACGTCGATTCCAACCAGTTCCGCTGCTCCATCACCCCCTCTCCCCACCCCCACTCCCCGACTCCCCTCCCCTCCCCTCGCACTGCTCGTCGCGCTGCCACTGCAGGTGGTGGCTGGTATCCGGGTACTGCCGGAACGCGGTACCAAGTCGGAACTCTGAAACACACACCTGAGCGAACATGGTAAACGGCTACAATCCACTAGACTTTCGCCTGGCTTCATGAGAGACAAAAGAACGGTGACAAATATCTAGACCTCCTGGCCTGAGCCTCTTGGTCTGCCGTCCCATGGCGTCGATCGAGACTACAAACAACCCCTACGATGAATCAGCCCATGAACTCCGGAACATTTGGCAACCGGACACCAAACAAGGACCATGCCAGCCAAAGCCAACCAGGTGAGTAGATAGCAGCAGCACCAGAGGAAAGGACTTTGACGTTACCTTTCACAACGCCTCGACGAATTGCACACCCCCTTGAGTCTCTGGAAAGCGGCCTTGGGAACAGACCGTCCGACTTTCGCCTGACAGTCCGCCGGATCACGGCCTCGCGGCTTTCCCCTGGTACCTGCAGACCACTGGATACCACCCTGTCGCCCCCAGGGGTCGATCACCACCGTCGCCTCCGCTTCCTCGAAGGCTCCGCTGGTTCCTCAACCCCCTCGACTCCTCTCTTTGTTCCCGGCTTCAAGACCACCTCTCGCGAGGCAAAGCTCTGAGAGCTCTGGGCGGTCCAGTCCGCCCTAGCACGGATGGCATCAACCACCGCAGTGCTGACGGATCGCTGGTTCGCCCGGTCCCAGAAGTCCGAAGGAGAATCAGGACGGCCTTCGGCCGACCTGACCACCTGGCTGCTGCCACGGAGATTTCTCGTCCGTCGCTGCTCAAGCGCCCACGCAATGGTGGGGTTGTGTGCCGAACGGGTCCTCGCGGACCCCGGACGGGCACACAATCGCTCAGTCATCCTGAGTCGCTTTCCAGGCGGTCCCTGGCTGGACTGCACACGGATCTGAACAAATCCGGTGCAGCCACAGTCCTCGTCCTTACCCATCCAGCATCGCTTGCGCGAGCCATCTGAGATTGGAGCATTCTCCTCCGTCTTGCCGCTCTCCTGGGAAGCATTGGGAACATGAGCCTCCTCCACGTCTCGGGCGGGCGAAACTGTCGCACCGAACATGGCCGGAGCACTCATCATCTCCTCGCTGGGGGCCGCCGGAGGCGTCGCAACCACTGTGGCTGGACCACCCACCACCTTCTCACCGCGCTGGTGCCTGACCCTGTCTCTCCTCAACTTGAGGGCGCGCGCGACCTTGGGGCCGTAGGCCGGCGCGGGAAGCCTCAGTCTCGGAAGAGACATGACCTTCGTAGGGCTCATCTTGAGCCGTGCTACCGACCTAAGAGCGTCGCTCACGGCGGCGTCATCTGCGCCCGCGCAGGTGGGAGTGGCACCGAGATCCGTGGACCCGGTGTCTATCGTCACCGGCGAATTCCCGGTGGAAGCAGCACTGGCAGGGCTGGAATTGGTCGAGGTGTCTGAACGTTCCTCGTCCGTCCGCAATTGCAGTGCAAAAGAGGATCCCACCCTGCCAGTCGCTGCCCCAGTGCTCGCAAAGGTTGGAGTCCAACCAACTGGTCCAGTGGCCACTACCGGAGCAGTGCCAATGGGCGTACCAGCAGGAGGAGCCCAGCCATTTGCGACCGACATCGCAGGGGCAGGAGTCCAACCTACCTGTCCAGCAGGAGGAAGCCCGCCACTTGCGGCCGGAGTCACTGGGTTGGACGTCCAACCAGCTGGTGGAACAGCCATTGCCGTAGCAGCGCTGATGGGCGCACCAGCGGGAGGAGCCCATCCACCTGTGACCTCACCAGGCACCGGAACTTGCGCCGTGGTAGTGGCTGCCGTCGGGGTAGATCCGGAGGTGACCACCTCAGCCCTCGCGGGCTCGGTGGAAGCGAACCTCCTCCTCGGCCTCCTGCATAATAGTCAGCCAAATATTCAGGATAGCAGTCTAGAGTCACTCACAAAGGCCGGATCTCCCTGGCCTGAAGTTCCTCAGGCGCGGCTTCAACAGCCGGATCCATGATCCGTACGCCCTCCACCACCACGACTACCGGCTCCTCGAGTACCGGCTCCTCACCTACCGGCTCGGTGCCGTCCTCTTCCGACTCAGGCCTGTAGTAGCACAGGATAGTTAGATACGGTTCACAGGAATGTTCATGAAATGGGACAACTACACATAGCCGTCCTCGTCGTGATTCTCCTCGGCATCCACCAGAGGAGCAACAGGCGCAGGAGCGGCTACCACGCCTTCGTCCTCATCGGACTCGGAGCTGTATTGATGGAACGTTAGATATTAATCATGAAATGTAAATGATGACTTGAATGGCCTGAACTTACAGGTAGCCGTACTCCTCCATTAGCCCGATTTGCTCCTCGGTGTATTTCGAAGTCATTGAACTGATTAACACAATATCGAATTGTCAGCATGTTACGAAGCTGAAGAGATGGGGAAGAAAGAAAAGGGTTAAGTCCGGGTATATATAACTTTTACGCTTTGGCTGGTGCTCAGAAAAAATGGAGGGGTCGTTGTAAAGTATTACTTACCTACCTTTTATGGGGGGTCTCTTCTTGCTTGTAAAATCGGGGTGTTCAATGTCGAGAGTCTGAAGGATAGAGAAAAGAAGGAAGTGGAGGAGCTGGGGGGAGGGTACCTTTTATAGGAAATCTAACACGGCCACCCAAATCACTAGCCGCCAGACATTTGAGCCCATAGCCATTGGATTTTTGAGGTAGGGTTGATACTTGGGTGAGCCCAAATCACCTTCAATCACTCAGGCGTCGGACAAGCCGCCGACGAGAGGGGGGGGACGAGTGAGCCGTCAAGCAATCCGCCCGGCGAGCCGTCGGGCAAGCTGCCGACTAGCGGTGGGCTGACTCTCCATCCAGTGTATGATTTGGGAGGCAGTGGCTTCTTGGAGCCGCCCGCAACCGTCCACCGTTATGGAACTTTGCTGGCTTGTAGGTCATCGCATTTCACTCGCCATGGCCGTGTGAATGGTGTCACGTGACCCCTTCTGACTACGAAACTTGACGCGCGCTCAACGACCGCGCAAGATATGGAGGTCGCGATACCGCTGGACTATGGAATTTTTTTCTTATTAGCGGTGAGCTGTGCTGTGGATTTGGTATCTGAAGATCTGACTCTTATTTCAACTTGATCTTATTAGACGGCAGAGCCGAGCAAAAATGCGGATTTTTGGCTCAGCGCGCTGCCGGCTGGTTGGAACCATATCGCGGGATTCAGGGATGTCACCAGCGACCTTCACGAGCGGACAAACGGACAGTGTCTACTTTGCACGATCTAGCTAGGTCGCATGCGAATCGAAATGAAAAAAATCAAGAGCCCCCCATCCTTGCCGCCACTACGAGGGCCCCATCTGCTTATGATTCAAACCACGCAAAAGACGCACTGCCAAGACTCCCCCTTTCCTCACCAGATCCCATTCATTTGCACCCAGCGCCCCCAACGATCGCTTCGGACAGCCCCACCTCTACCCGCTCCACCAACAGTCTCTCTCCGGTAACCGCCACTATACCAGTGCCATCGGCAAAGACAGCAGCTGTATCAGCGCCTCTTCCCCTTGGCAGGCGTGGCTACCTCCGAAACTTCCGTCGGCAGCTCGGACCCGTCTACAGCAGCAGCCGTTTCGGTGGTTTCCCCCTCGGCAAGCGGCGGTTCGCCGTCCTTCGTTTCCTTCGAATCCCTCGGCATGGTAGGGCGTGTGGCCTTGGCCTTCAAGGCACGGCACCTGGCACGATGTCGCTCTACCCGCGTCGTAGTTAGCAGCTATCCTCGGACGTTTGGCTGGGGGATTGGGGCGGGAAAGTACCCTTGAGCACGATGAGCATAGCCCTCTCGGGGGTGCCAGCGAACTGGGCGCCGGGGCCCTCGACCACGCGGATGTAACACTTGCGACAGGCTTCGGGCGAGCGCTTTGAGCCCTCCTCGCGCAGTCTGTTTGCGACATCCTTCCACTTGCCCCTGTAGCCCGTCGACGCAGCCAGCGAGCCGAAGCCAAACAGCGTGCGCACGAGGATGCACAGCTCTTCGGTGTTCCAAAGCAAACCTGCCGACTTCGATCTCGCCTTTGGAGGGTGAGCTGGTGGAGGCGCTGGGGGCTGCGCGGGCTGTGCCGGGATCTGCGTCAGACCACTGAGGGAGTGCTGCGACAAGAAATCGTTGATGGCAGAGGACAGCTGGGAGAACGAGCGAGTGGGTGCCGGGTGGGCTACCTCCAAATCCGAGGTGCTCTGCAATCCGGAGGCTTCGGGGTCCTCGCCGGCGGGGGAAGACGGGAGCTCGCCGTCCGGATTCAGCATCTTCGAGATGTCCATCCTGAGTTCGCGACATCGGTCAGCAATCAAGTCTTGCCTCACCGTATCAGTCTGCATTGTTTGTGGGATAGAGAACCTGGCTGGGAGCTTGGACGTGGAAGCAAACTGGCGGATGCTGCGGAAGTGGAGGGTGCCAGCGAGCTGAGGTGGAGAGATGTCGGTGTTTGTAGGTTTCCTGTGAGTGCTGCGACGACTGGATGGACTTTGTAGCAGTGGTTTCGTGCAAAAGGAAAGCAATCACCTCCCCGCAGTTCCCTGCGCCAGTGACCAGAGTAGGGACGCGGGGACGGCGGGGTGTTACCAGTGCTGCTGGTGTTGCCCGCCCACACCGTCCGCCCTACCCTTCATCTGCAGTGCCGCTCGGAGGGTCCCTTTCCACCACAAATGGGAACAATTACATACAGCTCATGAATGTTGTGGCTTTGTTCGCTTGCGGATGTCGTATTTCAAGGTGATTATTTCTTGTGTCGGAGGACATTCATTAGGCCCTCTAGTGGGGTCATCACCCCAAGTCCCTCGACTGGTGTTGGAAGCGATAGGCTTGCTGCGCCGCGGCTACTAAGCGAGGCACCTGAGTGAGAGCAGGTGAAGGTGTGTACAAAGTGTCGTGGTGAGACGCCAACCCTCATCCATCGCGCGGATAGCGGACAGGAGCCAGTCGTTATACTTGCTATGTAGAGGATATGCGGGGGCCGGGCTATGTGTCACAATGTCATACACGTAATGTTTGATACACGGACATGAGGTAACTCACCCATGACCTGACGCCACCCTGATGGTTCGGATTCGACAGGATATGGCTGTAAACAGGCATGCAAAATTGGCGCAGGTTAACGAGGTCAATTAAATGAGTAGTCAAGAACGAGAGCCCATTGTCACGGAAAAACAGAATATAACATTCATCAATCACCGACTTGTAGAAGCAATCAAACGCCAAGTGAGCACACAAAAGAGAATTGGAATTGAACACGGCAACAACGCTAGCTACCAGTCCTCCTCTTTAAATGGTGGTCTCGTACGGCAGCGCGTTGACAGTCTCGGGTTCGCCAGCGACCACGGTGTGGGCGGTCCGGGGCTGAACAGCCATTCTCTTGAGATGCACACGAGTTCCCTCCTCCTTCGCAGCCTTCCTCTTGGCGGCGTTATCCTTGACACGGTCAACGAACTCCTTGCGGCACTTGGAGTGCTTGACGTGCTCGATACGGACGTTGACACGCTTCTCAAGGTAGCGGTTGCCGACACGCTTGTAGATGATGACCCCGAGGGCCGACTTGGTGACGTTGTAAACGACACCGGTCTTTCCGTGGTAGACCTTGTGGGGCATACTGAAGTACCGGTCAGCGCGAGTCCAATCAAGGATCATAGCGAATTCCATGCTCGGTTACGACCGAACTCAGTCTCCGAGCTGGTAGTAGCGGGCGTCTCGGATGTGCGCGGTGGAGAAATCGGACGGAGGCAATTGGGGATGTAACTCACCCCTTCTGGACGGCACCGTTCGCCTTGATGTCAACGATGTCACCGACACTAAAAACTATCAGCACTTCTCCCCTTTCATCGCTCCTGCCAGAAGGGCTCAACATACCGGTACTGCTGCAGATAGACCGACATAGGGATCATACCCCTCTCGCGGAACTTGCGAGAGAAGGCATATCTCGTGCCGGAACGAATCCCTCCCCTACAATAACACACTCCCGTCAGTAGCCGAATGTTTAGATCTCCGCGAATCCGACAGAGTGGAAGATGCCGCCCCAAAAACGTACATTTCTGCTTGTTTTGGGGGTTTTTACTAAACGGTAGGGGCGGAGGTGGCGGAGTGTGGTCGGTTCGTTGCGTCGCTGGGGTCGTGTTCGCCGTCGCCGTCGGAAGGGTTCTCGTTTCGTGGTCGTGTGGCCGAAGTGTCGGTCGTGCGCAATTTCGCTAGTGGGATTTGTGCGCTGTAGGGTATCTAACTTGCCCTATTTTCCACAGTCACAGAATCCACACAAACGTTGTCGGAAAACCAGCATCAACGCAAAAGTACATTCTCGCGACGGAACGACTAAACAGCCACCGACAACCCTCCCGACGCCGATCAACTCGAAGGAAACGACATCAGTTAATCGCGCTTCTTCGTCGAGCTAATCCGCAATGGCTCCCGTTTGTTACTCCAAGACCTACAATATGTTTCCCTTCTCTAAGCTCTTCCAATGTTTTGTACTGATTGTCTATGTACAGGTTCCCCGCCGACCCTTCGAGTCCGCGCGTCTGTGAGTTCCACTGTTGTCGAGCTTGTCTCTTCACATGTCTCCTTCGAAACGCTGCATAAGGACTTCCGACTAATCACCCTACGTTTTCCAGCGATGCTGAGTTGAAGACCATCGGTGAATACGGACTGCGCAACAAGCGTGAGGTCTGGCGTGTCCAGCTCACTCTCTCCAAGATTCGGTTGGTGTTTACTCTTCCGCTGTACTCGGATGACGGTGATTTAATTGGAGACAGTCGTGCTGCCCGTCAGCTTTTGACCTTGGACGAGAAGGATCCCAAGCGTCTCTTCGAGGGAAACGCCTTGATTCGTCGTCTCGTCCGTGTCGGTGTCCTTGACGACCAGCGTATGAAGCTCGATTACGTCTTGGCCCTCCGCACCGACGACTTCCTGGAGCGTCGTCTTCAGGCACGACTTCCCTCCCCACTCACTACACTCCATACACGTGGACTTTATTGATGACTCGATCCTCTACAGACCCAGGTCTACAAGCTCGGTCTCGCCAAGTCCATCCACCATGCCCGCGTCCTGATCCGCCAGCGCCACATCCGTGTCGGCAAGCAGATTGTCAATGTTCCTTCCTTTGTTGTCCGTCTCGACTCGCAGAAGCACATCGACTTCGCCCTGAGCTCGCCCTTCGGTGGTGGTCGCGCTGGTCGCGCTCAGCGAAAGAAGGCTAAGAAGGTTGCCGATGCCAAGAACGAGGGTGGTGAGGAGGAGGATGACGACGAGTAATTAGGTTGATCTGGGCATAAACCCATACCTCTAAACAAACGCTGCCCTTTACTCTTTGAACGTTGCACAGTGATGTCATGATCAGATTGCCCCGATTTGCACTTCGTTCCTGCTTAGCCCATCGTCCTCACTCGAGAAGATTTAGCATGTACCGTAGTGTTCAACGGTCTTTCCCTATCGATGATCTTCGGAATGCAGCAGTATTGCCTACACAGGTATGCCCGGACAGGATGAACTGAAACGAGCAGTTCAAGTGCAGCTGCTCTGTTTTGATTCCTGGCTTCCACCTGCAGTTGCCGATTACGTATGCAGCTTTCCCGCCCGCCAACCGCTACGCCACGAAAGTGGAAAAGAAAACAAAAATGAAGTCCCCGCTTCCGACCGAGACAGCATTCGGCTGATCGACCACCCCCCGGGGGCCGCCACTACATGGCCACACAAACTGCCCGCACGCCTCTGGAACCACTTCCACAGGATGTGTCCTACAGGCTCCGACCACCGTCGGGATATACGGCCTCTACAGGCATTGGGCGGTGGTATGGACGTCGACTGCGATATCCACCCCACCGTTGGCTGTGTAGGTATCTAGTCGTCGAGACGAGGTAACCGGGTATGGTGCGTGTAGCCTATAAACATATATCAAGAATTTGGTTCCGCACACGTGTGCTCTAAATTATCTGGAAATATTATGACGTTCATTAGCGCTGCCTGAGCAAAGCTACCGTACTCATACTGTACCTTAACGGCTTAATACGCGACAGCACTTAAATACTGGCTTAATACGGTATCAAGGCTGATTCCGAGTTAATGCTAATATGTGTTCGCGCCCCAGTACGTGTTGAATGTCGTGTGACGCTTCGGCGCTACTCGTGGAAAAAAAACCGATGGCAAGATAATAAAGGTTGCCATATTAACATCAGGTCCTCCTCACATCATTTTTTGGGATGCGGCAGTTAGCGTCGCACTGATGTCGCCACCCCGCCCATGAACGTCTCTGGAGTGCGTTCGCTGCCGTGCGGGTGCCAGGTTGACGATCAGCGAGGCGGTTTCTATCTATGGTAGATATTTAAGCTTGTTCAAGCTGCGTCGAACGGATCCTTTTCAAGCCGCCACCACGCTAAGCCGAAAGAATAAGCGTTTTTTTTTGTTTAATCATTACTCGCATGCGGCCTAGATCATGGCGAGATCATGTACAACCCATTTCCTGTCCGCGCGGTGGCGGCACGTTGAAATCTCCCCTTTGCCCTCCGCCCACACCTGTCCCAAGAAAGTAGAAGCGCACCAAGAAATGACAAAAGAAAGGACAAAAGAAAGGACGAAGAAAAGGGAGACAAAGGAAACCGTGACCGCCCCCCTCTACTCCTCTTCCGCAGACGCCACGAAGTCAGGCATGGGCAGGAATAGTGGTGATCCCCCCCCAGCGCCCGGCTCCTCCACCGCCCCCACTCCCTGCTCCTCCCACTCCCGCACCTCCGCCTCAGACACCTCGCTCACTGTGTCCACTTCCTCGGCCGGTACTCTCCTCCCCACATCCGAAGAAGTAAGGAAGCCCAGCACCGCCCGTCTGCATCTCTCATCTGCCAGGAGGTCCCGGATCTTCCACCGGTCCTTCCACCTCACAGTCTCCTTCCGCACCTCCGTCCACAGGATCTTCTGCTGGGCCTTCCACTCCCGGACACACCTTGAAGAGGTGCTCCCGAGTCTGGCTCGGGTACCGGCACCACCAGCATTGCGGGGTGGGCCGATTCTTCATCCAATTGAGGTCCTGCCCGGATAGGCTGTGCCCCGTCTTGAGCTGGTAGAACCGCGAGGCAAGCCTCTTGGTGCTCCCAGCTACCGTGCCGTCCGGCCTCTGGATTTTCGGCACCCGGTACTTCGTCTTGGAGGTCCGGCCTCCAACCCACTGGCGCGCCTCCACCCACTTCTTCTCCGAGATCTCCCGCTTGAGGTTGGCGAGGGATCGAGGGAGGGCATTGCCCGTACTTCCGTCCGATTGGATTAGCTCAGCCATTCCAACCCTCGGGTGTCTGGCTCCTCCGCCGTGATCTTTACCCACTCGTCGACTTTCTCGTTACCGGTGATCCCCTTGTGCGCTGGGCACCATCGGATTTCGATGATGATGCCCGGCCTGGCCCTACGCAGCGCGGCGATGTGTTTCGCGCCTGGAGAGCTCGTCCGATGCCATCCGTCTAATGGTCGCTTGAGCATCCGAGAAAATGGTGACCCGTTCCGAGATCGAGTTTCTCCTTGATGCCGATTCCAGTGAGCGGGCAAGAGCGGCGCACTCCGCGTCGTGGGACTCCTGGTTGTAGCCCATGTGGGTTTTTATGCCCTTCCAGGTTAGACCGTTCTTCCACACCACCACGTAGCCGGCGGCTCCGTCCGTCCTTCATGCGCGACCCGTCCGTGAACATGGTAAGCCCCGGCCGAACCTTCACCGCTTCCGCCTTCGCCTCCGCCTCCTCCTCCGCCTCCTCTTCCTGCAACAGCGCTGCGTCGAGGGTCTCGGGTTCCTCCAGCAACACTGAGCTTTCTGATCGAAAAAATAAGCGTGTGGGTACATACAACCTGCAGGCGGTAATAGTAACCAAAAAAAGGGGATGCTCACACTCCCCATAGCGTACAATCGCTTCATGCCAGGAGGTCGCGCGAGCGTGCAAGCCGTGGCCGTCCTTGCCCCGGGGAATGATTTTCGACTGATGGGCGGGGGTGAGGATGAAGACTGAGGTGAGGGCGGTAGGTGATGGGCGGTGATAAGGATAATGCCCTGTTTGGGTGAAACGGACGTCCGTCGTTCCGTTCCCTAGGTGTGTCCGTTCGCAAGCCGCGAACGGACGGCACACTCGAACGGACAAAAGCATCGGCACTGTTTGGCACACAACATCCGTTGTTGCCACGTAAAGATCCCCGTCACCCCATCAAAAAAGTAAGTTCAACGCATTGCGACTGAACACATATATCAGAGTTAAATTCCATAGACCTCGCTTCAGGGTCTTGTTATGCGGAAAAGTTTGTACAGGAAATATTTTTTCACATTCCACGGAGGACTGATTGGAAATGTCGAGAGATCGTTCCCCCACTGTTTTAGAAGTGCTCTTGAGCTTCACGGTTACTACTGTTGTGACCGATGATGCATAGAAAGCATGGAAGTGCAAATATTTAGGATTTCGCAATAGAGATCGTTGATTATAGAATATCAGAATAAGACAAATGTAGTGTGGGCGCTGTTTCTTACGACGTATCCTATCGGGTGAAATTTTGCTATTGGGAGGCATGGGGCGGGTTGCTGTACGAACGGAAGCGAAAAAGACCTCGCGAGGTCAATTTGGGAACGGAAGACTTTTTGGTGTAGAGGAACGGAAACGGAAGACGGACTGCGACTGTCCAAACACTGCTTTTTTTTTGGGAACGGACGCTAGTCATGTAAACGGAAGCGAACGGACATCTCCCACCAAAAAACCAAAACGGACGCGCCCACCCAAACAGGGCCTAATGAATGAGGGGCGGGGATGGGTGAAGGGCTAGGCAAGGGATCCAGACATGATTCTGCCGCTCGGAGAACGGCTGGGAGTTACTGAATTGCTGAGCGGAATGAAAGGATTCGTATCGTCTGTAATCGAGACCGTGCCTGCGCCGTCTTCCTATCCTTGGCCATATGGCCATTCGGCACAGACCCTGCCCGTGCCGCTTCCTCGTTTTCCTCATTTCCCTCGTTCTCCTCGGCCTCTCGGCCATCCGGCACAGGCCCTGCCCATGCCGCTTCCTCGTTTTCCTCAGCCTTAAGTTCCTCGAGTGCTTTGCAGTATTCCAGGTCCTTTTCCCCAGCACTTCGTACAAGTGCCAGGAATTCCTTCTTCCAGCTCCGGACCGGGAGAGAATAGAGTCGTGCAGCTGAAATGATGAATGTCGTGCCTTCTCGTAAGGTGTTGACTGCTCCTGCAAAGTGAGTTTTATGCAAGACTGTCATTATCGGCTGGCTTTCACTCCCTCCCTTTTCAGGGCGGTACTCTGAACGCCTGGACAGTGCGTCTGGTTTGCCATTTTTGGCGCCAGGTCGGTAGTAGATCTTAAAGTCGATGCCGGCCAGCTCCTGTACCCAGAGGGCTTGCTGCCGGTTGAGAACCTTGGTGGTGGTGAAGTATTCGAGGTTCTGGTGGTCTGAGTATACTTGTGGTGAGTTGCTCCTTCGAGGTATCGTCGCCAATGTTTGAATGAATCCACAACTGCCAACAGTTCCTTGTCGTGGATTTCGTAGTTGATTTCAGCAGAGGTGAACTTTCTTCAGTGGAAGGCGATTGGGTGTAAGCGGTTTTTGTCATCCCTTTGGGATAGTACCGCACCGAGAGCGAAGTCTGAGGCATCGGTTTCCACAAGTACTGGTCGTTGGGGTTCGAAGTGCGCTAAGATCGGGGCGGATGTGAAGCGGTGTTTCAGTTCCGAGAACGCTTGTTCTGCTTCAGCCGTCCATTTCCAGTCTTTGGTTATTGTGGCCTTTGTCAGTTCCGTGATTGGCCACGCCACTCGGGAAAAATCTTTGATGAACCGTCGATAGAAGTTAGCAAATCCTAGGAATGACTGAGTCTCTACTAGTGACGTGGGGGACTTCCATTCGAGGACTGCCTTCACTTTCTCCTCTGCCATTTTGATTCCTTCTCTTCCGATTACATAGCCAAGAAATTCCACCTCCTTTTATTTCCATGCGCATTTTTCCGGCGAGATGGCCAACCTATTTGCCCGTAACCTCTGTAGAACTTCTTTAACAATCGTGTCGTGTTCTTCTTCTGTTTTAGCGTATATGAGTAGGTCGTCAATGTATGCCAATAGGCCGAGGTCGATCATGTCTTGGAATATGTGGTTCATCATGTCTTGGAACGTTGCTGGGGCATTGGTTAATCTGAACGGCTTTACCAAGAATTCGTACAGGCAGTAGCGGGTGCGGAAGGCGGTTTTCCATTCCTCTCCTTTCTTCATCCGGACTAGATGGTATCCGTTTTTTAGATCGATTTTGGTGAAGTACTGCGCTCCTTGAATGCGGTCTTGTAGTTCCTGCATTAAGGGGAGGGGATATCGGTTGGGGATTGTGATTCGGTTGATGCCGCGGTAGTCGACACATAATTTGAGGCCGCACCCATGAGGTTTTGGTACGAAGAGGATTGGAGCACCAGCGCTGGATGATGATCGTCGGATTTTCCCTGTTCTGATCATTTCCTTTAGGTATTCCCGAAGTGTTTCCAACTCAACCTCAGAAAGTGGGTAAATTGGCCCCCAGGGTGGTTTTTCACCCTCCTTCAGCGGAATTTTGTGGTCGTAGGAACTGTGTTTTGGGAGCGCATCTGCCGCCTCCTTTCCCATGATGTCCAGGAATTGCCGAAATTCGTTGGGCACTTGGTCTAGTGGGTCGGCAGCCCCTACTGTGGATACGTAACCAATAATCTGCGCTCTTGGATGACTGATTACCGATCGGTCGAGGCTTAGAGAGAATTTGGTAGTGGCGGCCTTCGTACAAAGTTTCGAGCAGTTTGGACTATTGAAACGAAGGTCTGGATCCCTCCATGCCCCTTGTGGGGGGTGTTTGACAATCCACCAAAATGGCAGGAAGATGTCGACTTCCGGTTCGAGTGGCGCCACTTCAAATACCTCTTGTGAGTAATGTTCATCAGCAAAAAATTTAATTCTTACCGGAGCTACCGGAGCTAGCGAAGCTTACCGGAGCACCGGGAGTGAAATATAACTTTGTCCTTCGATAGGCTAGGGAAGCTACGGACGCTACTACCACCTTACCGACGCGCCCCCACCTTAGGGGAGCTAGGGAGGCTTGAAACGCTAGGAAAGCTAGGGAAGCTACGGACACAACCACCAACCTTACCGACGCAACCACCAATCTTACCGACGCGCCCGCCACCTTAGGGGAGCTAGGGAGGCTAGAAACGCTGGGAAAGCTAGGGAAGCTACGGACACAACCACCCCTCTTATGGGAGCTAGGGAAGCTTACAGGAGCAACAAGTGTGCTTTGGGAGCAGTTTCGTACCCACAATTACTACAGTTACAATGCTACTACACACAGTTGACTATGCTCTTCGATCACAAAATAATTATTATATTTAAAATCTATATTATACCACTATCACGAACCTGGCACGACAGGCTCCTTGGCGCCGGCGCCGGTGCCACTCTCACCCTTGTCGCCCTGTGGCTCGTCTTCGTTTCCGCTACCGCAGCCGCGGTCATCCTCCGCGCTTAGGCGCCTCGACCGATCTCCGCCATATCGCTCCGGTAGCGATATCCCCGACCGCTGGCCGGTCTAAACCTCTCTCCTTCGTCTCCGTTATGTTACTTACGCGTCCTTCTCCTGTCATCGTTATGTATGTCGTTTCCTCTTGATTATGCTTGCGCGTCCTTTCTCCTGTCCGCTACGTTTGTTGTCTTCCGTTGATGAAGCTTGCACGTCCTGTTCCCTGTTCCTTACCTTTACTGCTTGCGCGTCCTTTCTCCTGTTGCCGCGTGTAGAGTGTTGGCCGCGCGGCGGCCGAGTGCGATCATGTGTTTTCCTTGGGCGCGGCGATCGAGTCATGATGTTAGACGGAGGAACTGTGTCAGTCTTGCGGGCAAGCTGTGGTTCCACAGAGGGAAGGAAAAGTATAAAGGAAGGGCGCGGTAGCTAGTCTGGAGATTCTTCTCCACGCAATCTATTATCCACAGACCTCTCTCTCTACATCCGTGACCCGGCGCTGCGACCACTACCTGTAAGAACCTATTAGAGATTAAGGCGAAGTCGGATACCGCCACAGCGAAGTCGAATACCGCAACGAGACCACGCCAGGCGTGCAGAGATCAGGGCGAAGTCGGATACCGCCACAGCGAAGTCGAATACCGCAACGAGACCACGCCAGGCGTGCAGAGATTAGGGCGAAGTCGGATACTGCCACAGCGAAGTCGAATACCGCAGCGAGACCACGCCAGACGTGCAGAGATCAGGGCGAAGTCGGATACCGCCACAGCGAAGTCGAATACCGCAACGAGACCACGCCAGGCGTGCAGAGATTAGGGCGAAGTCGGATACCGCCACAGCGAAGTCGGATACCGCCAACAAAGAAGACCACCGGGACAGCCTACGTTGCCTGTCGAGCAGCACGGACTAGTGAGGCAGGATCTTGACAACCACGAAGTCCAACATCTCAAACGCTGTCGGCTACAGTGACGAATAAGGGCAGACGACGCAACGCAAATGAATGTAAACCATCAATACGTAACAGCGCGGTTTTGATATGCGTACGAATGTATATCAGCGATGGCTACAGCACACGAGCAGTGCATACGAATGTAGACAGCGGTAATGGCGGCAGACGCGCAGCATGTAGGAATATAGGACAGAAGTGGGTACCAACGAGGTTCTGCAACGCGTACGAACGCAGGTCAGTGGTGTTGACGGCAGACGTGGAGCACGTACAAATGTAGCCAGCGGCAATGGCGGCAGACGCGCAGCGTGTACAAATGAAGGACAGCGGAGTGTACCAACGAGGTTCTGCAACGCGTACGAACGCAGGTCAGCGGTGTTGACTGCATACGAGCAGCGCGTACGAATGTAGGACAGCAGTGCGTACCAACGAGCTTCTGCAATGCGTACGAACGCAGGTCGACGATGTAGACGGCAGATGAGCAGCGCGTACGAATGTAGGACAGGAGTGCGTACCGACGAGGTTTTGCAACGCGTACGAACGCAGGTCGACGATGTTGACGGCAGACGAGCAGCACGTAAGAATGTAGCCAGCGGCAATGGCGGCAGACGCGCAGCATGTACGAATGTAGGACAGCGGTGTGTACCAACGAAGTTCTGCAACGCGTACGAACGCAGGTCAGCGGTGTTGACTGCATACGAGCAGCGCGTACGAATGTAGGACAGCAGTACGTACCAACGAGGTTTTGCAACGTGTACGAACGCAGGTAGACGATGTTGACGGCAGACGAGCAGCATGTACGAATGTAGACAGCGGCAATGATGGCAGACACGCAGCATGTACGCATGTAGGAGGACAGAAGTACGCCCTGGAGGCGAGGAAACATATCAGGACACTCCGGAGGGCGGAACCAGGGATCACCATCGAGGTCAGGTGGTGCCCGGCACATGAGGGAGTGGAAGGGAATGAAAAGGCAGACGAGTGGGCGAAGCTCGCAGCAGAGGAGCCTGATGCTCGGGGAGTGGAGGGGCTGGAATGGATGGCCTACTCGGACCGGCCGGAGGCGCGCTCCATGCCGCTTCCCAGATCGCTCGCCAATATCCGGCGGGAGATCTCCGAGAAGAAGTGGGCCGAGGCGCGACAGTGGGCGGGAGGCCGGACCTCCAAGGAAAAAT
>Ga0307508_10002194_pt1 | contig 20873 bp, 16 predicted proteins | sample 9_EM_MG_FD_203089 | JGI IMG/M metagenome (GOLD analysis project Ga0307508, IMG submission 203089) | Populus trichocarpa ectomycorrhiza microbial communities from riparian zone in the Pacific Northwest, United States - 9_EM | ecosystem: Host-associated > Plants > Roots > Unclassified | place...
TCGGCGGCGAAGCGGGCTACGAGCAGGTGGTGGCGCGGACTGAGACGGAGCTGCAAGGAACCGGCGCCACCTGGATCGCGACCACCGACTATCGCACCTATGCGATGCTGCGCTGGTACTTCAACGGCCGCGTGCCGGTGGTCCAGATCAACGAGCGCGGCCGATTTCAGGGTTTTCGCAATCCCGGATTCAACATGTTCGCACGTGACACCGGCCTCTATGTAGCGCGCGAGCCGGATCAAGCGAGTCCGATCTGGAACGCGACCACGGCTGTGCGCGAGCCGCTGGCGCGTGTGAACCGGGTCTGGCGCGGCGTGGTGATGGATACCTACGCGCTGGAAAAGCTGACCGGCTGGATGCCGGAGCTGTCGCCGCCGCCGGACTCGCCGTTGTTTCGCTGGCGGGTGCTGGCGGGGGAAGTGGGGGTCACGGTGGTAGCCCAGTCGAATTGAAGCATTCCATCGGCAACGGCAGTGCGATCCCTCCCCCTTGTGGGCAGGGTGGCGCGCAGCGCCGGGTGGGGTCTTTCCACGCATTCCGAACGAGTTTATTTCGTTCAACCAGCCCCCACCCGTCACATCGCTCGCTACGCTCTCGATGTGCCACCCTCCCCACGCTTCGCGAACGCTCGCGGGGAGGGATTAGAAACCTCAATCCTCGCTCTCCCGCTTGCGCAAGAGATCCTTGGCGAGGTCGGCCAGCGCCGGCTGCGGCAGGGCGGTGAACGGCAGCGGCCGGGTCACCTCGATGGCGGCGAGCCCGAGGCGGGCGGTCAAGAGCCCGTTGAGCATGCCTTCGCCGAGCCGCTGCGACAGTTTGGCCGCGACGCCGTGGCCCAGCATCTGCTGAATCAGGCTGTCGCTCGCCGCCATGCCACCGGTGATGGCGAGATGCGCGATGACGTGGCGCAGCAGCGCGATCATGCCGAGCGTGCCGGGCCGGCCGCCATAAAGATACGCCAGCTGCCGGATCAGCCGCAGCGACGCCATCAGCACGAACAGCACGTCGATCACAGCGCGCGGCGAGACCGCGGTGACGAGCGAGACGCGCTGCGCGGCCGACGACACCAGCCGGCGCGCCTCGGAATCGAGCGGGGCCATCAATTCGCGCTCGGCCAGCCTGATCATATCGGCGCCGTCGATGATGTCGCCGGCATGGCCCTTGAGCGTGGCGCGGGCGCGCGCCAGTTGGGGGTTCTGGTGCGCCAACTTCAAGAGATCGTCGACGACGGCGCGGCTCGCCGTGCGATCGTCGCTGGCCAGCACCTCGGCGGCGCGCAGATGCAGCTTCTCGATGGTCGCCAGCCGCGCCAGCCCGAACGCCTCGCGCCCGATCACGACGGCGAGCGCCAGCCCTGCGGCCGCCGCAAAGCCAAGTCCGACAAACCCGAGACTTTCGCTGCGCGCAAACAGGTCCTCGATCAAGTTCGTGACGCCGAGCCCGAGCCCCATGAGCACGAGGCCGGCCGTTCCGGTCCAGAACAGCGTGCCCCAGCGGAAACGTCGCTTCACTGGCGCTGCGGCTTCGAGCACGACTGGCAGCTGCGCTGGATCCGATTCCGGCGTCACCTGGACCGTGCCGCGCAGCGGTCGTTCGGCTTCCTCGGCGTCGACGACGACCACGCCGGGATCGTCGAGCCTGAAGGTCGCAGGCTTGCGATGTTTGGATCGCTCGCTCATGGCAGTCGATCTCCGATCAGGAACTGCAGCGCCCGGTCGAGGCGGATGTGGGGCAAAGCCGGCCCGGCGGTGTCGTCCTGTTCGAGCAAGGGCGGGCGAAAGCGCAGGAAACGAAAATCGCTGTTGTCGGCGGCCGCGCTGGACAGGCCGCGAAAGGCATCCTGGCCGGTGAACAGCTCTTCCGCATCGGCGGGCAGATCGCCCGGAAAGGTCGCCACCTCGGTGTTGCCGTCAAAAATCTCGCCGTTGGCAGTCTCGCCCGGTGCCGGCGTGCCGAGCAGCGAGGGCAGCTTGTCGCGGCCGCGCGCAACCGTTGCCTCCCGCGTGGCGCGGACGGCTGCAAGCGCCACCACGTCGATTTCAGCGCCGGTACTTTCGGCCCGCGTGGCGGCGCGGGCGACCGCTCGTCGCAACACCGCTTCCAGCCGGTCATGACTGGCATGGTGCAGATGGTCGGCCTTGGTGGCGGCAAACAGGATGCGATCGATCCGCGGCCGGAACAGGGTCGAGAGCAAGGTCGAGCGTCCGATCCGGAAGCAGTCGAGAATACCGGCGAGCGCCGCTTCGAGGTCGTGCAGCGCCTCGGGGCCGGCGTTGAAGGCCGAGAGCGCATCGACCAGCACGATCTGGCGATCGAGCCTGGCGAAATGATCGCGGAAGAACGGACGCACCACGATGTCCTTGTAGGCCTCGTAGCGCCGCGCCATCATCGCCCACAGCGATCCCTCCGGCGCGGTGCCGTCTTGTGGCACGTCGAGCGGCGCAAACGTCAGTGCCGGCGAAGCGGCGAGATTGCCGGGCATCAGGAAGCGGCCGGGCGGTAACAGGCTCATGGCAAAACGCTCGTCGCGGCAGGCACGCAGATAGTCGGTAAAGAGTTTTGCGGCCACCAGCGTGGCCTGCTCGTCTTCACGGCCGGCTGCGTCGAGCGTCGCAAGATGCGCGTGCCATTCGCCCGCAAGATGCGCGCGCGGCGACGCGCGCGAGAGCGCGAGGCTCTCGCCGGCCCATTGCGCATAGCTCTTGGCAAGCAGCGGCAGGTCCAACAGCCACTCGCCGGGATAATCGACGATATCCAGGGTCAGCGTGCGGTCTGCGCCATTTTGCCGCTGATAGTCGATGACGAGGCGCAATTCGCTGATGTCGACGGTAGAATTTGGCCAGCGGCGTTCCTCGATCAGGCTGCGCAGATGGCTCTCATAGGCGAAGCGCGGCACGCCGTCGTCGGGCTGCGGTTCGAGATGGGCGCGCGCGATCCGGCCGCTGGCCAGCGCCTCGAATACCGGGAAGCGGCCGCCGCGGGTCAGGCCGTGAATCAGCGCGGTGATGAACACGGTCTTGCCGGCGCGCGACAGCCCGGTGACGCCGAGCCGGATGGTCGGGTTGAACAGCTGCTCGCCATAGTCGAGCAAGGCCCGCGCCGACAGGCGCGCTTCCTCGACGATATCGGAGAAACGGGGAGCCATGCGCGGAGGGCGAATTCGGTTGGGAACCGGCGGGAACATGGTTTCGAAAGTGGCGACTTGCGCGCCAAATTCAAGCTTCACAATTCGGACGCCTTTGCGGGGGAAGGGGTTTGAACCGTTCGTTAACCCGGACAGACCGATATCGTGTGGCTCTTTCGGGCGCAATTCCAGACCAACTTCGGATCGCTCATGACTGTCTTTCAACTCAAGCAAATGGCCTCGACCTCGCTTCACGCGGCGACCGACGCCATCCGCTGGAATTACGACCGCGCCGAACTGATCGCCGACGGCGTCGTGCACGGTATCGGCATCAGCACAGGCCTCGTGGCCGCGACCGTGCTGATCGTGCTGACCGCGATCTACGCCACCACGGCCGAATTGGTCGTGGTCTCGATCTATGTCGCCGGGCTGCTGTCGATGCTGGTGTTCTCGGCGAGCTACAATCTCTGGCCGGTCTCGCGCACCAAATGGGTGCTGCGCCGCTTCGATCATTCGGCGATCTACGTGCTGATCGCCGCGACCTACACGCCCTTCATCATGGAATTGCAGCACAGCATCTTTGCGCTCGCGCTGCTTGCCGGCGTCTGGTGCGTCGCGATCTTCGGCATCGTGCTCAAGCTCGGCTGGCCGGGCCGCTTCGACCGGGTGTCGGTCGGACTTTATCTGGCGCTGGGCTGGAGCGGCATCATGCTCTACGACAAGGTGGTGAGCGCGTTGCCGAGCCTGGCGCTGGCCTGCGTGATCGCCGGCGGCATCCTCTATAGCCTTGGCGTGATCTTCCACGCCTGGCGGCGGCTGCGCTTCCAGAACGTGATCTGGCACTGCTTTGTGCTTTTGGGCGCGGGATGTCATTATACCGCGGTGCTGGATCTCGTTCTGGCCTGACATAACAGGAACATCGGGGGTGGCGATGCGGGTGGCTGGCAAGGTCGTGGTGGTCACCGGTGGCGCCAATGGGATCGGCAAGGCGCTGTGCGAGGAATTTCACCGCGCCGGCGCCGCCAAGGTCATCGTCGTCGATATCGATGTTGCCGCCGCGCGAACTGTCGCGGCTGCGGTCCAGGGTGTCGCCTTCAAATGCGACGTCGGGCAGGAGAAGGACATCCTTCACGTCATCGAGGAAACCGAGCGCCAGTTCGGCCCCATCGCGCTGTTCTGCTCCAATGCCGGCATCGGCGGCGGCTTCGATCCGTTGTCGGTGAATGCCGGCGGCTCCTCCGATGAGCCGTGGGCGCGAAGCTGGGCGATCCATGTCATGGCCCATGTCTATGCGGCGCGGCACCTGATCCCGCGCATGAAGGCGCGCGGGGAGGGTTATTTCCTCAACACGATTTCGGCGGCGGGCCTGTTGTCGCAGGTCGGCAGCCCCGCTTATTCGACCACCAAGCACGCCGCGGTCGGCTTTGCCGAGAACCTCGCGATCTCGCACAAGGCAGACGGCATCAAGGTCTCGATCCTGTGCCCGCAGGGGGTGGACACCAACATGCTGCGCGCGATCCCGAAGGGCCCGCAGTCGGGCGACGGCGATCTCACGCCGGAGCAGGTCGCCAAGGACGCGCTCGCCGGCATCGAGCAGGAAACGTTTGTCATTCTGCCGCACCCGCAGGTGCTCGGCTACATGCGCAAGAAGACTGAGAATTACGACCGCTGGATCGCAGGCATGGCCAAGATCCAGGCTAGGATGCGCGAGAGTTACGGGAAGTAGCTCGTGGGGTCCGCCGCGCGATCACGCGGCCGGATCCATCTCCGAATCGGCCATCTGAACCAATCGTAGCGCCCGCGCATAAAGCCGCAGCCCCTCGCGGACGGTCCGTCGTTCGGCCTCGCTCAGCTGCGCGAGCGCATCGCCAACCTGCCGCCGGCCGAATTCGTGCAGCGCGGCGAGCGTGCGTCGTCCCTGCGCCGTCAGCGACAGCGGCTTGCTCCGCGCATCCTCGCGGTCGGACGTCTCCTTCAGTTCGCCGCACGCGATCAGCTTGCCGACCAGGCGGCTGACGCTGGATTTCTCCAGATGCAGGAACGCGGCGAGCTGCACCGAGGTCATCGGGCCGCGGATGCCGATCTCCAGGATGGTGTGGACCGCCGAGGGCGGGTAGTCGGTCGCGGCCACGGTCGCATCCATGAAGCCGAGCTCGCGAACCATCTGCCGGGACGCGGCGCGAATATCGTCGACCAGGCGCAAATCGGGGGCGGTCATCTTGACTCCGTCAATATAGTTGTATCATACAACTATATTCTCCTGCAATGCCGCAGGCGAATGTTCCCCGGGAGCTGGTGCTTTGGGTGAGCGTGTGCCGGACCATGGATCTGACGACGGACCTGACAACGGAACCGGCGCCGCAGCGGCGGACCGGATGAGGGGGAAAGTCTGTGTCGTGACCGGAGGCGGCACCGGTATCGGTCGCGCTGCCGCGCTGAGGATGGCCAGCGAAGGGGCGGCGGCGGTGCTGATCGCGGGCCGCCGCGAGGCCGCGATCGAAGCCACGGCGGCCGAGTGCCGGACCCTGGGGGCACAGGCGCTCGCAATTGCGACTGACGTGACGCAGGAAGATGATGTCGCGCGTCTCGTCGGCGCCGCGGTCGAGCGTTTCGGCCGGCTCGACGTTGCCTTCAACAATGCCGGCTTCCAGGAGCGACGTGCCCCGCTCGAACAACAGGCGAGCAGCGTCTACGACAATGTCTTCGACGCTAATGTGCGTTCCATCTTTCTCTGCCTGCGCCATCAGCTGCCGGTGATGTTGGCGCAGCGGCAAGGCCGGATCGTCGTCAATGCATCGGTGAGCGGCGTGCGCAACCCGAACGCCGGCTTCGCGCTCTATTCCGCCTCGAAGGCCGCGGTGATCTCGCTGACGCGCTCGGCCGCGATGGAGGCGGCACCCCACGGCGTGAGAATCAACGCGATCGCGCCGGGCCGGGTCGTCACCGACATGATGCTGCGCGCCGGCGTCGGCGACATGTCGACGGTTGCGGCAGGCCTGCCGCTGCGACGGATGGGAGAGCCCGACGAAGTCGCCGAAGCCGTGGTCTGGCTGTTGTCGGACGCCGCGTCCTATGTGGTCGGTCATGTGCTCGCGGCCGATGGCGGGTTTCTGGCGTCGTGAGCCAGTCGCACCCTTCAACCTGTTTGAAGGCTTCGAAATCCTGTCGGGCGTCGAGGTGCCTCGCGGAACCGGTCATGCTCTGGAAACGTCCGCTTCCGGAGCACAGCGCACTCAAGGAGTGGGATGAGTAGAAATGAAATTTGCGGAGTGGATAAACTTTGAAGCAGAGCGGATCGTGCGCATGGGGTCCCTCACTCCAGAGGAGCACCGAACGGACTATATGATTGTCCAGATACAGACAGCCCTTAAAAAGGCATTTGCGCACGGTAAGGATGGTCTAACCGAAAATGATGAACCACGCGCAGTAAGGTGAGGCCGCCTCCGTTGGTGGCCTCTTTGATTACACGCTATCCCTCGATGTCGCATCACGGCACCGCGGCGGTCTGATGAAGTCCGTTGATCGGCATAGACCGGAAGGGGCGGCCCCACGGTCAAAGCGACCCGATTGACCCGAAGGGGACTTCGTCGGATGGTGGACTGATCCAACAAATTTCGCGAACTACAATCGCTAGCCCGGCAGTGCGGTAGTAAGCGGCCCTTGCGAGATAGGGTCCTGGCCGCAACGCCAGAACCTGATGTTCGCTGCGCAGGTCGCACCCTCGGTCCGATGCATCTATCAGCCACATTGCACCGGACGCACCTGTCTCGAATTCAACCCGTTCAGCGTTTGAACTCTCTAGAAGACCACGCACTTGTGGCGCGCCCAATGCAGGCTCGATGAGCCGTTCGTCATCGACGCCAATCCATTGAACAAGAAAGCCTCCGTCACCCAGAGCATTGGAGTACCATGCCATGTCGCCAGCGTCGCCAGATAGCACAACAGCGCTACCTTGCTGACAAGTAACTGATCCCAGCCAAGTTGTTACTCTGCACGCACGGGCATAGTCACTTTGGTCAGCCGGATCTCTATGATCGTGCCAACCCTCGATACCCCGCCAATGCTGGAGTTGTTCGTCAGCAATCAGCAGGTGAGGACCGCCGGTTGTCGCTATCCAATTGTGTGTTCGCATCATGCGTCGAACGATAGCAGGTATTTCCCTTAATGGCACAAGGCGTCAGTTGGCTCAGTGCAGGCTTGCGTCCGCAGTTGGAGGTGGACCGGATATGATCGACGGGTTGTCAAACTGGCGCTCTTGACTCCAACTAACTAGACGGCACTGTTACGGCCCATGAGCTATGCATCCGCAACCGATCCCAAATTCCTCGGCACGCTTGAGCGCTGGCTTCGCGGCCTGCTGGAAATATTCGTATTGATCCGATACTCGGCCGCCGCGGGAAACAAGGACTTCGAGTTCCTTTCGTCGTTCGAAACCTTGTCGAACCGGATACGACAGCTGCCTCCGAGTACTTCGGTCAGCGCGTTCAGACAGCCGCAGCTTCCATTGCGAGGGTTGGTGGACGAATGCTTCATCGCAAGTTGCTTGAGTGTTATTCCGGATGGCTCAGAGTTCCTTGTGTTGGAGATGACGCGTCGAGCGTACGGCGAAAAATCGTGGGTCCATTGGGAAGCCGGCGAATCCCACGCCGAGTTGCGCGAGGCGCTGGAGCATTCACGTGGCACGCCGGTCGCTGTCGGGCCTTATCCGCCTTTTTGGCTCGACGATAGCGACGACATTGTTTCCGCCATCGTGCCTGATGTAAACGGCATAGTAAGGATCGGCATTTATTAACGGTCTGCCCCAACGTAGCGCGCCGGCCGGTTGATCGCAGATCGGGTTCACTGCCGCAATGGCACATTGCGAAATTCTTCTGCAACGCAAGACTTGGTCGCCATCGGGGTAAGGCGGACATCGAGCAAGCCGCATTCCATTCAATTTGGCTGAAGCTACCGGCTAGCTCTTCTGCGCGTAGAGCAGCGGCACCGACGAATCCACGATCACCTCGACCAGGCTGACGCCGTCGTACGACATCGCGCGCGCGAGCGCGGGCGCCAGCTCGGACGCCTTGCCGACCCGCACCGCGTCGCAGCCCATGCTCTCGGCGATCTTGACGAAGTCGATGCCGGGGAGTTCGAGGCCGGGGACGTTGCGCACCTGCATGACCTGGCTGAACGAGCGCATCGCGCCGTAACCTTGGTTGTTGATGACGACCACCGTCAGCGGCAGCTTGCGCTGTGCCGCCGTCCACAGTGCCTGGATCGAATACATCGCCGAGCCATCGCCGATCAGGCAAACCGTGCGGATGCGTGGGCGTCCCAGCGCCACGCCGACCGCGGCGGGGAGGCCATGGCCGAGCCCGCCGCTCGCCATGGTGTAGAAACTGTCCTGCCCGCGCATCGGCATGAACTTGTGCATCGCCGGCCGGTGCGACGGCGCTTCCTCGACCAGCGCGGCGTCGCCGGGCATCGCGGTCGACAGCGCGTGCAGCAGAAATTCCACCGCGATCGGGTCGGCGGCGTTGGGCGCAGGCGGCAGGACGCGGCCCGCGGGTGCTGCACGTTTGGTCTCGGGCAGCATCTCGAGCAGCATGATCAGCGCCGGCTTCATGGTGGCGACGATGCTGGCGCCGCGCGGCGACACCGACGCCGCATCCGGATCATCCGTGATCTGGAAGATCGTCGTGTTACCATCGAAGATGGCGGCATGACCCTCGACGTGGAAGGTGAACACGGGAGCCCCGATCACGACCACGAGGTCATGGCCGCGCAATGCGTCGGAGAGCTGCGCTGGCGAGGCGTGCAGGAAGCCTGAAAATTGCGGATGCCGTTCGGGAAACGAGCAGCGTGCCGAAAATGGGCTGACCCAGACCGCGGCCCTGGTTTTCTCCGCGACCTTGACCATGAGATCGACGCACCTAGCGCGGTCGACGCCGGGACCGACCACCAGCGCCGGGGTCTTGGCTATCGACAGCGCCGCGACTAGCGCCTTCATCGCCTCAGGGTCAGGCCCGATCTCGCGGCTGACCTTGCGGGCCTCCACCGGTTGTGTGGAATGGGTCCAGTCGTCGATCGGGACCGAGACGAAGGTCGGGCCGCAAGGCGGCTGCATCGCCACGTAATAGGCGCGCGCGATCGCCGCGGGCACGTCCTCAGCTCTCGTGGGCTCGACCGCGAACTTGACGTAAGGCCGCGGAAATTCCGCGGCGCGCTCGGCATAGAGAAAGGCCTGCAACGGCAGGATGCTGCGCGCCTGCTGGCCGGCGGTGATGACGAGCGGCGTCTGGTTGCGATGCGCGGTGTAGATGTTGCCGAGCGCGTTGCCGACGCCGGCCGCGGAATGCAGATTGACGAAGCCGGCATTGCGGACAGCCTGCGCATAACCGTCGGCCATGCCGACCACGCTCGCCTCCTGCAGGCCGAGCACGTAATCGATGTCGTCGGGCCAGTCGCTCAGGAACGGCAGCTCGGTCGAACCGGGATTGCCGAACACTTTGTTGATGCCGAAGGCGCGCAGCAGATCGAGGGTTGCGTCCTTGACGGTGAGGGATGTAACCGTGTCTTTAGCCTGTCTGCGTGACACCACTGAACCTCAATTGTTGACGCCGTCATTCCGGGCTGGTGCGCGAGCACCAGACCCGGAATCTCGAGATTCTCCGATGTGCAATTGCACATCGTAGATCGATGCTTCGCATCGCCCCGGAATGACGGGTGACGGTGTCACCACGTCGCCGTCCCTTTCATGGTGGCCTGGCCGGCCGAATTTGCCGTCCACAGCTCCATGCCGTCAGCGCTGGTGTTGGCGTTGACGCTGAACTCGCTGCCCTCGAACAGCGGCTGCACGCCGCGATACACGATTTTCTTGGGCGGCGTGCCGCCGTGAAGCTTGGCGGCGAGCTCCACGATGAAGGCGGCCTGCAGCGGCCCGTGAAAAATCAGGCCCGGATAGCCTTCGACCCTGGTGACGTAGTCGCGGTCGTAGTGAATGCGGTGGCCGTTGAAGGTCAGCGCCGAATAACGGAACAACAGCACCGGATCGGCCATGTGGGTCTCGCGATGCTGCGCGGTCGGCGGCGGTGGCGCAGGTTTGGTGGAGGGCGCGCCTTGCGCGCCGCCCATGTCGCGGTAGACGATGTCCTGGCGCTCGCGGATCGCAAGCCCGCGCGGCGTCGTCATGAGATGCTCGACCGAGACGAAGCATAATTGTCCGGTCGAGCCGCTTTTCATGGAGACGTCGGCAATGCGCGAGCTGCGCGTAGGCTCGTCGCCGACGCGCAGCGAATCATGAAATTCGAGCTCGCCACCGGCCCACATCCGGCGCGGCAGCGGCACCGGCGGCAGGAAGCCGCCGCGGGTGGGATGGCCGTCAGGGCCGAGCTGCGACATCGGAAACACCGGCTGCCCCAGGCACCAATGCACGGTGAAGGGCGCGACATCGCCCGGCTTCGGCTCACCGATCTCCTGGAACAAGGTCGCGCGCAGGCCCTTGACGAGGTGCGCTGTGACGACTCCGGTGGCCTCGGCGGTGCGGCCAATCCACTGGCGCAAATGATCGAGATCGAGTTTCTCTGCGAACTGTTCGGTCATGACGATCCTCTCTTGACGCGAGGGGTTTCCGAAGTCTCGGTGTGATCGCCGATGCCGGGCACGGCGCCATAGGACCTGATCTCGCCGACGACGATCGGCGCCGGTGCCGGATAGCGCACCGGCCCGTGCGGCGTGGCCACCTCGATGCGGCGCAGATGTGGGTGCACCGCCAGATCGGCCATTGTGTTCACTTCCGCAAACGCGATATCGGCGTCCGCAAGCCGCTGCAGCAGGTGGTCGCGCGTCATGCGCGCAAAGCTTTCGCCGACGGTGGTGTCGGTGAGCGCGCGATTCCTGACCCGCTCGATCATGTTGGCAAAGCGCGGGTCGTTGGGCAGCTCGGGCTTTTCCAGGACGTCCGCGCACAATTTCTTCCATTCACGCTCGCTCTGGATCGAGATCAGGATGTCCCGGCCGTCGCTGGAGCGGAACACGCCGTAAGGCGCGATCGAGGGATGGGCCAGCCCCATCCGCTGCGGCGGATGGCCGGCCTCCGCGTTGAGCAGCGGCACCGTGAGCCAGTCCGCCATCACGTCGAACATGGAGATCCGGATGTCGGCGCCTTGGCCTGAGCGCGCGCGGGCGATCAGCGCCTCGAGGATCGCGGCATGCGCGGTGGCGCCGGTCGCGACATCGACGATCGACATGCCGACGCGCGAGGGCCCGTCGGCGCCGCCGGTGATCGAGGCGAGCCCGCTTTCGGCCTGGATCAGGAGGTCATAGGCCTTGCGGTCGGCATAGGGACCCTCGTCGCCATAGCCGGAGATCGTGCAGCAGATCAGCTTCGGATATTCCGCGCACAGCCGCGCGAGCGAAAAGCCGAGCCGGTCCATCGAACCCGGTTTGAGGTTCTGCAGCAGCACGTCGGCGCCCGCGATCAAGGTCTCCAGCGCCGCGCGCCCCTCTTTGGTGGCGAGGTCGATGACGACGGAGTCCTTGCCCCGGTTGAGCCAGACGAAATAGCTGCTCTGGCCTTTCGCTGCGGCATCGTAGCCGCGGGCGAAGTCGCCCTCGGGGCGTTCGATCTTGATGACATGGGCGCCGGCGTCGGCGAGGCGCGAAGAGCAGAACGGCGCGGCCACCGCCTGTTCGACGGCGATGACGATTATTCCTTCAAGTGGCAGCATATCGTTATGTCTCTAGCGTCCCGAACCCGAGCTTCGCTTCATGTTATAGCCACCTCTTTAAGCGAATTTCGCCTGCGAAGGACACTGGAAATTTCTTGGTCCAGCACCCTCACAACAAGGGCCATGGCTGAGTGTACGCGTTGGCTGAACCAGACGCCGGTGCCCTACGCCGCGGCAGGAGGTCCGAACCAGGTGGTCAGCGCGTCAGCAAGGCCCAGGGAGTGGCGGTCTCCCACCCAGGCGACATGTCCATCGGGCCGGATCAACACGGCCGTGGGAGCGCTGACCGCGCCAAGTGCCGGAAGTTCCCACACGCCGTCGTATCCGGCGTCAATCAGCCGGACCCGATCCGTCCACGGCGTGATGTCGAAGCCGCCGGGATCACCGAGGTTGAGCAGCACCGGCCGGGCATCGTGGAGCAGGGTGAAAACCCGCAGCGGGCCGTTGGCCGTGACGAGGTCGAGATCGGGCATGCGGCGCCCGAGCAGCGGATGTCCCTCGCCGAGGTCGTAGTGAATGTCCAGACCGGACATCATCGCGGCGAATCGTCGGCGCGGCTCGTCCATGCCGAGGAGTTCGGACATGGTGTCGCGCAGGGCCTTGGTGCGGTCGTCTTCGCGGCGAAAGACGACCTGCGCCATCGCGTTGCGCAACACGCGGGCAGCGACCGGGTGGCGCTCTGTGTGGTAGGTATTCAGGAGGCTTTCTGGCGACGTCCCCTTGACCACCTGGGCCAGCTTCCATCCCAGATTCACCGCATCCTGCACGCCGGTGTTGAGGCCCTGTCCACCGTCCGGCGGATGCACGTGTGCGGCGTCGCCGGCGATCAGCACCCGCCCCTTGCGGTAGGCCGCGGCCTGCCGCGTTGCATCGGTGAACCGGGAGATCCAGATGGGGCTATGGACCCCGTAATCCGTCCCGCACGCGGCGATGAGAGCCTCGCTGAGATCGCCCAAGGTGGGTTCGGTCGCCGGGCCGACGTGCTGCTCGGTGACCATGACCCCCACCGGTCCCCGATCCGCGTAGACGATCTTGCCGTCGACGATCTGGTATTCCTTCCTGCCGAAGGAATGGACGCCGAGAGCACTGCGATGGATGCCCAACTCCGGCTCTTCGGCCATCTCGACCTCAGCGATCAGGTTGCTGGTCGTCGGCTCCGATCCCGGGAACGCGATGCCCGCGGCCTTGCGGATGAGACTGCGGCCGCCATCGCAGCCGACGAGATATTGCGTCCGCAGCGACCGGCCATTGCTAAGCGCGACATCGACGCCGGTGTCGTCCTGTGCGAAGCGGGTCACCTCCAATCCGCGATGGATCGGCACCTCGAGCTCGCCGACCCAGCCGGCGAGGATACGCTCGATGTGATTCTGCCACAGCCCGAGCCCGTAGGGGTGCCGGATGGGGAAATCGCTGATGTCCAGCCGAGTCCCGGCGAAATAGGCGGTCTGCGCTTTCTGCCCCTCCGCCAGAAACCGGTCGGCGATGCCGCGCTGATCGAGAACCTCAATGGTGCGTGAATGCAAGCCGCCAGCGCGCGAACCCGCGAGGTCCTGGCTGGCGCGCCGTTCGACAATGGCAAGGTCGACGCCCGCCAATGCCAACTCGCCCGCCAACATCAGGCCGGTCGGGCCCGCGCCCACGATCAGGACATCGGCGTCCGGCATGGTCATCAAACCTTTCCCGTCGTTCGCAATGGCGGATTTCGGCCCGCCCGCGTCCCCACCGAAGAGATCGGCACGCACGTGCTTTGGAGGCGTTTCATAAGGCGACAAATCGAAGCTTTGCAATTCTTGAACTTCTTTGCTTCGGCCCCATATTCAGAATGGGTGACTTGGACTTCCATTCAGTATCCGATGCATCGGTGCAGATGATCGATGCGTTCATTGTCCGCGTGCATCAGCACGGTGCCTGCATCATCGGAAACGGCAAGCCCACCCCGGATCAAGTCCGGGGCAGGCGTTCGCTGCGCAACGTTCTGACGTTGCCCTTCGGAGTCATTACCCTTTCGGGCTTCGGCGCTCGAGCCGGTCCAGTCGCTCCGACCAGGGGTCGGCGCCGCTGGATGTCCCGACGCTCGAGATCAGCAGCAAGCTTTCGCGATTCGAGCTTCTTTCCCAGAGCGGCAGACCTGGTCCATTGGGATCTCCCGTCTTCGCGAAGTTGGTCCAGTAGGCGCGCAGAAGATACGAGACTTCGCGGTCTCTATGCATGAACAGTCCGGCGCCCGGCACGCCTTCGGTGCCAAAGATGAACTGAAGCTCTCGCCCGTGACCGCCATAGCTGTCCGGGCGTTGCGCTTCGGGAACATAGGAGAAGCGATATCGGAACGTCGGCGAGCCGGTCGCCGCATGGCTGCGCGCAACGAATCTGGCGGGCTCGGTGAAGACCCGATCCGTATATAATCTTGCCGCCAGCTCTCTGGGATTGCCGGACGCTTCGGGATAGAACCTCTGCATCCCGTCGACGGTATCGCCGGCGAGGCCCAGTTCCTCCTTCAGATCAGGCTCGGTTCGGAAAGTCGTCTCGTCGTCATTGCTGCCGATGATCAAGGGGATGCGGCTCTCCCGGCCTGCCTTGAAGCCGGACGCGATGTCTTCGTTGATCAGGATGCCGTCCCTGATCGGACCAAAGCTTCGCACCGACTGTGACAGCAGAACCTTTTCGGCGGCCAGGAGCAGCTTGGAATCGGCTGCCCGCGGATCCAGACTCTTGCTGTCGCGCGCGACGGCCTGGAGAAACTGCTTGCCAACGGACTCTGCCATCTGCATCGAGCGTACGCGGTCGCGGCCGGGCACTGATGCGAGAATGGCCTTCTGGAACAAATCGCGCGACTGCTCGCAGAGCATCAGCAACGCAACCGAAGCTGCTCCCGAAGATGTGCCGAACAGGGTGACGTTGTTGGGATCGCCACCGAACCCCGCGATGTTCTCATGAACCCAGCGCAGCGCGGCGATCTGGTCCATCATGCCGTAATTTGCGATGCGGTCGTCCGAGGCGCCTTCGGCAAGCGCGGGATGCGCGAGCCAGCCGAACGCTCCCAGGCGATAGTTCAGCGTGACCACGATGATCCCGGCCTGCGCCAGCTTCGAGCCGTCGAACAGAGGATCGCCTGCAGTGCCTGTAACGAAGGATCCGCCGTGGATCCATACCATGACCGGCAGGGGATCATCGAAATCGAACGGTCTGAAAACATTGAGCGTGAGGCAGTCCTCACTGGTGCGGTACGATCCGGGTCCGGACATCGCGGGCTGCCGACATGCCGGACCATATTCGTTTGCCGTGCGGATCGCCGAACTCTCAGGCGCCGGTTGCGGAGGACGCCACCGGAGCGACCCGACCGGCGCCGATGCATAGGGAATCCCCTTGAAGGAGGCCACGCCTCCTTCAACGATCCCGAGCACCTGTTCTTCCTGCGTCAAGGCGAACGGAAACTGCCCGACCTGCGCCGGGGCCATGCCGGTTTGCAGCAGGAATGCGGAAGCCACGAAGAGCGCAGCGATATACCGCATCGACGAAGGCTCAATGCGCGAGGGGGCTCGTCGCTAACTTACGTCGGCGAGAGGCGGGGAGGCAAGACTTGTAGCTGGTGGATCGATTCCATGAAACCTATCGTCTCCAGGTTCTCTGACCTCATCCTGAGGAGCAAGCCTTCGCCCTTGGGCGACGGCTTGCGTCTCGAAGGATGGCCGGATGCACGGCCGGCGCCCGCGGCCATCCTTCGAGACGCATCGCTTGCGCGATACTCCTCAGGATGAGGTTCGGGGAGGATGTCGATATATTCGAACCAAGAAGCGCTGACCTAGTACGAGCGGGGCAGGCCCAGGACATGCTCGGCGAGATAGGACAGCACCAGATTGGTCGAGATCGGCGCCACCTGATAGAGCCGGGTCTCGCGGAACTTGCGCTCGACGTCATATTCCTCGGCAAAGCCGAAGCCGCCATGGGTCTGGATGCAGGCATTCGCCGCTTCCCAAGACGCGTCGGCGGCCAGCATCTTGGCCATGTTGGCTTCGGCGCCGCAATCCTCGCCCGCCTCGTATTTGCGGGTGGCTTCCTTCACCATCAGCTCGGCGGCGCGCATCGCTGCATAGGCCTTCGCAATCGGAAACTGGATGCCTTGATTCTGCCCGATCGGGCGGCCGAACACGGCGCGCTCCTTGGCGTAGTTGGTGGCCTTGGCAATGAACCATTTGGCGTCGCCGATGCATTCGGCCGCGATCAGGATGCGCTCGGCATTCATGCCGGAGAGGATGTAGCGAAAGCCCTTGCCCTCCTCGCCGATCAGGTTTTCCGCCGGCACCTTCATGTCGGTGAAGAACACTTCGGTGGTCGAATGGTTCATCATGGTGCGGATCGGGCGGATCTCCAGCCCTTGGCCCTTCGCCTCGCGCATGTCGACGATGAACACGGAGAGCCCGTCGGTGCGCTTTTTTGCCTCGTTCTTCGGCGTGGTGCGGGAGAGCAGGATCATCAGGTCGGAATATTCGGCGCGGCTGGTCCAGATCTTCTGGCCGTTGACGACATAGCCCTCGTTGCCGTCGCGGCGGGCAAATGTCTTCAGCGACGAGGTGTCGGTGCCGCTGCTCGGCTCGGTCACGCCAAAAGCCTGCAGCCGCAGTTCGCCACTCGCGATCTTCGGCAGCCATTTTTCCTTCTGCGCGTCGCTGCCGTGGCGCAGCAAGGTGCCCATGGTGTACATCTGGGCGTGGCAACCGCCGCCGTTGCAGCCGGCGCGCTGGATCTCCTCGAGGATCGCAGCCGCCGCCGAGAGTTTTAGGCCGGCGCCGCCGTATTCCTCCGGGATCAGCACCGAGAGATAGCCGGCCGCCGTCAGCGCATCGACGAAGGTCGAGGGATAGGCCATCTCGCGATCGAGCTTGCGCCAGTATTCGCCCGGGAATTGCGCGCAGAGTTTTGCGACGGCATCGCGGATGTCGGCGTGTTCGTCGTGCTGGTGGTCTTGCAGGTCGTGGGTCATCGCTACTCGGCTGGGCAATCAGGGCAGGCGCCGATGAAAAACGCCCGACGGCGCTCTTGGTTAGCAGGGCCTGATAGTCCCGGGTAGTCGCTAAATGCGGTCCCGGCTATCCGGGAATGCGCACCGGCAACGACTCGATGCCGCGCACGAAGCTGGAATAGACCCGCTTCGGTTCGCCCACCACCTCGATTGTCTCGAACCGCTTCAGGATCTCTTCCCAGACGATGCGAAGCTGCAGTTCGGCGAGCCGCATGCCGACGCAGCGGTGGATGCCGAAGCCAAACGACAAATGGGTGCGCGGCCGCGGGCGGTCGATGATGAAGGCGTCGGGATTGTCGATCACCTCCTCGTCGCGGTTGCCCGAGACGTACCACATCACGACGCGGTCGCCCTTTGCAATCTTCTGGCCCTGGATTTCAGTGTCGACCAGCGCCGTGCGCCGCATGTGGGCGAGCGGCGTCTGCCAGCGGATCACTTCCGGCACCATGGTATCGATCAGCGCCGGATTGTCGCGCAGCTTCTGGTACTGGTCGGGGTTTTCGTTCAGCGCCAGCACCGACGCCGTCATGGTGTTGCGGGTGGTGTCGTTGCCGCCGACGATCAAGAGGATAATGTTGCCCATCAGATTGTCGGGATCCATGTGGCGGGTGGCATCGCTGTGCGCCATCATCGAGATCAGGTCGTTCCGAGGCTCGGCATTGACGCGCTCGTTCCAGAGTTTGCCGAAATAGGCGGCGCATTCGTCCATTTCCTGGCGCCGCTGCTCGGCGGATTCGACGACGCCGCTCTTCGGCAGCGCGGTCGAGACGTCGGACCAGCGCGTCAGCTTGCGCCGCTCCTCGAATGGGAAATCGAACAGCGTCGCCAGCATCTGGGTCGTCAATTCGATCGAGACCTTGTCGACCCAGTTGAAGGTTTCGTTGCGCGGCAGCGAGTCGAGCACCTTGGCCGAGCGCTGCCGGATCAGCGTCGCCAGTTCGTCGAGGTGCTGCGGCGTGAACATCGGCGACACCGTCTTGCGCTGGTCGGCGTGGCGCGGCTGGTCCATCGCGATGAAACTCGGCCAGTCATAGCCCGGCGGCACATCGCGGATCCCGATGCCGCCGAGCGAGACGTCGGAGGAGAACAGGCCGTGATTGGTGTCGACATGCATGATGTCGTGATAGCGGGTGACCGACCAATAGGGCTCGATCGGCGCATTGGTGCAGTAGTGCACCGGCGCTTCCTTGCGCAGCCGCTCGAACCACGGCCACAGCGTGTCGTTCTGGAACAGCCGCGGCGCGCCCGGGTGGAACTCCGCAAGCGGCGTCGCATAGGCCTCTTCACGGGCCTGGCGCAGGAGTTCCGTTCGGTCGGGTCGGATCGCAGTCTGGACGTTCATTTATCATCATCCAAAATGTTGAGCCCGAAGGGAATTATCCGGCGATACGGACGGGCAGGGTTTCGTATCCCTTGACGAAGCTGGAGTACACCCGCCTGGGCTCGCCCACCACCTCAATCTTGTCGAAGCGCTTGAGGATCTCCTCCCAGATAATCTTGAGCTGCAGCTCCGCAAGCCTGATGCCGACGCAGCGGTGGATGCCGAAGCCGAACGACAGATGGGTCCGCGGCCGGGCGCGGTCGATCATGAACGCGTAAGGGTTCTCGATGGCCTCTTCGTCGCGGTTGCCGGAGACGTACCACATCACGACCTTGTCGCCTTTCTTGAAGGTCCTGCCGCGGAACTCGATATCAGCCAGCGCAGTGCGCCGCATATGCGCCAACGGCGTCTGCCAGCGGATCACCTCCGGCACGAAACTGTCGATCAGGGCATGGTTGTTGCGGAGCTTCTCATACTGGTCCGGATGCTGGCTCAAGGCTGCGATCGAGCCCGACATGGTGTTGCGGGTGGTGTCGTTGCCTCCGACGATCAGTAAGACCAGATTGCCGAGGAAATTTCTCGGGTCCATGTCGCGGGTGGCCTCGCTATGCGCCATCATCGACAACAGGTCGCTTTTCGGCGGCTGGTTGATGCGGTCCTTCCAGAGCGCGGCGAAATAGCTCGCGCATTCCATCAGTTCGGCCTGGCGGTCGTCTTCGGTCGCGACCACACCGTCGGGACCTGGAAGCGTGGTGGCGACGTCGGACCAGCGCGTCAGCTTGCGGCGGTCCTCCCAGGGAAAGTCGAACAATACCGCGAGCATCTGCGTGGTCAGCTCGATCGAGACCTTATCGACCCAGTCGAACACCTCGCCCCGCGGCAGATTGTCGAGACATTCGGCCGAGCGCTGGCGGATGCTGATCGCAAGCTGGTCGAGATGGGTCGGCGTGAACATAGGCGCCACGGTCTTGCGCTGCGCCGAGTGGCGCGGCTGATCCATGGCGATGAAGCTCTCGCGGCGCAGGTCGGGCGGGGCATCGCGGATGGTGATGCCACCGAGCGATGCGGCCGAGGAGAACACCGCATGATTGGTCTCGATGTCCATGATGTCGTTGTATCTGGTCACCGACCAATAAGGCCCAAACATGCTGTCCTTGCAGTAATGCACGGGATCTTCCCGGCGCAGCCGGTCAAAATAGGGCCAGTGCGTATCGGAGCGAAACAGTTCGGGATCGCCGGGGTCGAATTCGGCGAGCGGGATCGAGAAGGCGCGCTCGCGGGCGGCGTTCTGGTTCATCTTTTCGGCGAGATCGATGGTCCCGTGCATGGGTGGCTCCCTCCCTTTGTCCCTTCCATGATTCTGTCTGGAAGGTAGATTTGCAGCGAATTACATCCCGTTGGACGCATCAGGGCAAGGGCGAGTTTGCCGCATTCGGCCGCATCGCCTTGCGCGGCCGCCGGGCCATGCAGCAGCATTCCGTTTCGCGGCATTTCGGGCCGTGACAAGGCTATTGGCAGGGAATAAGGCTTAACCCTGAACACAGAACAACTGCCCGGGAGACGGCCCGCCATGATTGCCAATGCGCAACGGATGTTCAATTTCGATCTCGGCGAAACCGCGGATGCGATTCGCGAGACCGTGTGCGACTTCTCCGCCAACGAGATCGCGCCGCGCGCCGCCGACATCGACAAGAGCAACCAGTTCCCGCGCGACCTCTGGCCCAGGATCGGCGCGCTCGGCCTGCACGGCATCACCGTGGAGGAGGAGTATGGCGGGGCCGGGCTCGGCTATCTCGAGCACTGCATCGCGGTCGAGGAGATCTCGCGCGCATCCGCCGCTGTCGGCCTGTCCTACGGCGCGCATTCCAATCTCTGCGTCAACCAGATCCGGCGCAACGGCAGCGAGGCGCAGAAGCGGAAATATCTGCCGAAGCTGATCTCCGGCGAGCATGTCGGATCATTGGCGATGTCGGAGCCGAATGCCGGCTCCGACGTGGTGTCGATGAAGACCCGCGCCGACAGGAAGGGCGACCGCTTCGTGCTCAACGGCAGCAAGATGTGGATCACCAACGGCCCGGTCGCCGACACGCTGGTGGTTTACGCCAGGACCGATGCCAATGCCGGCCCGCGCGGCATCACCGCCTTCATCATCGAGAAGGGCATGAAGGGATTTTCCACCGCGCAGAAGCTCGACAAGCTCGGCATGCGCGGCTCCGACACCTGCGAGCTGGTGTTTACGGATTGCGAGGTGCCGGACGAGAACGTGCTGAGCGAGGTCGGCCGCGGCGTCAACGTGCTGATGTCGGGTCTCGACTATGAGCGCGTGGTGCTGGCGGCAGGCCCGCTCGGTATCATGCAGGCCTGCATGGACGTGGTGCTGCCTTACGTGCACGAGCGCAAGCAGTTCGGCCAGCCGATCGGCACCTTCCAGCTGGTGCAGGGCAAGATCGCCGACATGTACACCACGATGAACGCCTCGCGCGCCTATGTCTATGCGGTGGCGAAAGCCTGCGATCGCGGCGAGACGACGCGGGAGGATGCGGCGGGTGCGATCCTTTACGCCGCGGAGAAGGCGACGCAATGCGCGCTGGATGCGATCCAGCTGCTCGGCGGCAACGGCTACATCAACGACTATCCGACCGGGCGGCTCTTGCGCGACGCCAAGCTCTACGAGATCGGCGCCGGCACCAGCGAAATCCG
>Ga0307508_10002195_pt1 | contig 20871 bp, 15 predicted proteins | sample 9_EM_MG_FD_203089 | JGI IMG/M metagenome (GOLD analysis project Ga0307508, IMG submission 203089) | Populus trichocarpa ectomycorrhiza microbial communities from riparian zone in the Pacific Northwest, United States - 9_EM | ecosystem: Host-associated > Plants > Roots > Unclassified | place...
AAGCTCTTTCACTGTACCACCTCTATCGACCATCATCGGGCTGGTAAGAAAAGGGAACGCAAGAATGTATCAGGTCAATTCGAAGCTGTTGGGACTGGTGGCCCTGGGGTCGTTTTGCTGTGCCGCGCCGGCCAATGCAGCGAACCGTGCGTTGACACCCGACGAAGCTCAAATTGCCAAGGCAGTCGATACGGCGGTGAGAGAGGACGCGACGCTCAAGAGTTTTTCGGATCTCCCCTGGGTCGCGCACGCCGAAATATTTGGGCCCGAGATTCTTCGGGATTTAAAGTCCTGCAAGCCATCAAGTGCGTGGGTCTATAATGGTATTTTGACACTTTCTTGGGATGAGCCCACTGACACTAACCAAAAATGTGGCCACGACGGCTATTACGTAAATCTAAAACTAAAAAATGGTCGCATAAAACGCGCAACATTTGGAGAATCGCAATATATATTGACATCCGGTAAACGGCCCAAAGTGTTGAAATAGCCAATCCCGACTCACCTACATCATGATGCGGCATTTCATCAATATTAGTCATTCGCGATTCCTGAGATTGTGACCTAGAGGATCGCTCGACCACAGTTTTACCCTGTTCCTGGCGAATAACAGGGAAAGAACAGGGAAGATTTTATTTTTTGGCTCGATTTTGCCTCTTTTGTTGGATTTTATCGGCAAATTTCTTCTGGTTCTTCAATATCTTATAGAGACCCTTCCCTGTTATTCAATAACAGGGAAGCCGCGCGCGCGGAACAGGGAAGGCCGCGCCCGTAACAGGGAAAGAACAGGGAAGGGCGAAGCAACGGATGTTTCGACCATCATGAGAAAGAGCCAGCCGGAGTATTTCTACCCCGTCCGGCTCGCACCATGCGACAATCCGCACACTGGTTGAATCAACGCCCGGTCTCGTGCAGTTCGGCTTCGAGATCGCTGCCGCGCAATTGCTCGCTGAGCGCGTCGAAATTGGCGATCGTTTCCCGTAGCGCGAGCGGGGTCAGCTTGTGGGTCTGGCCTTCGGGGAGGGTCGGCCGGCCATCGATACCGAGAAGGCCGAGCGCCGGATCGAGCCCGTTCGGTGAGAACAGATCCTCGTACCAGAGCTCCGCATAATCCTGCCCCAATCCTCGGAGAGCGGATTCGGTCTCGTGATAGAAACGCTGGTGGAGCGCGACATTCTCCAGCAGCTCCTCGCGGTCGACATGAATGCTGGGGCGCGGCGCAGGGACGCCGTGATCGTCATAAACCACCCATTCCCCGGTCTGCCGCGCCAGCAGCAGCGACACGAAGCTTTTGACCCGGTTGCGGCGCTTGAGGATGATCTTGCGTATCTGCGCGTCGGGCAGCACCGCATGATAAGCCGGCTCATGTTGCCAGAGGCACATCTTGAACCCCACCGCACGGCGATCGAGATTGGTCCGCCACACACGCTGGAGGAATTCCACCGGATCGCTTTCCCGCTCCTCCATGCTGCCGAGGCGGAAATCGCTGCCCTGAAGATGCCGCGCGACGCCGATGACATGCGGGTTGAAGATCTCGTGGTGGCAGAGAATGTCGGGATGCGAATTCAGCACGGTGCAGAGGAAATTGCTGCCGGTTCTGGTTGCATTGAGGATGACGAATCGCACCACATTGGGGAGGTCTGGCACGGTCCGCTCCATTGAAGATTTCACCGCCACGAATTAGTCCCTGTCGAGCAACATATGTAACTGCGCCGTCCGTCAACGGAGAAAGGAACCGGATCTCCTCATGACGATCGACGAGCGCTACGCGACGGCGGATGTCTGGGACACCAAGCATCGTGCGATCCTTGCCGTCGGCGATCTCGACCGGTCAAGCATCTGGCTCGAACCCTTCCTGCCGCTGCTGGAGAGCCACAAGGTCGGCACTGTGCTCGATCTGGGTTGCGGCACCGGATATGACGCGCTTGCCCTGGCGCGGCGCGGATATCAGGTCGAGGGTATCGACTATGCCCAGGTCGCGATCGACGAGGCGATCCGGCTGGCGCAGGCCGAGGGGCTGGCGATCGATTTCCGGCAGGGCGATATCGGACTGCCTCTGCCCTATGCTGACGGCGCGTTCGACGCGGTGATCAGCAATCTGGTGCTGCATAGCTTCGCCGATGCGGCACTGCGGCGCATTGTCGGCGAGGTCGATCGATGCCTCCGGCCGGGCGGGCTTTTCCTGTTTCATGCGAATGCGATGGAGGATCTCGAGCAGCGGCTTTCGGTGCAGCCGCCCGAGCGGCAATTGGGCCCGCGCTCCTTTGTTCTGGCAGGCGGCCAGACCATGCATTTCTTCAGCCGCGACACTTGCGAGACGCTGCTGGCCGACTGGCTGCCGCTCGTTCTGGAGCCGGCGACGAGTTTCGATGCCGATGGCAATGCGATCAAGAGCGTGTGGCGCTGCGCCGTCCGGAAAAGGCCCTGACCTCGCCAGTGACTGGTCGCATCGTCGCCGTGGTCGATCCCTATGATGCCGGCGCGATGCTGGCGCCGGCCTTTGCCGAACGGGGCGTCGCTGCGGTGATGGTGGGGAGCACGCCGGGGATTGCGCCCGGGGAAGGCGCGTTGTTCGACCCCACGAGTTTTCAGCATGTGCTGCCCTGGCACGACGATATCGCTGAGACCATCACCGCGCTGCGTGAGCTCGGGGTCGATCATGTCATCGCCGGTTCGGAGCGGGGGGTGGAGCTCGCCGATCAGCTGAACGAGACTTTGGGTCTGCCGGGCAACGGCACCCGGCTCAGCGCGGCGCGGCGCGACAAAGCGCGCATGATCGAGGAGGTGGGCCGGCATGGCATAAGCGTGCCGCGGCAGATCGAGTCCGACAGCCTGGACGAGATCCTGGCCTGGATCGCGGGCGGCTCTTGGCCTGCCGTGCTCAAGCCCCGCCGGGCCAAGGGATCGGACGGCGTGCGGCTGTGCGCCTCAGTGGAAGAGGTAACGCACGCCTTCCAGGCCTTTCACGGCCGGCTCGACCGGCTCGGCTTTCGCAACGAGACTCTGCTGGCGCAGGAATTCCTGGTCGGCCGGGAATATGTCATCGACACCGTCAGCCATGATGGCCGCCACCGGCTCGCGGCGCTCTGGGCTTATGGCAAGCCGGCGCCGGGCTTTGAATCGATCGGGCTGTTGTCGACCAAGACATTGCTGCCGCCGGAGGGCGCGCTCGCAGACATGCTGTTCGCCTTTGCCGTACGGGTGCTCGATGCGCTGGAGATCCGGCATGGCGCCGGGCATATCGAGGTGATCGTCGATACGGACGGGCCGGTTCTGGTCGAGATCGGCGCGCGCCTGCATGGCGGACCGCCGGCGCATCTGATGGCGCGGGCAGCGACGGGGACAAGCCAGCTCGACCTGCTGGTGCAATCCTGTGTCGATCCCGCTGCATTTCTGGAGAGCGTCGACCAGCGCTATGCCATGGCCGCCGGCGCGGTGATGGCGCTGTTGCGGGATGCGGATTTGAAGGGCGAGATCGAGACGCTGCCTTCGGCGCGGATCGTCTGGAATGAACAGAGCGGGGAAACCCCGCCGGCGGTGGCAGGGCTTGCCACCCTGATCCATCCGGACCCGGAGGTCGTTGCGGCGGATCTGGAGATCGTCACCGGCTGCATCGCCTGCGAGATTCTCGATCGCCGCGATGCGATCGAAGCCGTGGCGCCTGAGTGGCGCGCACTGCTCGAGCGCTCGCGCTGCAATCGCGCCTTTAGCGGCCCGACCTGGTATCTGGCGGCGCTCGACGTGTGGCCCGACCAGACACCACAGGTGATCGTCGCGCACCGGGCCGGGCGGATCGCCGGTATCTTTCCTTTGGTCTGGCAGCCCGAGGACGAAACCGCGCGCTTCGCCACGCGGCTGAGCGACTATAACGACCTGATCGTGGCGGACGGCGACATGGCCGCGGCGCGGCGGCTCATGATCTTCGCCCGCCGCAAATTTCCGAACCTCGAGCTCAACTGCATCCGCATGGATTCGAACTGCACGCTGGCTGGAGTCGAGGCGCCGGTGCTGGTCGAGAAGAAATCGGTCTGCCCGATCGCCGACCTTTCCGGCGGCTATGAGGGCTGGTTCGCCGCGCGCAGCCCCGGCTTTCAGCGCGAACTGGCGCTGGTCATCCGGCGCGCGGCGCGGAACGGCATTGTCGCCCGCCGGCTCGACCCCGAGCGCGATGCGGGGGTCGATCCGGCCGCGTTCTTTATCGAGATGCAGCGTGCGCGCTTCGGCGAGCGCAGCCTGTTCCTGCGCGACCCGGCGACGCAGGCCTTTGTGATGGCGGCGCTTGCGGCGTTGTGGCGTGAAGGCAGCGTGCCGCTGTTCGGCCTCTGGGCCGGGGAACAGCTGATAGGATTGGACATCTGCATGCTGGGGGCGGACAGCCTCGGCAACTGGAATGCGGGGTTTATCGCCGACTTTGCCACCTTCTCGCCCGGCATGCTGATGGCGAATGCGGCGGTGCGCGAAGCCTGTGCGCTGGGCCTGGCCGAGTTCGACTATCTGCGCGGCACCGAGACGTACAAGAGCCGGTGGTGCTCAGGGCAACGCGAGATCGGACGGTTGGTATGACCGAGATACCCATGCGCCCCGATCCCTGGTCGATCGGGCTCTATACCGGCCCCGACCCGCTCCATCTCGGTCCGCCGCCGAGCGTCGCCAACCCGGTCATGACGCGCGAACAGGTGACTGACGTACCGGCCGACTTCGTCGCCGATCCGTTCCTGTTGCGGTGGGACGGCGCATGGCATCTCTTCTTCGAGATCCTGAACCATAAGCGTCGCACGGGCGAGATCGGCTGGGCGAGCAGCCCCGATGCGATCACCTGGTCCTATGGCGGGGTCGTGCTGAGCGAAGCCTTCCATCTCTCCTATCCTTGCGTGTTCGAGCATGACGGCGAGGTCTATATGGTGCCTGAGACGCTGGGCGCCGATGCTGTCCGCCTCTACCGTGCCGATCCCTTCCCGACGCGCTGGGTGCCGGTCGCCGATCTGATCTCCGGCAAGATCGCCGATCCGACTCCGTTCCGGTTCGAGGGGCGCTGGTGGATGTTCGTCTGCCCTGCGCCCTATGCCCATGATGCGCTGTCGCTCTATTGCGCCGAGGATCTGGCAGGGCCGTGGCGCGAACATGGGGCGAGCCCGTTGATCACCGGCGACAAAAGCCGGGCGCGGCCGGGCGGGCGTGTCGTGATGTGGGAGGGGCGGCTCTATCGCTTCGCCCAGGATTGCGGGCCGCGCTATGGCAGCGGCGTACGGGTGTTCGAGATCACCCGTTTGACGCTCGAGGATTATGCCGAGCGGGAATGCGCCGAAAGCCCGATCCTCGGCCCGACCGGGGCGGGATGGAATGGCAAGGCCATGCATCATGTCGATGCGTGGCAGATTGCGCCGGGCGATTGGATCGCCGCCGTCGACGGCCTTCAGCCTTAATCCGAAAGTAATCGTGCGCGGGATTGCCGCCGATCTGGCCGCTTCTCACATTGCGACTGATGTGATGTTCTTATAGACCAAGATCACCCCGAGTTTTTCATAAAGTACAGGTGCTTATAGATTTCTCTTTAAGGAGGAGGTCGTCTTGAAAACCGTTACTTTCCTGTTAGGCGCAGGTTCGTTGGCGGCCGCCGCCGCTGTGGCCATGGCTCAGACATCTTCTCCGGCACCGCCGCCTTTCGGGCCTGTCGTGGCTCCAGGCCGGACGATCCAGACGTCCGACATGACCAATCCCAAGCCGCTGATCCCCGCCGACATTTATCGCAATGGCAATGTCTCACACGCGGATCTGGCGACCTTCGCCTGGCTCGAATTCGTCTCCGCGGTGTCGCCCAATGCGCCGGGCGCGCGCGGTGTTCCCGGCGGCAGCTTCGCGAGCACGGGCACCAGCAGCACGCCGCCCCTGGTCTGGGAGACCTATCAGCACCGCACCGAGCTGCTCCCCTGCAACGTATCCGGAGGCAACGCGACACCGAGGCCGCCGCAGCCCTGGGGCGCTCCGCCCACCTATGTGACGACAGTCTCGCCCCCGACCCCGACCCCGACCCCACCACCCCCACAAATGTGCAGCACCATCACGGTGCCCGGTGGGACGGCGCCTTTCAACAATCTGGATGAGGCCAACCAGATCGGCCAGAATATCCTGCTTTTCCCGGCCGTGCCCGGGAAACCCAACCCGGCCACCGACGCTCAGGTGCTGTTCGAGGCCAAGGTCAACCAGTATGAATCCAATTATGTCGCGCAGAATTACCAGAAGCTGATCCCACAATTCCCGAAATTCCACTTCTCTCCGGGAATCACGCTGCCGAACACCACGGTGGAAGTGAAGGCAGCATGGCGCCCGCTTTCCTCGATCCCGGCGAACCAGCAATATCGCTACCATATCGCGAATGTGATCACTTATGGCGGCACCGACACCAATCCGGTGCCCAAGGTGGTGCCCTATGCGCTGATCGCGCTGCACATCATCCACAAGACGCCGAACTATCCCGCCTTCATCTTCGCCACGTTCGAGCAGGTCGACGACTTCAAGAACCAGGCGACCGGGGCGGCGACCGGCGTCTATTATGTGCCATCCTATAATTCAGTCGCTTACGCGCTTCCCGCGACCACCACCTTCCCGCCCAGCGGCCAGACGGTGAACAACCCCAAGATCAACTTCTCCACCACCGCGCCCAAGGCATATCCTTACGGCACCAAGGGTGTGGCGCTGCCGCTGGGGGCGACCACGAGCATTCCCGGCTCCAAGGTCGTGAATGGTGTTGTCACCGTGCCGGTCACTTCGCCGGTGCCGACCGTGCCCGAGGTCTCCACGGTCAATAGCCAGGCGCTCGCGGCGATGCAGAAGATCCCGGGCTTCGGGAAGAATTTCGTCTGGCAATACTACAAGCTGACGGGCGTGCAGGCGATCCCGACCAATGACGAAACCACGCGGGATTTCTACCTCGCCAACATCGTGGTCGAAAGCAGCCAGCCGGGCATCCAGCTGTTCCGCGGCTTCCCGCCGATCACGGCTGGCGTGCTGAACAATCAGCGCAACCAGACCAATGTGATCGACTATCACAACAGCCCCGCCTCGCTGACCTCGAGCGGCGGCTGCCAAGGGTGCCATGGCGTTGCCCAGACCCAGAACGGGTTCGACTTCAGCTTCCTCTTCTTCGGGGCAGCCGGAGGCGGGTTCTCGCCTGAACCCAAGGGCGTGCCGTCCCCCGCCGTTACGCAGGCGCGGTTGGTCCAGAAGAAATATCTCCAGTAATAAGCATTGGTGGCTTGAGGGAGCGGCGGAGATGTCCGCCGCTCCCTCATGATCGTCAGAACTTCGCGCTGAGCGAAACGCCATAGGTGACCGGGGCATTCCAGGTGCCGCCAATGCCGAGCGTGTTGAACAACACCTGGGTCCGGAAGCGCTTGTCGGTGATGTTGTCGCCGAACACCGCGATCGTATAGCGCTTGCTCGGATCGACCCATTGCGCCCGCAGCGACACGATCTCGTAGCCATCCTGTTTGAACTGCTCGGACGGGTCGAAATAGAAGGACGAGGTGTAATAGAGATTGCCCGACAGGGTCAGGCGGCCGCCGGCCGCGTCCAGCCCATAGCTTGCGCCCAGATTGGCGGTGACTTCGGGCGCGCGCTGCATGTGCAGGCCTGAGGCATCCGTGGTGGTCTGGGTCAGCGAGCCTGGGCCGAACACCCCGCATGCCATGGCATTCGGTGCCACCACCGTCGTATCGCAATAGCTGTAATAGGGTGCGTTCTTGAACGACTTGTACCGGGCATGAGTCCAGGCCGCGCCGGCATTGACGTTGAAGGCGCTGCTGAACCGATAGCGGACCTGGCCTTCCAGACCGTAAATCTCCGAGGATGCCGCGTTGCGGATCTGCGCCGCGCCATTCTGGAAGCTGGAGACCTGCAAATTGCTGTAATCATAATAGTAACCGGCGAGCTCGACTGACAGCGCATGATTGTCGAACTTGTAGCCCAGCTCGAACGCGTTGATCTTCTCGGGCTTGACCGGCACCGCCGACAGACCGCCGACGTTCAGGATGCCGGCCTTGTAGCCGCGGGTGAAGGAGGCATAGACGCTGGAATCGGCATCCGGCTTGTAGCGGATGACGACGCGCGGCGTGACGCTGTCATTCTTGAGATCGTTGACCGGAATGGCCGTCCCCGGCGCAATGCCGGCCGTGGAAACCGGATTGCCGTCGGCGCCTTCATATTCGGTCGTGCCGGCGTTGGTCTTGAAATAGGCGTCGGACACCACGTCATGGCTGTAGCGGGCGCCCGCCGTGAGGAAGAGCGTGTCGGTCACCGCATAAGTGAGATCGGCAAAACCGGCCCAGGATTTGGTGGTGGTGCTCGATCCGCCGAACGGGAAGAACGCACTTCCACCGAATGATGCCTGCACATCCCATGTGTCCTTGACCTGGAAATAATTGAGGCCGGCAGTCCATTGCAGGCGCGAGCCCGGCTTCGAGTTCAGCAGGAATTCCTGCGAGAGGGTCTTGTCGACCGGCCCGACGAAGATTTGGAAAAACTGCAGGGTCGTTGCGTCGAGATCGCCAAAATAGGGCGAATCGTCGTGACGATACTGGGTGTAGGACGTCAGGTCGGCAAAGCCGATATCCGCCTTCACCGTCGCCTGTACGGTATCGGACGTGTTCCTGAAACTGACCGGATCATTGAGCGCCACGTCGCCGGGCCGGGTCGCAAAGCTGCCCGCGGGGGCATAGAAATCGACGAGCGGCTGTCCGACGGAGCTGGTCTTGCCATAGACTGCCTGGCCCGCTGGCGTGATCTTGCTGAAGAAGCCGGACCCGCCGGTCGTGTCGACAAAGGCGTTGACGAGCTGCGGGGTCGGATCGCTGGTCTCGCTGTGGATATAGCGCAGCAGGATCGACACGTCGTCGGTGAGATCGACCTTCAGTCCGGTGCGGACCGACCAGTTCTCGTATTTGCCGATATGTTTGTTGCCGTTGAGGATGTTGGTCTGAAAGCCGTCGCCGCGGCGGTAAATGCCCTCGACGTCAAACGCCACTTTCTGGCCGAGGCCGGCGGTCGCATAGCCCTGCAGGGTCAGTTCGTTGAAGCGGCCATAGCGGGCCCGGAATTCCGCGGCCGGATCGATGCTCGGGTCAGCGGTCGTCACCAGGATCGCGCCGCCGGTGGTGTTGCGGCCAAACAGGGTGCCCTGCGGACCCTTGAGGACCTGGATGTTCTGGACCCTGGTCAGCTGGAAATCGGAAACATAGGGGTTGGACTGGAAGAAGCCGTCGACATAGATGCCGACGTTCGGGCCGCCGCCCGAGGTGGTGACGGCGGTGCCGACGCCACGGATCGTGGGTTGCGCCGCGGCGCCCTGATTGTCGAAGCGCAAGCCCGGGGTCAGCTTCACCGTGTCCGAAAGCTGGTTGACGTTGGCGACCTGCAGCTGATCCTGGCTGAGCGTGGTCACACTGATCGGCACGTCGCGCGAAGCCTCGGAGCGGCGCTGCGCGGTGACGACGATATCGGGGCTGGTGTCGGCCTGGTCGGCGATAGCGTCGATAGTCTGGGGCTGAGATGTCGCCTGGGCCAGAGCTGCCGAGGGCATGATCGCCGCGGCGCTCATCAGCGCGAAAATTGATGTGGCGCATGGCCGGATCATGGGCATTTGTGTTCCTCCCCCATTGGTCGTGCGTCTTTGGGGCGACCCCGAGATTCGGGGCCGATCTGCGCATCTTGGGTGCGGAATCATGCCTCAGAACGGCTGAATCGGGCTTGACCGATTTAGACAAAACAGGGCGCGGCGCTACGGTATCGCCCTGGCGAAAACTTCACTCAGGCACCGTGTCAGCCGCCCTTTTGCGCCATCTCGAAGCTGCGCTGCAAATGATCGACGAAGCCGGAAGGGACGGGCGGGAAGGTCCATTGTGAACCCTTGTCGCGAATGGCGTCGATATTCTCCGCGACGTCGTCGATGGTCCAGGTGGGCCGGTAAACGCCTTCGGTTTCAGCGACGAAGGCGCGGGCCACACGCCCGGCCATGGACACCAGCAACTCGCCGGTGACCGAGCAGGATTCATGGGCAAGCCAGCCGACCACGGGCGCGACCAGCTCCGGGCCCATTGGCGGATATTGCGAGGTGTCGATCCCTTCGGCCATCCGGGTCACCGCGCCGGGCAGGATGATGTTGGACTTGATGCCCTTCTCCGCGCCCTCGATCGCGACGACATTGTTGAGGCCGATCATGCTCGACTTGGACATGGCGTAATTCACGCCGCTATGCGTGCTGTAGAGCCCGCCGATCGACCCGGTCAGGATGACGCGGCCATAGCCGGCGGCCGCCATCGGCGGAAACGCGGCGCGGACGACATGGAAGGCGCCGAGCAGATGCACGTCGATGACCGCGCGGAAATCCTCATAGCTGATGTCCTCAAGCGATCCGTAGCGGACATTGCCGGCGTTATGGATGAGGATGTCGATGCGGCCATAATGATCGAGCGCGGTCTGGATGATCGCCTTGCCGCCTTCGGGCGTCGCGACGCTATCGGTGTTGGTGACCGCGTCACCGCCCGCCGCGCGGATCTCCTCGACGACCTGCTGGGCCGGGCCGGGATCGGCGCCCTCGCCCTTCATGCTTCCGCCGAGATCATTGACGACGATCTTCGCACCCTTCGCGGCGAGCAGCAGGGCATATTCGCGGCCCAGCCCGCGGCCGGCACCGGTGATGACAGCCACGCGCCCGTCGAATCTGCGCTCGGTCATGGGTATTTCCTCACAGGTCAGGCGGCAGGCGGGATGGATTTTGCGCGGCGGTTGGTGAGCGGCCTCCGATAGGATGGATCCGCCTTGCCGCGCGCGGGCGCGCCGTTCTCGTTGATGCCGGGGATGTCGGCGAAAGGGATCGGCAGGGTGGGCACGAGGCCGGACCATTCGATGCCGTTGGTCCGAAGCGCGATCTTCCAGGCGCCGTCGCGGCGTTCGAGCCGATCGATATAGCGGCCGCCGGCAATCCAGTTGCTCTCGTCGCGGTTGCGGCCGACGAAGAGATAATAGGTCTCGCTATGGGCGGTATCGCCATCGACGTCGCAGGTGATGTTGAGGAGATTGTGATGGGTCGCGACCTGTCCCTGATCGTGCAGCGCCGAGGCCCAGTCATAGAGCTCCACCGGGCCGCCCACGAACGGGCCGGCGGCGATGGTTGCGTCAGCGTGGAAGGCGGACAGGAAGAGGTCCCGGTCGAAGCGATCCATGCCCCGGCTGAAGCGAATCAGGCAGTCGGTGATATCCTGGCGATCGAGCAGCTGGTCGATCCGCGCGAGGCGTTCAGCGTCCATCCTGGGTCTCCGCGATCGGCTTCCAGATCGGTGCGCCGCGCTGGGCGCGCAGCGAGGGGATGGTCTTGCCGTCCACATCGGTGACGCCGTAATCCTGCGCGACCTCGGCGGTGATGAAGGTGCCGCCCGAGCGCTTCATGATCTCCGGATCAGCGACCAGCGCGGCGATCACCCGGCCGGGGAATTCTGGCGAGCAACCAATCAGCGGGTTGGTGACCGTCCGCTCCTTCATCGCCGGATTGCGTTCGAGATTGCGATTGGCCCGCTCGGTGAAAGTCAGCCCCTGCCAGAGCGAGATCGACGCGATGTTGTGCGGCTGAAGCTCGACCGCCATGTCGCGCGCCATGCGGTCGACCGCGGATTTGCAGGTGCCGAACACGACGCCGTAAGTGTAGGTGACACCGACATAGCCCGAGATCGCGATGATCAGGCCGGACTTTTGCGGGACCATGATCTTTGCCGCATGCCATGCCGCGACGAAGTTGGAGCGGACGCCGACATCAATCATCTCCCAGTTGGAGAGCGGCTTTTCCCAGAAGGACCCGGGCTCGATCAGGTCTTCGGGGAGCGCAAAGGCGTTGTTGACGAGGAGGTCGAGGCGGCCCTGCTCGCGCGCGACCTGCTCGAACAAGGCAGCGACCTGATCGTCATTGCCATGATCGACCTGGACGGCGATGCCTCTGCCGCCGCGACGATCGATCTCCGCAGCTGTCTCGCCGACAGTGCCGGGCAGCGGGAAGGTGCCGGGGGTGACGGTGCGGCCGGTGACATAGACCGTCGCGCCTTGCTCGCCGAGCGCAATCGCAATGCCCTTGCCGATGCCGCGGCTGGCGCCTGTCACCACCGCGACCTTGCCGGTCAACGAACCCATATCATGTTCCTCATCATTGTTTTGGAGCCAGGGCGGCGAAAAACGCTTCGCTGTGATCGCCAGCCGCGCGGCCGGTGAAATGATCGGCGGTGAAGGGATAGCCCATCACGCCCTTCGACCAGTCGACCGACAGGCCGAAATCCTGGAACCAGTCATAGAGCATCGTGCGGCGCGCGACGCGCCATTCGCCGCCGCGCTTTTCCATGTCATCGAGATAGCGCCCGCCGATCACGGTATCGCGCTCCTCCCCGCCCATGTTCACGCGGTGATAGGACAGAACATGGGTTTCGGCCTTTGCGGTGTCGCCCTGAAGCTCGACCAGGCTTTGGCCGAGAACATGCTGGGTGACAGGAATGGCGTCCGATCCGGGCACGACCCAGGCGAGATACGCGTCGAAGCTGCCGGCATAGACGCCGTAATCGAAGGTCGAATCCGGCCAGAAAGACGCGCGCAGCAAGGCGGCGTCGCGGCGATCCTCGCCGCGTGCGAGGCGGGCGATGCAGGTGCGGATCGCCTCGCGATCAAGCAGCGCTTTCAGTTCCTCGGGGACGTCGTCCATCGTCGCATCTCTCCGGTGAGCACCCGGGCGATTCCCGGCGCGGCTTTGCGCGAACCTACGCGCCGTGCCCATCGGGGCGCTTGACCGATTTGGACAAATACGCTCGATTCAGCGCGCGCGGAAACGCAGGGGCGATGAGAGAGGGTGTGAAGGCAGTGGAGCCCCGGACGATGACGGAGAAGGCGGAAGGATTCGATGTCATCCATGCCAGGATCCTGCGCTTCTTTCCGGAGCTGGTGGAGGCATTGGGCGGGGACCGCCACGCCCTGCTGCGGCAGGTCGGGATCGACCCCGAGCTTCAATCGGCAGGCGGGCTCGAGCCCACCTACCGTCAGACGATCCATCTCATCGAGCTTGCCGCAGCTGAGCTCGGATGCCCCGATTTCGGGATGCGGCTGGCGACGCTTCAGCGCGGCGGCGGGATGTTCGGGCCGCTTGGCCTGGTCATGAAAAACTCAAGGACATTCGGCGAGGCGCTTCGCTATGCCAGCGGGCACAGCTATGCGCACAGCCTGGCGGCGGGGATCTGGTTGCGGCGGCCGCGATCGGGCAAGTCGCTGTTTGTCGGGCACGATATCCTTCTCGACGGGCTGCCCAACAAGAGCCAGGCGATCGAACAATTGCTGCTGCTCGGGCATCTGGCGGCGCTGGAAATCACCAGCGGACAGGCGCGGGTGCGGCGGGTGCATTTCCGGCACCAGCCTTTGTCGTCGCTTGCGACCTATCGTCGCTATTTCGGCTGCGAGGTTCGCTTCGGCCAGAGCGAGGACGGCGTGTCCTTTTCCGAGCGCGACCTCGCCTGTCCAATCACTGACCCCGACATACAGGCTTATCAGGCCGCTACTGCCTATATCGAGGCGGAATTCACCCGGCACCGGCCGCCGTTGCACGCGCATGCACGCGGCGTGATCATGCATTTCCTCGATACCGAGCTGTGCACCAACGAACGGGTCGCCGCCGAGCTCAAGCTGCATCCGAGGACAATGCATCGGCGGCTCAAGACTGAAGGCACCTCATTCCAGCAAATCAAGGACGAGGTTCGGCGCGACCTGATGCTCTATTATCTTCAGCAGACCGATCTGAGTTTCGCGCGCATCTCGGAACGGCTGGGTTTTGCCGAGCAATCCGTGATGACGCGCAGCTGCCGGCGCTGGTTCTCCGCCCCGCCCACCGCGTTGCGACCACAGGTGCGTGGCTGATATCGTTCAGCGCGCGACGAATCCGCTGATGAAGGCGTCGAGATCAGCGAACGCCTCCTGGCCGCGTGCCAGCCCCGGGCCCTGCACGATGAAGGAATGGGTAGCGCCCGGATAACGCTTGATCACCGTGGCAACTCCGGCCTGGGCCAATAGCTGGCCATAAGCCTCCCCTTCGGCGCGCAGAAGATCATATTCGCAGGTCAGGACGAAGGCCGGCGGCAGGCCTGCCAGGCTCGTCGCCCGGATCGGTGCCAGGCGCGGATCATGCCTCACTTCATCATTGGGGACATATTGAGCGTAGAACCACCGCATATCGTCATGGGTGAGAAACGGACTTTCGAACGCGGAAAGTGCCGGTGCGTCCATGTCCGCGTCCGTCGCGGGGTTGAGCAGGAGCTGCGCCGCGATCGCCGGCCCATCGGCATCGCGGGCCAGAAGGCACATGACCGCCGAAAGATTGCCGCCGGCACTATCGCCACCGACGATCAGCGGCAGTTCCTGACCCAGCAACCGCGCAGCATTGGCCGCCGTCCAGTTCAACGCGGCCAGGCAATCATCGACCGCAGCCGGAAAGGGATGTTCGGGGGCCAATCGATAGTCCACCGACACGACCGCACAGCGCAACCGCTCGGCATAGGTGCGAGAGCTCATGTCCGAGGATTCGATATCGCCCAGCGTCCATCCGCCCCCATGGATATGCAGCATCAGGGCGCGCGGCGGCGCCTTTGGAACATAGAGGCGCACCGGAACATCGCCTTCAGGCGACGGAACCATATGGTCCTCGACCCGCGCCATCTCGGGCCCTTTCGGCATCATCTTCAGCACGCCCGCAAAGGCGGCGCGCATTTCGGCCGCAGACGTCTCGCCGGGTTTCGGCAAGCCCGCGGCGCTGAATTGCTCGAGCATCAGCTGGATGTCCGGATCGATCGGCATTGGATTCCCCCTGTTTGTCAGGCGTCTCGCATCAACAGGACCGGTTTGATCACCGCGCCCGATTCCGATGCGTGGACTGCCTCTTCGATCGCGGCGAAGGGATAGGTGCGGACGAGCTTTTCCAACGGCAGCATGCCTGCCTTGTAATAGTCGATCAGCCTCGGGATAAACAGCTGGGGATCAATGCCGCCCTCGACAACGCCGACGATGCGGCGGCCCATGCTCATGATGGCGGACGGATCAAGGTCCATCGCCTGCCCGGGTGGATAGGCACCGACAAGCGCAAGTGTGCCCCGCGTCGCCAGTCTGTCGATACAGGCCTGAACAAGTGTGGGAACGCCCGTGGTGTCGATGATATGGTCGAAAGGGCCGGTCAGCTCGGCCAGGTCATCGACCACATCGGTCGCGCCCAGCTCCAGGGCGAGATCGAGCCGGTGGCGGTGACGGTCAAGCACCGCAATCCGGCCCGCGCCCGCAATCTTCGCAGCCATCACGGCGGAAAGGCCGACGGTACCGGCGCCGAAGATGGCAATGGACTGGCCGGCGGCGACGCGCAGCGTTTCAAGCACGGTACCGGCACCGGTCTGCACACCACAGCCCAGCGGCGCCAGCAGCGCGAGCGGCAAGTCCCGGTCGATCTTCACGACATTGTCGATATGCGCGAAGGCATGGGTCGCGAACGCCGATTGGCCGAAGATGTTGGCGCCGACCTTTTCGCCCCCGCGCCAGATGCCGCCTTGTCCGGGCGCGGTCACGCCAAGAAAATTGCGGGGGAAGAACTCGGCGCAATAGCCCGGCTGGTGCTCGTCACAGGCCGGGCAGGTGCCGCAGCTATGGAAGCTGAGCAGCACATGATCGCCAGGCTCGACGCTGGTGACGCCGGGGCCGACCGCCGCGACGACACCCGCGCCCTCATGGCCGAAGATGCAGGGGAAAGGGACCGGCAGGCCCCCGTCCCGCATCACCATATCGGTATGGCACACCCCGCAGGCGTGGATTTCCACCTGGATCTGCCCCGGTCCGGGTGGGTCCATCCGCAACCGGGCGAGCCGAAAGGCACCGCCCGGAGCGTCGACGAGCGCCGCTTCAATCTCCATGTCCGGCACGATCAGAATTTGAAGCCGAACCGCGCATACCATTCGCGCGGCGGATTATAGGTGCCGAAGATAGTGCCGTCCGCGATATTGGAGCCGCCCGAGGTCAGGAACCGCTTGTCGGTTAGGTTGGTGGCGCCCGCAGTGAGCGTCCAGTGTCCACCGGGTTCCTTATAGGTGAGGCTCGCATTGACGATGTCGGTGGCAGCGCGCTGCAGCAGATAGGTGCGCCCCGTATCGTTCCAGGCGCTGGACGTATGGGTCCAGTCGGCAAGCACGATCATCGAACCGCCATTGCCGAGCTTTGCTTCGTAGCGCGGGCTGAGATTGACCTTCCAATGCGGGGTTTTCGGCAGATCGCCCCCAACCAATGTGCCGGCCTGGAATATGGTGACACCGCCGACCGCCGTGGCGGCGGCGCTCACCGAGGTGTAATGGGCATCGATATAGCCGAGCGACCCATTGATGGTCAGGCCATCGACGGGCGCCGCCACCATCTCGAGCTCGAAACCGCGGATGAGGGCATTGCCGGCATTGGCGACGGTCGGCGACGTGCCGACCTGAATATTGAGCTGAATCCCCTTATAGTCAGTGCTGAAGGCAGCCGCGTTCAGCTGCAGATGCCGGTCGATCAGCGTCGATTTGATGCCAGCTTCCCAGGTCGTCGCCTTTTCCTCATCGAAGTCCGGCGCGACATTGCCCTGTGGATTGGTCAGGCGGGTGGTCCAGCCGCCGGTCTTGTAGCCCTTCGACCAGCTGCCATAGACCATGATCCTGTCGTCAGGATGCAGCTGAATGCCGAGTTTCGGGGAGAAATTGCTGAAGCTTTTGTGGTTCGTGCCCGGCGTATAGACGCGCAACGGGTTGGTGGGATCGGGGAACTGGTTCGCCTGCGCGCAGGTGACCGGCGCGAACAGCAAGACCTGGTTGGGGGCAATATTGCCGTTGACGTCCGAGCATCCGAACAGCTTGTAGTTGAAGCCGTTCAGCTCCTGCTGCCCGCCTTCGAACGTCTTTTTCTCATGGGTGTAGCGACCGCCGGCGGTGAAACCGATCCAATCGATCGGGCGATAATCGAGCTGGCCGAAAAAGGCGTAGTTCTCGGTCTTGAGCTGGTTCGGGCCATCGACCTGGATCTGCCCCTCGGCAAAGGTCACATAGTCGTGGAGGTCGCCGGCCTCCTTGAAATAATAGGCGCCCAGAACATAATTCAGCTTGTTGTCCAGCGCCTTGCCGAGCAGCTGGAATTCCTGGCTGAACTGCCACTGATTCATCTTGAAGCTGAGTTGCAGGAAATTGAGCGGCGAGCCATCGGCATCAAGCCCGGCGTTCCAATGGAGCGCGCGGTAAGCCGTGATCGATTTCAGCGCGACATTCTGCGCCAGGTCGAAATCGAAGGTGGCGCCAAGGCCCCAGCTCTGGAGGCGCGAATAGCTGTTGCCGGTCGCATAGCTGCGATCGGGATCGCTGATCAGGAAGCGGCTGTCCCATGGCAGGCGATCATTGGTCGCGTTGCCATCGACATTGACGCTGGCATAGCTCGGCACCTGGAACTGCGGATTATATTGGGTGCCCGATACGCCGCAAAGCGCCTGGGCACCGCGTGCCGCGATTTGCGCCGAGGTGCTGCCGATGCAGAAATTATAAAGGCCCGCGAAATTGAAGCCGGTGGTGCCGGTCGGATCGAGCGCCGTGCCGGGCAGGTTGGTCGTACCCGCGAAATTCCCGGGCACATTTGGGAAGATGCCGAGCACCTTGTTGGCCGAGGTGCTCCTGTCCCTTGAATAGTCAGCGGACAAAGTGAGCCTGACCGCACCGCCATCATCCCATTTCAGCTTGCCGCGTACGCTGCCGCTGTTGACCGCGCCCTCATCCTGCGCGCTCTGATAGCCGGCGGCGTCAAAGGCGGTGAAGGACGGCGTATTATTCGCGCGCTGATCGACAAAGGGGACCCGCTTGAGATAGCCGTCCTGGGTCTTGATACCGAAGGTGAACGACGAAGTCAGGTTCTTGGTAAGGGGCAGATCGACCGAACCGCGCGCCTGAAGCAGGTTGAAGCTGCCCGCGGTGACGTCGCCGGAGACCTTGAGGACATGGCCCGGATCGCGCGTGACAATGGAAATCGCGCCGCCAATGGTGTTCCGGCCGAACAGCGTACCCTGCGGGCCCTTGAGCACTTCGACCCGCGCGACGTCGAGCAGATCCTGATTGGCGCCAACGGTGCGCGCGAGATACACGCCATCCAGATAAACGCCGACGCCGGGATCGATGTTGAAGGCGAAGTCATCGGACCCGATCCCGCGGATATAGGCGGAGAGGACAGCGGTTGAGCCGGAAAAGGGCGTTCCCGCATCAAGGTTCACATTCGGGGCGATGGACGAGAGCTGCGCAACGCTTCCGACCGCGCGCTCCTGCAGCGTCTGGGATGTGAAGGCCGAGATCGCGATCGGCACGTCCTGGACATTTTCGGCACGCTTCTGCGCGGTGACGACGATGTCACCGATCCCGCTATTGTCCTCCTGGCTGGGCGCTGCCTCAGCGGTCGCGGGGGGAGGGCTGGTCTGCGCCATGGCCGGAAAACCGACCAAAGCGGTCGAGGCGAGCAGCCATGCTGCTGCGGATTTGCCCATCTATCTTCTCCCTGAAAATGCCCGCCCGTTCCCGGCGGAATTGGGACAAGTATAGATGCTGAAAGATGGAGGGTCTTGGATTGGAGCGAACCGGGGCAATGGACGAATGCGAACCAGTCTCGATCAATTCGCCGCGGTTTTCCCACGCCATTGGCTGGGCGGCACGCCGAAGCGACGGCGGAAACAACGGCTGAAAAACGCCGAATCGCTGAAGCCGACCTCAAAGGCGATATCGGTGATGCTGTGATTGCCGTCATGGCTGAGCAGCTCGGCCGCTTGCCCCAGCCGCCGTTCGGCGATGAAGGCCGTCGGCGTCAGCGCGGTGTAGCGGGCAAATGCCTTCTGGACCGCACGCGGACCAAGGCCGGTTGCCTGTGAAATCGTTGCGGTACTGAGCGCGGGATCACTGAGATTGCTCAAGGCATATTTGACGGGTGATTGTAGGACCCCGTCCGCTCGCGGCGAGGACGCTCGCCGACTACAGGCGATGCGTGCGGCTGAGGCCACCACGCCGTCAACGCTTTCGTCGACCTGATCGAGCATGTCGCGTTCACACCACAGGCCTTCCAGCATATGCTTCAGAAAGGCCACATTCGGATCCTGACCAGAAAGCAGCTGGCCATGAAAGCCTGCCGCCGACAGCTCTGGGCCGATCATCGCCGCCGGCACCTGCAGGATCAGGCAATCATTGCGTTCCGAAATATCGATCGCATAGGGTCGGGAATCATCGGCGATGATCACGTCGCCGACACCGGCGGTGATCGCGTCGTCGCCGCAGATCATGGTGAGGCGCCCCCGCCGCTGCAGGTGGAAGACGAGGTTGTGGGTCTGGTCGAGACTCGCGGTCCGGCTGACTCGGGCACGATCACTGCGGGCACGGGCGAGGCCGATCCGGCCCAGCGACCAGCGCGCCAGCTCGGCCTTGATTCCTTCGGGCACCTTGGCGGTCATGCCCGGAAAGGTCTCCGCGACAAGCTCGCTCCAGAACCGCTGGCGCCGCTGATGCGGCACCAGGCTCGTGGAAAAACGTTCGATCGCGCTCAGACGAGTTCCTCCCATGCGGCGGCATGCCGGTGCGCGCCTGATTTGTTCAGCGAGAGCTGCATGCCCCGGCTTCCGGCCTGATTGTATGCCAGGGATACGGATCTGACAAGGCGCCAGGCAGGGGGAGGGCCAAGGACGCCGGGGTTGTCCTGAGCCGAGGCTAGAGTCGCGTTCGGCGAGCTTAATCGAACCGTCACCCCGGACTTGTTCCGGGGTCCATGGTTCCGCGCGCACTGCAGGCGTTGCTCGTGCCGCGCTATGGATGCCGGAACAAGTCCGGCACGACGGGTAAAGCTGATCGAATTCGACCCCAAGACCTGCCTCAGCTCGATGGGCACGGCGCCGGACACGAAAAAACCCGCCATAAGGCGGGTTCTTCGTAATGTGATCTGGTTGCGGGGACAGGATTTGAACCTGTGACCTTCAGGTTATGAGCCTGACGAGCTACCGGGCTGCTCCACCCCGCGCCAAGGTTCTCCACCCGCAAGGGTGCGGGGGAAAGACATGTGAATGGGTTCTTGTATAGAATGCGTTTCGCGCTGCTCACCGGCTACAATGCCTGGCGACGACCTACTCTTCCATCGCTTGAGCGATAGTACCATCGGCGCAGTCAGGTTTCACGGCCGAGTTCGGGATGGGATCGGGTGGGGCACTGACGCTATAGCCACCAAGCAATGAAGCCGGTGAAGCACCCCATGCAGCTTGCGCTGCATGGGTACCCAATTAAGGGATGCGAAAAACGGTTCTAAAATCGATGCACTTTTACCTGAATTCTAGGCGTAGTTGTTTATTAGGCGTTGCTGTCAATCATCCGACAATCACCGCAATGCTGGTCACCCAGAATTGTCGTTGATGGTGGGACTCTCAAGCGCAAATAGAGCAATTAGTATCGGTTAGCTCCATGCGTTACCGCACTTCTACATCCGATCTATCAACGTCGTGGTCTCCGACGGCTCTATGAAATCTTATCTCGAGGGAGGCTTCCCGCTTAGATGCTTTCAGCGGTTATCCCGTCCATACATAGCTACCCTGCTGCGCTCCTGGCGGAACGACAGGTACACCAGAGGTATGTTCAACCCGGTCCTCTCGTACTAGGGTCAACTCCTCTCAAATTTCGACGCCCACGGCAGATAGGGACCAAACTGTCTCGCGACGTTCTGAACCCAGCTCACGTACCACTTTAATTGGCGAACAGCCAAACCCTTGGGACCTGCTCCAGCCCCAGGATGTGATGAGCCGAC
>Ga0307508_10002196_pt1 | contig 20862 bp, 20 predicted proteins | sample 9_EM_MG_FD_203089 | JGI IMG/M metagenome (GOLD analysis project Ga0307508, IMG submission 203089) | Populus trichocarpa ectomycorrhiza microbial communities from riparian zone in the Pacific Northwest, United States - 9_EM | ecosystem: Host-associated > Plants > Roots > Unclassified | place...
CCACCTCTTAATTACTGCTTGGCAACCGAAGAATTATTTTCTTTTAGCGTGGTGCGGGCACCCTGTACCGATGGGGGTATTGTGTACCACTTTAGTAAAACGACGGGCATTGTGTACCTTTTCTCGTAAAATTATTCTTTCTTTTTTGCGGTCGCTGACGTGAGCGGTTCGCGGGAGATATGGTGTGCCACTGAGACGGTCAAGTCTTGGCAGAACTACAAATTGTCCAGGTGACGAATCCCGAGTGCACTGCAATGACCCTGCTTAATAATTCCCGCATACCAACCTGAACATCTAACTATCCTGCTACCACTCTACTTGATTCTTGATTTCCTGGGATCGCGTCATCGTAACTCGTTATAACGGTAGAAAGCCGCTCCCGATTCGAAGGTATTCAGATCACTTGGAGCCCCAGCCCAGGACTCCACAATCGCACGGTGGCAGCAGTTCTTACCTATGTCATTAGCACCACCGTCTCTACGGGGTGAATGGATCGCCGCTAGCATCGTAGTCCACATCGTTTCTAGTGCTGCACCGTCGGCCAATCGTCTAGTGCGCACGTTGCATCGTGTCCCCGGGGCGCCTCGCGATGGCGAGCCGGGCGTAGTTACGTCGGACTCGCCTTCTCCGGATGCGTAATCAGACGGCACCGACTGGATCAGCGGAAGCCGTATTCTGCAGCATTTTGCGAATGTCGACCGACGCATAGATAGAATTCCCGGGAAAGCCCAGTGTCCACTTGCGCGGGCGAGGCCACGCAATTTCCGCCGCTCGCTCGACAACCTCAGCGAAATCGAGCCTCCATTTGCACTCACAGCGGCACGTGTTATACCCCACATAGCGACCCCTCGTATGGTCATTATTCTCCTTGTAGCCAAGAGATGCTGATGCGCCGACGCCCCCGGGACGTCTAGATTCCACGAGCCGCTTCATTATTCATATCAATGAAAGTCGACACTACAAATGACTGGTGTCTGCTCCGGAGCCACTACGGCAATTAAGTCCGATCTACTCATTTGCGCGGGCGGACAATGAACGGAGAACGGCAAGGCTACGGAGTCTTCGAGTCTGCTGAATTGCGGAAGGCTCCCGCCGTCCCTAACTCTCGTGTATCGGCCGTTCTGTTCGGATTACTTCAGTGCGCGCACCAGAGCCGACAGAGCGTCCGGCTTAGTTGCCTATGCTATGTATGTCACTTGCGTAGGAGCGCCAAGTTGGTTGGCATCACCCCGACCTCCTCTATAGGAGGGAGTGATCCGCGCATGGCTTTGTAGCATTCTCCACTCAAATGGGTGCTGTGGCGATGTATGCGCAATCAATACAGGGCCCAAGACCGGGACCTCGTCGGAATTGGCATGAAGCAACGAAAGAAACACTGACACACTGTCCCCGGGAGAGACAGCCGGAGCGCTGACCACAACCGAACCTGACGTGGCGGGGCTGAGATCGCCGAATCCCATAGTGCAGAGTGCAGTTGATCTTGGACGGGCTGGCTCGGAGCCAATGATGGAGATGACGGTGGAGACGGCGGCCGAGAGTTGAGGATATGTTTATACACCGCCCCGCGCAGCCCGCCGTCAGTCAATCGTCTCACACCCAGAGCCTCCACCTCCATAGCGTCCTCCACAGTGCTCTCATTCCTTCCTTCGCCCATTCCGTCCGCAGCTCGTTCACTCAGTCCCTCTTCACAGCGTAGTGCCTCCCCTCACAACGCCTATCGCCTGCGCGGACACCACGCCCGCGATCGACAGCACGATGTCAAACAAATACATCCGAGGCGGCTGCAAGAAGGCGGTGGTGATATACGCGCGGGCGTCGACCGAGAGCGGCAACGTGGTGCATCCCTCCTCCTCCTCGTCCTCCGCGACTTTCCTTTTGCATCCACTGACTTCCCCAGGGCGGCGCGACCGCCGCGCGCTCCACCGCAGCGCTCCACGCTGCCATCCGCAACCGCATCGGCGCCGCCATCCTCTTCGGCGACATCCATAACCTAAAGCTCGACGGCGGGATCCCCGGCTAACCCGCAGGACCGCGTCATGGTAGTGTACAACCTCGCGCACTCCCCCTACACCTGCGGCTGTCAATTTCATTGCGTCCAAGCGCGGCGCTTGGGTCCGTTGAGGGATCGCGCGAGGTCGGCGGAGATGAAAATCAATGGGCGGAGGGGCCGGGCTGTGCGAGTTCGAAACGGGCTTCAGGTTTATCGTCGTTGCCGCCGTCATCGCTAACTGCTGTTGTACTGGCTACTCTTATGTGCGCTCTTGTACAAAAATAATTTGTGTTTCGAAACCGATGCTGCATATGGCATGCACCTACAAGCAGATGATATTTCGTGATACGTAGCGCCGCCGGTGCTGCTCCCGTTCACCACTCGCTTATGACCTCCCGGATGCGTCAAAATGAGAAAAGTTATGCATGAAACATTCGGTCAGAAAAAAAAGGCAAAATTGAAAACTCTCTGTCAGGGAATTGAACCCTGGTCTCCCGCGGACTATCATGTGACTGACAAGCGGAAATACTAACCACTATACTAACAGAGATAACTCTATAATCTATCTGTCGAAGCTGTATATGAAAGGTTGATTACGAAGACACTGCTACTGTGATTTCCTGGGAACCCAGGATCACGAAGACAGTCTTCACCAAAGACGATGTCTTGAGAGGGGATATCATTACAACCTGCGACCTCTTTTAGTACGACTGAGCACGGATGGAGCGGGGCAAGCGGCAGCCCGGTGGGGGGATTTCATTTGTCAGGATTGCGCGTTTGTTTGCTTGCGTACACCTGTTCTGCTGCTCGTTGCCGCCTTTTGTCTTTTCTATGCCGGCCACAGCCTACGGGCTCCAAGCCGTGTGAATAATATGTAACTACATAAATAAATAAGTCACTACTATCACTGGAATCGGTGGAGGTGAAACAGACAAATAATTTGATTGTTTGCAATGGAGAATCGAATGCCGCCACTGGCAAGATTCGCAACTAGAACAAGTGCTCGGGATCCGACTTGCCCACATCACCTCTCCAGTTATAGCGAGGCGGTTTCATACCAGCGCTCTCGGCAGGAGAAGAACCGCGCTCGGGTAGGCAACTGTCTTGTGTCGACGCAGTAGACAACCGGATTCGTCAGGAGCATCACGTCGCTGGACCAACCCCGAGCCGATGCTGCTTACGTCATCCAGCCGCTCCGCGCCTACCCCTTGACCGACAACAAGCGCATGCGACAGCAAGCCTCGCGGAAAGTCTTGCAGCTTCACCCGTACACGGCGCGAAACGGTTGTTTGCCCCAGAAGCACAATGCCGCGGAGGAGCCAATAGACAATCGCAGCTGGTCTCGCATGCGTGCATGCCCGTCGAGCCAATTACCCTGCGCCACATGCCATTGCGCGCACGGAGGGCATCCCGATGACCGTGGGGCAGTGCCCGAACGGAGAGAGTACTTCTTCCCCGGTATCGCCCGCATTCCTCACAACACTCCACCACCGACATCGCCATGTTTCCCTCGTTCACCACGCTGCCCCTCCCGCCCGCGTCGCTGATTGCGCTCGCGCCGCTCAACGCCATCGCTGCCCGCACAGCGCTCACCGGTACGTCGTCGTACCTGGACTGTCTAGTCCTCGCGCCGGGCCTACACACGCAGCAGACGGCACTCCGCACGAACGACGGCGAGCTGCCCGCGACCGCCGCGCTGACGACGGGGTACGTCTTCCGCGTCGAGAACCAGGCCACGGTCGCGTTCCTGCAGCGCGTCGGAGTGCCGGGCCAGCTAGTGAGCCTCACCGTTGCGCGGCCGGGCTCCGCCGGCGTCGGCCGCCTCGCCGAGCTCCTCTTCGGGGCCGCCTTCTGCCTCACCGTCGCCGCCGTCCTCGGCCTCGCCGCCGTCGGGGACTGGTGCGCGCTCGCCTGCATCGCCGCGCTCGCCGCCGCCCGCGCCGTCAACGTCACCGTCGTCAAAAGGCAGAGCAAGCTCGGCTGGAAGGGCGCCCCCGAGCCCGGCGTCCGCGGCGACCTGATAGTGCTCGTCTCGCAGGACAGGTGGATCCGCATCACCGGGCTCGTCGACGACATCAAGACGGTCACGTCCGGCCAATGGATGCGCAACCCGACCGACATCGAGGGCTTCGCCGTGTCCGCGGCTACGGTGCTAGTCTACGGAACAGCGGCAGTGATGGGCGCCGCGTCGCCGACCGGAAGCGCCGTCATCCTCGCTCTGCTCCTCGTCGAGGCGACGCTGCTGGGGCTCAGCAATTCCGTCGCGCAGAGGTGCGTCATGTTCGGCCGCGCCATCAGCACTGTCGGCAAGCCGAAGCCGTACCACAGGAGGACGGACCTCGTGCGGGAGCTCGTCGAGGAGACCGGCCGCGACGATTGGGCCATCGGCCTGGGCATGATGGTGCCGAAGGCGGGAGAGGCGAGGGGTGTTGTCCTGTAGAGCGGAGGAGAAGGCTTTGTGGAGCCTAGATTGAGCTGTAATGTCTGTATTTTGTTGCTTCATGATGCCTCGTCGCTCCTGACATTGGCGATCACTCGCCTGATGACCGCCGTGACATGCTTCACAATCGCTGTAGCCGGTTACACCCGCAAACGACGGGAAGTCGCGGGACCACTGCAAACGCGGCAGGTCTTGCCATTCACTCTCCCGTCGCACTGCAGGCACGAACCACGCTGCACCGGATGCCTACCTACATTGTCGGCGCAGTCAACACTAGTCACAGTGTTGTGTGTCTGTGCGGGGATAATGTCAACGTCGTGAACTTGAGAACTATTGGTCTTCCGTTACTACCAGCGGAGGCTCAGTCGCAAGTTTATTAGCGGCCACTCGGCGTGGGTTGGTCGCGTTTGAGAGCCGTTTCTTACGGCTGATGGGCGGGCGTGGCTTTCTCATCTGTCAAACGCTGTAAATGCTGCTGCAGAATACTCGCAGACTAGCCCCTAGTTAGAGCAAGCCTCATGTTCCGCTATGGCGTGGTTGCGGTGGCTTCCCGTCGGCAGCGGTGGTCCCGGCATTGAAGCCGGCCTATTATATCGAACTCGTGGATGGCGGACAAACAAACTCTGCAGAAGGAAGCAATCACACGTCCACGTTGAGTAGATCCCTAGGTGGTACTCTCCAGAGATAATGCAGGAAGGTGCAACAGACACTTGGATGGCTAAAGGTCAACGCAGTGGAACGACCGAGAGTGTGCAGGTAGGCGCACAGGATCAAACTGTACCGTCGTGTCCCATCGGCTGGCCTCCAGGTATTCTGTGTCGGTGACGGAAGCGTGGATAGATACCCTGCGTGGGGAGTCCACGCCCAACTAGCCGCCTGTGGAGCGGATTTTTTTTATAACTGGACTCTCCCCACACGGGGATAGGCTCTCTGGTTTTCCCAGCACTTTACACGGCCTGGAGCGTGAGGATCACAAGCTCATGCCCGCTTGATTCACGTCCCTCGGCCCGCGGCACTGGTGGCGGCAGAGCTAGATTATTGTGAGCGTTCCAAGCCACTTCCTCCGGTGAGTTCCTACTCAAAGGAAATGACACTCGAGCAAGAAAACGCCGTGCACCGAGTGACAGTCAATGCACGCTTTTGACTGACCTCGTCAGAGTTGAGCCACTTCTCAACTTTGGCCTGGAGCAGCTGTGCCACACCGGATAACGACTAGCGTGTATGTGGGTTCATAGATAGAGAATAGAGCGGCTGTCCAACCTCATCGCCCCTGTCGATAACAAACCCCGCGTTCAGTAGCCACCTCACCCTCACCCGCTCCCTTGACGCACTCGCTCCATTCTCCGATCATGGCGTCGCTGTCGTCGGTGCCGCCGGAAGTGCTGCAGGAGATCCTGTCTCACCTCCTGCCCGTGTCCGCGACAGAGCCGACCTCGCGGCACGCGTTCGTGTCGTTGTCCCTCACGAGCCGCTGGCTGCAGTCGGCGGTGGAGGGCTACAGCAAGCACCTGCTGTCGCGGCTTTCGGTGCGGTTCCCGTCGCCGCGCTCGCCGTTCCGGCCGCCGTACGTGCGCACGTACCTGCGGCACGCATCGGCGCACTGCCTCTTCTGCAACCGCGTCACGCTCTCCGTCGCGCGCGTGTTCAACGACATCCGCTGCTGCCGTGCCTGCAACACCAACTGGTCCGCGCTCACGCTGTCCGAATGCCGCACCGAGTGGCGCCTCCCCAAGGAGCTGCTGCTGCAGCGTTGCCAGTACGGCGAGTACACCGTCTGGGGCGTCAGGACCACAGTCTTCCTCGAGAGCGACGTCATGAAGCTCGCCCGCGAGGTCCATGGCGATCTCGACGCGTGGATCGAGAAGAGGACCGACAAGTGGAAGGAGAGGTATCGCAAAAGGAAAGGTACGTCGCCCACGAGCGGTCGCCCCCGGATGCAGCGATGCTGATGCCGTGGCCGTGGCCATGCTCGTAGCGGTGCGTAGCATTGCCCGTGCTCGCAAGCCCGGTGCCCAGTGAGGCTGCGTCGAGATTGTCTGTTGCGCGCGATCGTGGAGTTGTCTGGCGGTGGTTTGTTCTTCTACTGACGTGGTCTGGGTGGGACTTGGTGCAGTGCTACAGGATGAAAGTCGTTTCGTTGTCGTTCTTTAGGGAGCTCTTCAGCAGTCGGACAAGTCGCCGACGCGGGTCAGCTGGGGATCGTGGAGATCTGTGTTCCGTTTCGATCGCATCGGTCTTCTACTCTGTTTCTATTTCTACTTCTACTTGATATCGATCCATATTCACTGTGTCGTCGTGTCTCCGTAGCCGTTCGACCCCACTCTGCCAGACTATCTAGACATATCTAGCGGAACTATGACTACATAACCCCTGGCTGGCTCTGCCAGCCCCTGAACCCCGCAGGCACCTGCCCACCACGCCCTCAAAACCGAACCGTAATGCCTGTCGATGTGTTCGCGCGATTGGCTTTTCTGCTTCCATTCCACTCTTTTCCACACCAAGGCCCTGTCTGGTTCTACTGTATTTTGAGAACACACAAAACCGAGAAACCATCGGTTTGGAGTTAACATGAGCGTTTGGCCCCTGTGAATTGTTGGTTCGGGGGGATATCCCCGGATATTTTCCAAGCCGCATAATATTTTGAATATTTTGTCTGCGCCACAAGAAAAGAAAATCCACCGCCACCACTAGTATCTATCAATGAGTAAGTATACTCCACGAGGCTTTACCCCTGAATCAGCTCCACCACAGCTCCGCTGTCTGATCCAGTTACCCCATACCTCGGCGCAGAAAGGCTCCTTGCGGTCGCTACTCTTGTCGCTCAACACGGGAGTACGCTGTGCGGTAGAACGGGTTTGAACGCGAATCATTTGTCCGTACGTAACCAGCGGTCAACTTTCACATACAATCTTCGTCCTCGTGGGTTGAAGGCGATCATGTTCGGTGCGCCGGTGGCGTAGTGTGAAGGGGTTTCGAGTGGCGTACGAAGAAAATCGGTGATGCGTTGGGCTGTTTCTGGAAGATCGTCAACATATCGCTTCCCATCTAAACCTCTAGAACCAAAGCCGCCACAAGTGCGAGTTCCACGTCTTCGCTCCAGGTCGCTCGTGCTCCCGGGCACAACAGACCAGTTTGCGGCGACGATGCTGGCGGTAATGTTTGGGCGAAAGGAGGCTCTAGAGGGTCGTCTATTTCCGTAGAACCTTGTGCGTATCTAATTCCGAGGAGCTTCGCTGTGTAGCCGACGCTGCGTTGCTGTGTTGCTTATTGCGGTTGCTGTATATCCCCTCGTCGCGTCGCCTTGTGATTGTCGCTGTATTGCCCTCCCCCTGCCACTGCGACGCCGCTGGATAGGTGGATGGATGGATAGTTGGATAGATAGGTGAAAGGCTGTATGTCTGTATCGCTGCTGTGTAGCTGTACTGCTCGCATCTGGTGGTTCGACTGTCGTAGAGGAGGTTGGCAATTGGGGTTTTGCGTAATTGTTGTGGTGCGTTGCCATGTTGGGGCTTGGAGCTACCTAAAAGTACCGAAATTGTGCAATGTGTCTCGACTAGACTATTGTGTATTAGCGCCGTGCGCCAGACCTGAAGTAGTATAGTGTTTCTCAGCAATGCAACCTCACCTCATGAGCAGTGTCCAGCCAAGTTACAACCGGTCACCAAAGTACCGCAACGCGCCGACTACTGGTCCCGACCGTCCGTCAAACTGCTGGAGGGCTCAATGACACTCAGACGATACGAACAGACCAAGAGATACCTCCATATCTCCATGCCACTACCCTCCGAATGCAGACGAACCGAATTGGGCGGAATGCTTTCACCGCTCTCATCCCACCGGCTCAGCAATCTTTCAGCTCTGCAGCAGCCTTGACGCTCCGGCCGACCATTGCTACACCGCCTACATGGATAATGCCTTCACCGCAATCCCATTGCTGAGGTAGTTACGCAGCAGCGCTATCGGAGAATGTGGCACCACGCGACTCGATTCCGCAGAACTGCCAATTGAGATGAAGGTGGACCTAAAGCAGGCATGGAATACCCTTGATGGCTGCGTGGTGAAACCAATTGAGCCTGGCTGCAGTGCCAACGTTCGTTGCATCCGATGGGAGTAGAGTAATATTGTCCTCTTCCTCACAATGGTCCATCCATGGAACGAGGCCACACTCGAGCTGCCCCGAAAGCCACGAACGATCAGCAAGGCGCTGTTTAAACGTTATTCTTACTATTGTTGATGACTACGACAACCACATGAATGGTGTGGACCGAGCATACCAACGCCGAGCCGCTTACGCCGAGCCGCTTACACCACCCGCCAACGCACCCGACAGAACCGGTTGTGCCTATTCTTCTTTCTGCTCGACATCGCCAAAGAGCCCATGGGGCACTAAGGTACCGAGGAAGATGAGAGTATGCCGCACGTATGCGAAGAAGACGGGCCGTTTTGTATTTCATGCTAGGACTAAGGACTTGAATGGGCGCGTGCGATAGATGCAGCTAGGAGCAAGGCTGGTGGGAGACAAAAGCCAGTTACAATGAAGAAGCGTAGATGCATTGTATGTAGATTTCAGTTTAAAAAAGACTACCTAAGTCCGGCCAGCAAGCTCCAAAGCTGACGAAGTACGAGTGTACTAGATGCCAACCCGCCACAGCGCTTTGAGGGCCTGAGGGAGGAGAATGATGGGTTCAGGGACATAGGTAAGTGGGGGCGCGGGGGCGCGGAGGGATCTGCATGATTTTGATATCACTCGACAGTATTAGTCACTAAGCCAGGCGCTAATGCACAATACACACTTTCCACCATTTTATTGCGAACCTTCAACTTCTCGCGAACCGACGGTTCGCAAACAAATCAGAGCTTACGCGCAGTGTGTAGGAGACCCAGGAATCATCAGATCACACTCACGTAGCTTAGGTATCTATATGCACGCACTGCCCAATAATATGTACTTTCTCTATGTGCGGTAGACTTGCGTGTGGTTGATACCGTGTGATGGGGTAGCGGCAGGAGCTGCTCCGGTGCAGCTAGAGCAGAGTGTGTCACTGCTTCATAAGGTGTCGATTTTGGCCTGCTTTTGGCCTCGGGTACAGCTATGTTCGTGTCAAAAATATGCGAAGATCCAGCACGGCGGTTGTCCGTGTACGATTCGGCATTATCGACGCTGCGTTTTGAGCCGTCAATGCTGCCGTAGTTGTTGTGGCTGGGGTCTCCGTGATGCTTAGAGTAGGCACATCGCTCTTGCGGGAGAGACGCCGCGGAGGAAGTGCACTTCAACCGACGAGTTGGCGAACGCCGCGGGTACTGTGGCGCAACCTGAGAGAATCTCTATCGCTCCGCACTTCACGGATGCATCGAGTACTGTCGTTCTAGCCGGCGGCGAGGAGAGGTAGCTCCAACGTGGGCTCGGCCTGGCGACGTGTGGCGGCACACATCGTCCCGTCGCTTGTAATCGCGAGGTTCCCCTAGCGCGTCGCGGCGCGCTCGCTCTCGTGGAAAAAAAATGTCGACGACAGTGTCGAGTGCGGACATGAGAGCCTGCGCACCGACACGCGAGTCTCGCAGTCGGATGTTGGGGCGGTCCGGCAGGCCATCTAGCCGGTTTGTACTGCGAGTTGGATGTTGAATATCCTCACTTTCATGGCAATCCGCGGAGCCGATGGCTCTCGCTACCCCTGTTGAAAGATGAGATCCAGAGAACACTGGCCTCCGTGACGGCCGATATCTTTCTCTTGGGAACACTCGTTTTTGTTCGCACCTGATCCTGCGTCGCCTTACCCAATCGGGTAATATACCCATTCCGCCGCAACCACGTTTCAGTACACAACTACATAGTGGCAATAGGAAGTTCTAACACTCCCATGTACGCTGGTTGCGGCTTCACGCGCCACTGGAGAGTCATGGGACGGCCAGGACGTCAGTGCGCGCACGGGTGCCGTGTGGCTGAATGCTTCGCATAGTGCTTGATGACGTTCCCGATGCCGCCAATGTCGTCTAGCACTGCAAGTCGATCTGTGCAAGGGGGAATACGGCACTTTTCCCCGTCACGTTTGCGTCCTTCATTCCACGGCAAGGCGGTGCTATTACATATCTACGGTACATACCAGTTCCATCCCGCCACAATCGCGGCCCGTCCCGTCGGCACGTACACACGCAATGTAGATATGTACATATGTACAATTCCCCGACAATCTGCGCACGGCGTGTCTCCGGTTCTGCGAACACGGAAATGGGCGTTGCCTGGCTCGCAGTGAGACGGTTGCGGGTGGGGGCGGGGATGGGGGGTAGAGAATCGTTGGTTGGCGGTTGCGGGCACTTATGTATAATCCCGGATAGGAGTACTCCCGCCCCCCACAAGCGGTTAGCGCCGCGCCTGGAAGTCTTGGCGCGCTCGTAGAGCGCTCGGCGCTTCGTCAATATCAGATTCAATAGTGTAAAAACCCCGAGCAGATGTCGTTAGTGTGCAGCCTGACGCCCCGTCTCTCCACCGTCATTTGTGCTTGGCATAATGAAATTGTCTCTGTCGTTCTCCTTTACTACCGGTTGACTTGGCCTTTGTGGGTGTTTCGTAAAGGCCTTGCGGTGCAGCTCAAAGGGCCAGTTCACTGCCCTTCTACTTACAAGCTTCTACCTCTCAACCTCCTAATTAGGTTACTTTCCATTACCGCCACCACGCTAACCTTAGGCGCACTAGCGCACATCACACCGCGCTAAACCCATGTTGAAGGAAGGACTCTTATCCGGAATTATACATACAGTCGTACCTCATGTCACCCGAAGAGAGAAGATCCTCACACTGACTCTAGCTAGTAGCTATGCGCGGCGCCACAATTCCATGTTTCGTGACGCGGCCCCGTGAAGGCGTACCCATGCGCTTACACTCCGCTGCGCGCACGCGCCCCGACGACGGCGATATCATTGGCGAAGTTGCCACTGGCACCTTTTCCGCCGTCGCCACTGCTCGTTCGATTCCGCAGGCGGGGCTGCGGGTTCAGAGACCGAGGGAGTTATTAATAGTCCCCTCCTGCATACAACTTCTTCCCGGGCGCTTGTGGCGAACGGTTCCGGCGCTTGATCCCCCCCAGGCTGCGAACACCGGGAGACTCGCCGCCGCATTCGTCCGCTGCTGCGAAAGTACATCTTCAGCCCGTGCGCCCGTCCTCAAAACCTCCCGCATCGCTCGCCCTCCGCCGGTGGTTCTCCCCGTGGCTCACGCAACGGAACCAGCGACCATGAACTACATGCCTTCTCGCGCCGCCTTCGTCGTCATCCGCATCGCCGGGTACACGTGGTACAAGACGTACCGCACGATCGAGATGCTGGCGGACTCGCCCAGTCCCGCGACCACCCGCTGGCTCGAGCACAAGCAGACGGAGCTGAACTTCGCGTCCCTGATCGTGAGTCCGTGACGGTGTGTGGAAGCGCGAGGGGTGCTGATGTGTGGGACAGGGCGGTCTCCTCGCGTCCGCCGTCACCGCGTCGCTGTCCTGGCCCGACATTCCAACCGGACACTGGCTCGTCCGCGCGTGCTGGTACGTCTCGCTGTGCATGGTCATCACGTCCGTGCTGGTCGCGTTCCAGCAGGTCGCCGGGCTCGGCGGCATCCTCGCGACGCGCGGCAGCCACTCGAGCCTGTACAGCGCGCTGCTGGACAGGAACGGCCGGCCGGACATCAAGACCGTCTTCGTGCTCCAGGTGCCCGTGCAGCTGCTGAGCTACTCCATCTTCTTCTATACGCTGGGACTGGCGGTGCATGTCATCCGGCCGCTCGGCAGCAGGGCATGGAGCGACAACGTGAAGGTCCGCTCGGCAGCCCCCCTCCAAGTGCTGAGCGTGGTGCTGACTCGCGCAGATCGCGATCTTCTACTCCGTTGGCCTCGTCGTCTCCGTCGCGCTGTTCATGGTCGGCAGCCACTACAGCCTGCAGCTGCTGGACAGCGCCCCCGATCTGCCGGCGAAGACCGCGGACGCCGTCCACGACGGCGAAGACAGCTTCTCGCGGCGGCCGACGTTCATGCATCGCGAGTCGGGGCTCGAGGACGGGGGCGGGGCCACGGATGCGCCGGCGGAGACGCAACAGCTCGCGGGCGGAATGGGAGGCTTGATGCTTCACGAGGTCGCCGAATGAAGGCGTCCGGACGCTGCTGGCGAGGAGGACGAATGCTGTGATGTGCACGCGGCACTATAATTGCCCCAAAGGGGCTCTATATCCGTGCTGGCCGTCTTTGATCGGGCCGCCGGACTTTCTTTTGTTTGGGACGGACGGACAGATGGATCGATTGTTAGAATAGTAGGATTGCTATGACTCTACGTCAGCCACTGCGCTGAGCTGTTTTCGCTTCGCTCTCTATTGTTTCCGGTGTGCGTACGTTTGCGGGTCCGGGTCTGTCACCCCGTCGATTGCCGCTTTTCTGCTCGAAGACCTTGTTCCATGTTCTCGCGATATCTACCGGATTTCCGACTGCGCGCTGCGCCTCTGCCGCCGCAACTAACGGGTATGCGGGGAGTTACCGCGTTGCCGGAGGTAGATGCGGTTGCTGTCGCTGTTGTGCGGGAAAATGCAGTTGTCGCCAGGGAGGAAATATGCCTCAGAAGTCCGGTGCTGGTTCTGCGTCCAAACACCCAATCAAATCAGTCAGTCGGAATAGCTATCTGGTGAGTCGAGCGCGAGCTAGTTACCCCTGTCTTCACGTGCCCCGAGTTATCGCCAGATTTCACCTTCGCCGGCGCCCATCGTATCCGATCGTTCTCGCCACACCGCACGCATGCCACCTCCGCATCCGCAGCCGACATGACCCCGCCCTCCTCCTCGGCCGACCACGCGCGGCCTCCCGGATGCCACACGCTTCTGCTGCTACCGCTGCTACCGCTGCTTCTACTGCTATGTCACGCGACCACATCCGCGGCGATGACGCCGACGCGGATGCTCGCCCTCAGAGAGGAGGCGAGGGCGATGTTCCGCCACGGATGGGAGAGCTACTGGGAGATCGCGTTTCCCGAGGACGAGGTATGGCCGGGCGCGGCTGGCGGTCTACCGAGGCGCGAATTGACGGGCGAGTTCGTGCGCTGCAGGTCAAGCCGCTCACGTGCGTTCCGCACCACCGTGACCGCGCGAACCCGAAGGACATCGGCACGAATGACGCAATGGGCGAGTTCTCGCTGACCGCGATCGACGCGCTGAGCTCGATGGCCGTGATGGCGGCGAGTGACGACGTCGAGGCGCACCGGTTCTGGGAGACGGTGGAGGAGCTGGCGCGGATCTACTGGTGGGTCCTCCGCTGCTGCGTCGGCCGCGGGACGACTGACGTTGACAGGTACAACTCACCCAAAGACCGCGCGTCCGACAGGAAGAATGCGTCTTCGGCGTGGGGCCGGTTCCAGGGACGCCACAGGAACACGCGCGGGTTCGATATCGATGCCAAGGTGCAGGTGTTCGAGACGACGATCCGCGGGCTGGGCGGGCTGTTGTCGGCTCATCTGTTCGCGGCCGGGTCGCTGCCGGGGCTGTCGGGCGAAGGCCGCGGGATGCCGGGGACGGCGTTCGTCTACAACAACGAGCTGCTGCATCTGGCGGAGGATCTCGGCCGGCGGCTGCTCCCCGCGCTGACGAAATCGCCCACGGGAATACCGTACCCGCGCATCAACCTCCGCCACGGCCTTCCGCACGGCGTCAAGAACCCTCGCTACTACAACCGGGTCCTCGGCTGTCCGCAGTACCAGTCTGATCCCGAGAGCGGCCCGGAGCACTCGTCCGAGCGCTTCTGGCGACACCCACATCCAAAGTCGGTCAAGCGCGAGCGGCCGGATGAGGAGACCACCGAGACGTGCACTGCGGGCGCCGGCTCGCTCGTGCTGGAGTTCACGACGCTGTCGCGGCTGACCGGGGATCCGAGGTTCGAGGAGGCGGCGAAAAAGGCGTTCGACGCCATCTGGAGCCGGCGGTCGGCGATCGGCCTCGTTGGCGCTGGCGTCGATGCCGAGAGCGGGCTGTGGACGGGCGCGAACTCGGGGATCGGCGCGGGAGTCGACAGCTTCTTCGAGTACGCGTTCAAGAGCTATGTCCTGCTCGCCGGCAACCCCGACGAGGGCCACTTCCTGGAAGTGTGGGAGAAGGCGCGCGCCGCGCTCGAGCGACACGTTCTCGTGCGCGAACCGGCGACGTGGTGGAATAACGTGCACGTCAATACCGGTGTGGGCATCCAGGGCGGTGCGTGGATCGATTCGTTGGGCGGCTTTTTCGCTGGAACACTGTCGCAGGCTGGCGGCGCGTCGGCAGAGGACGACGCGCTGGACCTGGCTGTCAGGGGCAATCTCGTCTACTCCGCGCTGTGGAATCGCTACAATGCCCTTCCCGAACGGTTCAACACGAGGCTGTCCACGATCGAAGGCGGCCTCTCCTGGTATCCCGGCCGTCCCGAGTTTGTCGAGTCGACGTACTTGCTCTACCGCGCCACCAAAGACCCGTTCTGGCTGCATACCGGCGAGATGGCGATGCGCGATCTGAAGCGCAGGTGCTGGGCGAGATGCGGGTGGGCGGGCCTCCAGGATGTCCGCACCGGCGAGAGGCAGAACCGGATGGAGAGCTTCTGGCTGAGCGAGACGTGGAAGTATTTGTTTCTCCTGTTTGACGAAGGTATGTTGGTGCCTGTCCTCCTGCAGCGTGTTTGGCTGACGCTTCAGCGAATCCTTTGCACGCACTGGATGCGCCGTGGGTTTTCACTACGGAAGGGCATCCGGTCATCCTCCCTCGTCCATCCGGAACAACTCCCTCCTCTCCGCCACCTCCCCCGAGAACGTGTCGTGCTCCGCCGACTTCGTCCAGCTTTTTCTCCACCACTGCATCGCGTCCAGACCTATTCCACGCTGCGTACTTCACCAAACTGCACCTCTCGCAGATTCCCGACTCGACCATATCCTCTTCCGATCCAAGCGATCTTTACGTCTCACCTACCAACTCGACCTTCTATCCGTACACTCTTCCACTGCATCTGATCCAACCTAACGCCACCTGTGCCCCACTCCCCAGCCGCGACTCTCTAGAACTCTTCTTTCCCGAAGGCTTTGCAGCTCCCAACGCCATAGTCACCTCCACGATCCTCTCACGCTTCAGCCCAAAAATCCAGCGCGTCCCCAACGGTGTTCGGATCCTTTCGCTCGACGCGCTACGGCTCTCGCTCGTTGATTCGACCGACACCGATGTGCTCCGCATCAACAAGGTCAGCGGTATCCGTCTCGGCCGTGAAGAGCTCGTCTACATTTCTCGCGATCTCATCGACGGTATAAAAGACACCAATTTCGACGTCGTCCCGGACACCGAAGTCCTCGAACTGCATCTGACGTTCTACGCGGTTCCAGCGGCGCCGCATGGCAACATCCTCCAGGACCTCCTGAGCTTCCTTAACCCCGCCGCCTCCGCGTTTCTCACCCCGCAGAGCAAGGAGTCCGTCGTCGCAGCGGTTATATCCCGTGGCGAGGGCGCCGTCACGATATCGGACTTTGACGCTGCTGAGATCTACGTCTCCGCCTCGACAGCATGTTCTAAACCTCTTATGTACACAGCTCCGATCATTGTTGTGAAGCGCGGCGGCTGCACCTTCGCCGACAAGATCGCCAACATCCCGGACGACCCGGTCGTTCGCCTCGTCGTCGTTGAGGACTTCCTCGCCGGCACCGGGGTCGTCGGCGTCGTCGCACCTGTTGTCGACGGGATCCAGCGGAACGACCGCGGGCGCAGGACGAACCTGGTGGGGCTGGTCATGGTCAGGAGCGGCGTCAGGTGGTGGGAGGTCGAGAGAGTGGCGGTCCGCAAGAGGGTTGGTGTCAGGGTGCAGGGCAGGGAGGTGAGCGGGCTCGTGGTCGATTAGATTGTAGATGTGTTGTTTTTGGTTAGCCTATGGGAACGCCATGTAACGGATTATATGATCCGATGTACACGATTCTCTTTTTCTCCCCCCGTAGGTACAAGGCCTGTGGTCAGCGCACCGTTGATGACCTCCGTGGTGGAGCTGGTGGCATCTGGGTATTGTTTGATGCGGGCGGCTACATAGCTCGCAAATGCACGCTGCGTTCGGTCAATAGTAGCATATCGAGGATATAATATATCTAGCTTTGCATACGGTCACCCTCAGCACTCCGCGCGACGAACAGTGTTTGCTAGCCGGTAGTGAGCAAAAGGAAAGCCGGCAGCGGACACTGCAGTTCCATTCAAAACTTGGGATTGTTTAGCGAACACTCCCCATTCATCCATCCATCGCTCCCGACGAACGGCCCCGTCCGAGCATACCTACCAGATATGAACATAGCTAGAAGTAGCCAGACCCGTAATCGCGGCAAGTACCTGGTCGGCCGGGGAGATGCCCGCACGGTGGCCCTTTCCATACCTAGTAGGGCCCTGGAATCCGGGAGTCGGTATAGGCAACTATGCGGACGTTGGTCGGAGGTGTGTACGTGCGTTGGCAAACATACGTCCCTCAACACACTCTCTCGTGCTCGCCAACGCCTGGGCGGAGGGCAAAGGGGGGAGCTTTGAGCTTGCCGCCTCCGTGCGGACAGCGAACGGGAAACCTGGCCAGCGTGTACCTCGTCATGATCTACCCAGGTCGCACACAAGTATAGTCTGCATCGGCTTGATTTTATTTAGACCGACCAGCCCTTAGTCTGAATCGGCTTAATTTTATTTAGACAGACCAACCGTTGGTCGGGTCGGGGTCTTGGCAGACCGATTTAGACCAGTCTGCCGACGTGTCTGGTCTATGTCGAACACTGCTTGGATCTCGATCTCGACCTTGTTCTCGTCCTTGTCCTTGCTCTCGTCCTTGCTCTCGTCTTTGCTCTCGTCCTTACTCGTCATTGTGTTCGTCCTTGCCTAGTCCTTGGCCTGGGTATCAATTTTCGCTGATGCATAATCGAATATGCGAGACTGGAGCAGTCCATCCGTGACAGCTGTTAAAACAGCGCCGTCACACCTATTTCCTATGTCCAATGGGATAGATTATATATGTGGTGGCGCGGAGGAACTCATGGCGGCGCAACCCAGGATGGTTATCGGAGGAATGACTGCACCGACTGTCTCCTCTGTACTATTATTGTCATTTCCTCAGACGGATATATGTAGCTTATCATTTTCCTATTGATATACGAAAGAGGTGTATAGTATTCGCACTCGAGGAATCGCTACGGCATGAGTCCAGGCACAGAAGGTTGTTGGCTCCCCGACGAGATTGGGCGGAGACTCACGAATGCTCTCGCCTACACTGGGAGGACGGAAAGCACAATCTTGCTTGAGGAACTGGAGATCCTCGATGCGGAGTTGCTATAGGAGGAGGAGGCTGGGGCTAAGGCTGAGGCAGAGAGGGATCGCGGACTTACCATGTTTACAGACGGGTCACGGCTAGACAGTGGCGCTGCTGGCTATGCAGTTGTATGGAAGAACGGCCAGACCTGGAAGGGTATCAAAACCCACATGGGCTACAACCAGGAGGCCTATGACGCGGAGTGTGCCGCCCTAGTCCACGCACTGGAATCGGCCTCAAGAAACACGACTCCGGAGCGTGTCACAATCTTCACCGACGCCCAAGCCGCCATCAGACGGATGGCCTCGGAGGAGCTCGGCCCCGGTCAGCAGTACGCACTCCAGGCAAGAAAGCACATCGCTACGCTGCGAAGGGCCCGGCCCGGCATCACCATTGAGATCCGCTGGTGCCCAGCCCACAAGGGTATTGCCGGCAACCAAACTGCCGACGAGTGGGCGAAGGTTGCGGCAGAGAAGCCCGACACCCATGGGGGGGGGGACATCAATTTTATTTCGCATCTATAAGCCTGTACAAAACTACGGCGAAGACCAACAACGACACCAACCCTCATCCGTCCGCGAGTCTAGCTATGCGGCTATCCCTTTGGCCCTACTGGCCCTCTCACCACCCACACTCCTACTGCAAATTGCCACCATCTCTCGCTCCCTCTACCAATCTCACTTCCCCCTCCAGCACCTTGTCATCTGCTCCACAGACCCATCGCTTCCTTCCTCCCATTCCTCTTCTCTGGGCTTTCGGCCTACATTGGTTGTCTCCAGGAATGTGAGGATTGCATCGGTGCAACGTTCATCTGCGAAAAGATCGGCAATTCGGAACCGATCGCGTCCACGCTTTGTTTGTACTCTGACTTCCTTCCAAAGCACTTTTTGCTGTCGGCGCCATGCAGTGCAAACCTTGAACAGATGTTCCAGTGTTTGTGTCGCCCCTGGTTGGTGACACCAGGCAACACGTTTCATCTTCTCGGCTTCCGATCCATTTCAGGTACATACCAGTCAGTGCATGTCCGGTCTTCAGCTGGTAGTACCGGGATGCTGTATTCGACACCCATGGGGTGGAATGGCTGAACCACTCGGATCGGGCAGAGGCGCGTACAATGCCGCTCCCGAGGTCGCTTGCAAACCTCAAGCGGGAGATCTCCGAGAAGAAGTGGGCGGAAGCCCGGCAATGGGCGGGAGGCGAGACATCCAAGACGGGGTACCGCATGCCAAAGAGCCAGAGGCCCAATGGCACGGTGGCCGGTAGCACCAAGAGGCTCGCCTCAAGATACTACCAGCTAAAGACAGGGCACGCCCGCACCGGACAGTACCTGCACTGGGCGAAGGTTTGCCCCACTGCCCAATGCTGGTGGTGCCAGTGCCCCTCGCAAACGAGAGACCACCTCTTCAAGGTGTGCCCGCAATGGAAAATGCAACAGAAGATTCTGTGGGCGGAGGTGCAGAAGGAGACCGGGAGGTGGAAGAGCCAGTGGAAGATCCGGGATCTACTCGCCGATGAGAGATGCGGGCAGGCGGTGCTGGACTTCCTCTCGACTACGGACGTGGGGGGGCTAGTGCCACCTCTAGAAGAGAGCGATGCCGCAAGCGAGGCGTCAGAGTGGGAGCTCCGAGAGCGTCGGGAGCGGGCAGAAGAGCGGGAGGCGGAGGCGGAGGTGCTGGGTGCCGTGGACGAGAGGGGTGCGGGGAGGAACTTCCGCTGTTCCTGCCCACCCCCGTAGTTAATGGCATCGGCGGGCGAGGAGTAGGATACGAGCTGCGCTTTTCTTCCGTTCTTTCCTTGGGTTTTTCCTTTGTTGATTCCCTTGAGGAGTATCTACTTTTTCTTGGGACAGGCCTGGGCGGAGGGCAAAAAGGGGAGCTTGCACGTGACGCCAGCGCGCGGACTGCGGACAGGAAAACTGGGCAAAATGTACGCCGCCACGATCTATATAGGTCGCATGCGAGTATGAATAAACAAAAAAAAAAAGCTACGGCGTAAGTCACGTTTCAATCCCTGCATCGAATCTCCTAGTTACCAAATGACCACACTTCCGCAGTTGGCTCAACTTCAATAGCCTCGTTGATACCACGAAGTTGGGCTCGGTAACTCTGTAGACGTGCGATGTGCTCCCCGATATTTTCTCTTGAGTTAGGGTGAGCACTGGTAAATTTGCTGAGAACGGGCTGGACCTAAATGTTAGGTATGCAGGTGTTAGGGGTGCAGCCGTAGGGTGTCACTTCCAATAGCTCCCGAGCTCTCTCCCGGAAGCCGTGATGTCTCCCGTTGGCGGGCAATCTTCTTTTCCGGTAACGATCTCGAAGCGTCAGCAATCACATGTCGTAGCTGAACTTGGGTGATTGGCTTGCATGTTTTTTTTTGTTTAATCATTGCTCGCATGCGACCTATTTAGATTATGGCGAGATTACGTACAGTCCGGTTTCCTCTCCGTTGTCCGCGCGGTGGCGGCACATTGCAAGCTCCCCTTTGCCCTCCGCCCAGGCCTGTCCCAGGAAGATGTGGCGCGCACCAAAGGAATTACAAAGGAGCGGAAAGCGAGCGTGAAAGATAAAAGCGAGGAACAAAGGAAAAGCACCGCCCGGCCCCTTATGCCGTTCCCGCAGACGCCATGAAGTCTGGCGTGGGTAGGAATAGTGGTGGTCCCCCTCCGGCGTCCGGTTCCTCCATCCACTCCCACAGCTCTGCCTCGGACACCTCACTCACGGCGTCTCCCTCCTCAGCCGGCGCCCGCCTTCCCACATCCGCAGAGGAGAGGAAGTCTAGTACCGCCCGGCTGCGCCTCATCCGCAAGGAGGTCCCGGATCTTCCACTTATCCTTTTACCTCCCAGTCTCCTTCCGCACCTCCGCCCACAGGATCTTCTGCCGGGCCTTCCACTCGGGACACACCTTGAAGAGGTGCTCCCGGGTCTGAGCCGGTTCTTCGTCCAATTGAGGTACTGTCCGGATAGACAGTGCCCCGTCTTGACCTGGTAGAACCGTTGGCTTTGTATGGTGGTGGGTGAGTAGATGGCGACTGAGCGGCAGTACGATATTGCTTCGTCCTGTCAGCAGTGCTCGGTTCTGACAATGCTTAATTTCGTTCATGGAAATCTCGTGGCGAGACTTAGATAATCGGGCCCCAAATTCG
>Ga0307508_10002197_pt1 | contig 20856 bp, 16 predicted proteins | sample 9_EM_MG_FD_203089 | JGI IMG/M metagenome (GOLD analysis project Ga0307508, IMG submission 203089) | Populus trichocarpa ectomycorrhiza microbial communities from riparian zone in the Pacific Northwest, United States - 9_EM | ecosystem: Host-associated > Plants > Roots > Unclassified | place...
CCGGCCAAGGCTGGCGGGAGAAGGGCCGGCCGGGGCGAAGGAGCGGGCAGATGGCGGCAAACCGGGGCACGATGGCGTTCCGCGAGGCGCGCGACTTCCTCCTGGCGCACCGCGAGGAGTACGCGGAGGCAACCGCCCAGTTCAGCTGGCCTGAGCTGGACGAGTTCAACTGGGCGCTGGACTGGTTCGACGTCATCGCCGAGGGCAACGACAGCCCGGCGCTCTGGATCGTCGAGGAGGACGGCGCCGAGCAGCGCTTCTCGTTCGCCGAGATGGCCCACCGATCCGACCAGGTGGCGACCTGGCTTCGCGCGCAGGGTGTGCGGCGCGGCGACCGGATCGTGCTGATGCTGGGCAACCAGGTCGAGCTGTGGGACACGATTCTCGCCGTGATCAAGCTCGGGGCCGTGTTGATCCCGGCCACGCCGCTGCTCGGCCCGGCCGACGCCGCCGACCGGGTGACCCGCGGCGGCGCCCAGCATGTGATCACCGTTGCGGCGGCCGCGGCGAAGTTCGACCAGGTCGACGCCGCGGTCACCCGCATCGCGGTCGGCGAGCGGGTCGAGGGCTGGCACGACTTCCGCGCGGCCTACGACGGCGACGGCGGGTTCACCCCGGACGGTGTGACCCGGGCGGGCGACACGCTGCTGCTCTACTTCACCTCCGGCACGACCGCGCGGCCCAAGCTGGTCGAGCACACGCACGCCTCGTACCCGGCCGGGCACCTCTCGACGATGTATTGGATCGGTCTGCGGCCCGGCGACGTACACCTGAACATCTCCTCGCCCGGATGGGCGAAGCATGCCTGGAGCAACGTCTTCGCGCCGTGGAACGCTCAGGCTTGCGTCTTCATCTACAACTACGCCCGGTTCGACGCCCCGCGGCTGATGGCCGAGATGCAGCGTTGCGGGGTGACCAGCTTCTGCGCGCCGCCGACGGTGTGGCGGATGCTCATCCAGTCCGACCTTTCCGCCCTGGGGGACCCGCCGCGGCTGGCGGTGGGCGCCGGCGAGCCGCTCAACCCCGAGGTCATCGAGCAGGTTCGGAAGGCGTGGGGCGTGACGATCCGCGACGGTTTCGGCCAGACCGAGACGACCGTGCAGATCGCCAACACGCCCGGCCAGCCGGTCAAGCCCGGGTCGATGGGCCGGCCGGCGCCCGGCTTCCGGATCTCGCTGATCGACCCGCTGACGGGCGAGCCTGCCACCGAGGGTGAGATCTGTGTCGGGCTCGACCCGCGGCCGTTGGGCCTGATGGTCGGCTACCACGGCGACCCGGAGTTGACCGCGGAGCGGATGTCGGACGCCTATTACCACACCGGCGACGTCGCCTTTCTGGATCCGGACGGCTACCTCACCTATGTGGGCCGGACCGATGACGTCTTCAAGGCCTCGGACTACCGGATCTCGCCGTTCGAGCTGGAGAGCGTGCTGATCGAGCACGAGGCGGTGGTGGAGGCCGCGGTGGTGCCGTCGCCCGACCCGCTGCGGCTCGCGGTGCCCAAGGCCTACGTCGTGCTCGCGGAGGGCTGGGCTGCGGACGCGGCGACGGCGGAGACCATCTTCGCGTACGCGAAACAGCACATGCCGCCGTACGCGCGGATCCGCCGCCTGGAGTTCGCCGAGCTGCCCAAGACGATCTCCGGGAAGATCCGGCGGGTGGAGTTGCGCGCCGCCGAGCGGGAGAAGCACGCCGACCCGGCCGCCACGCCGCCCGGGGAGTTCACCGGCTAGATTGGCGCCGTGCTGCGACGGCGTCTGATCTATCTGCTGGTTGTGGTGGCGCTGCTGGGCGAGATGGCGTTCGCCATGGTCACCACCGCGGTGCAGCAGTCGCCGACCATCGACGAGCCGGTCTACGTCGCCACCGCCGAGGTCTACGCCCAGCAACACAGCCTGCGCTACAACCCGGAGCATCCGCCGCTCGGCAAGTTGGTCATGGCGGTCGGCCTGGCCTTCGAGGGCGCCCGGCTCGACCCGGGCTACCCCGGCAACCAGACGCTTCTCGGGCGCCACCTGCTCTACGAGACCGGCAACAACCCGTTCCGCCTGATGCTCGCCGCCCGGCTTCCGATCATCCTGCTCACGCTGCTCTTCGGCCTGGTCGTGCTCGGTTTCGCCCGCGATCTGGCCGGGCCGTGGGGCGGATTGGTCGCGCTGGCTCTGTACGCCTTCGACCCCGATGTGATCGCGCACGGCTCGCTGGCCACGCTGGATGTTCCCGCGGCCGGCCTGCTGCTGACGACCTTCTGGATGCTCTGGCGGGCGCGCCTCAGGCCTCGGCTCTACCTGCCGTTGGCCGGCGTCGCGTTGGGCGCGGCGATCGCGACCCGGATGAGCGCGCTCCCGGCCGTACCCGTCGCCCTGCTTCTGGCTCTGCTCGCGCCGATCACCCTGCGCGATCGGTGGAGGGGGTTCGGGGCCCGGGTGCTGGCGGCGATCGGGGTGGGCCTCGTCGCGGTCGCGGTCGTGTGGGTGGTCTATCTGGCGGTCGATCCTCGGCTGCGGTGGACCACCCCGGCGGGCGTGACCAATCCGGGTGGGCTGCGCGGGCTCGCCGTCGACCTGTTGCCGCTGCCGAAGGCGTACCGGGACGGGGTTTTGATCCAGTTCCAGTTCGAGCGGGAGAGCTTCAACGGGTTCCTGCTCGGCCGGGCCTACCGTGGCTCGCCGTGGTATTTCCAGCCGGTCGCGCTGCTGATCAAGACGCCGCTGGGGATGCTGGCGCTCTGGCTGGCCGGGGCGGTCACCATGCTCGTCACGCCGGCGCTGCGGCGGGCCGCTCTCTACCTGCTGCTGCCGGCCGGCGTCCTGCTGCTGGTGGCGATGACGGGCGCCCGCGACTTCGGCACCCGGTACGTGATCTTCATGCCGATGTTCCTGGCCGTCGCGGCGGGGACGGTGACGCTGATCCGGTGGCGCTGGGCGTGGATTCCGACCGCGGCCCTGGTGCTGTTCGTGGCCGTCAGCTCGCTGCGGACGTTCCCCTACTACCTGCCGTACTCCAACGAGGCCTTCGGCGGCCCGTCGAAGACCCACCTCAACCTGCACGACTCCAGCGTCGACTGGGGGCAGGATCTGCCCCGGCTCGCCGCCCGGCTCGAGCAGCGCTATCCGGGCCAGCCGGTCTGGCTGGTGTACAAGGGCAGCGGGGTGCCGGCCTATTACGGCATCGTCTCGCAGGACCCGCTGGCCGTGCCGGACGCGCAGGTACACGGGCTGCTCGTGGTCTCCGACTCCCGGGTCGCCCTGGCCACCGGCCAGCTCAAGCAGTTGATCGCCACGAGCGTTCCGATCGACGACGTCGGCCACTCGATCACGATCTACCGCCGCTGACCGGGTGTTGTCCCGTCGCCGGTCAGGCGTTGCGGGTCACGGCGGCGTCGTGCAGGTCGAGGAGGTCGACGGCCTGCTCGCGCATCTCGACCTTGCGGACCTTGCCGGTCACCGTCATCGGGAAGCCGTCCACGATGTGCACGTACCGTGGGATCTTGTAGTGGGTGAGCTTGCCGTCGCAGAAGGCCCGCACGTCGTCGGCGGCCAGCGCGGTCGCGCCGGGGCGCAGCACGATCCAGGCCATCAACTCCTCGCCGTACTTGGCGTCGGGCACGCCGATCACCTGCACGTCGGCGACGTCGGGGTGGGTGTAGAGGAATTCCTCGACCTCCCGGGGGTAGACGTTCTCGCCGCCGCGGATGACCAGGTCCTTGATCCGGCCGACGATGTTGACGTAGCCGTCGCAGTCCATCGTGGCGAGGTCCCCGGTGTGCATCCAGCGGGCCGCGTCGATCGCCTCGGCGGTCGCCTCCGGCTGGGCCCAATAGCCGAGCATCAGCGAGTAGCCGCGGGTGCACAGCTCGCCCGGCTCGCCCGGCGGCACGACCAGGCCGGTCTCGGGGTCGACGACCTTGGACTCCAGGTGCGGCATCACCCGGCCGACCGTTCCGGTGCGCCGGGCCAGGTTGTCGTCGGGGCGGGTCATCGTGGACACCGGGGACGTCTCGGTCATGCCGTAGCAGATCGCCACCTCGGTCATGTTCATCTCGGCGACGACCCTCTTCATCACCTCAACCGGGCAGGGCGAGCCGGCCATGATGCCGGTCCGCAGCGACGACAGGTCGTAGTCGGCGAAGTCGGGCAGGCCGAGTTCGGCGATGAACATGGTCGGCACCCCGTACAGCGAGGTGATCTTTTCCTGCTGGACGGCCCGCAGCGTCGCCGCCGGGTCGAAGCCCGGCGCCGGCAGGACGATGCACGAGCCGTGCGAGGTGGCGCCGAGGTTGCCCAGCACCATGCCGAAGCAGTGGTAGAGCGGGACCGGCAGGCAGACCCGGTCCTGCTCGGTGTAGTTGATCAGTTCGCCGACGAAATAGCCGTTGTTGAGAATGTTGTGGTGGGAGAGCGTCGCGCCCTTGGGGAAGCCTGTCGTGCCCGACGTGTACTGGATGTTGATCGGGTCGTCGAAGGACATCGTGGCGGCTCGTGCCGATATTTCGGATTTGTCGCCGTCGACGAAGAGCCCCGCGAAGGACGGCTCGCCGATGTACGCCACCGCCTCGAAGCCGATCGACGAGATCATCGCGCGGTAGTCGCTGGTCCTGAACGAGACGGCGCTGATCAGCAGCCGCATCCCGGACTGCTGGACCACGAACTTCAACTCGTGCGTGCGGTAAGCCGGATTGACGTTGACCAGGATCGCGCCGATCTTGGCGGTCGCGTACTGCGTGAGGATCCATTCCGCGCAGTTCGGCGCCCAGATGCCGACCCGGTCGCCCTTCGCGATGCCGTAGGCGAGCAGGCCGCGGGCCAGGCGGTCCACGTCGGCGTCGAGTTCCGCGTACGTCCAGCGCCGGCCGGCCGCCACGTCGACCAGGGCCTCCCGGTCGGCGAAGCGGGCCGCGGAGCGTTCGAGGTTCGCCCCGATCGTCTCGCCGAGCAGTGGGTGGTCCGAGGTGCCGGAAGCGTAGGAGACCATAACCGCAGCATGAACCGTCCTGTCGGATCCATGCCACCCCTGTTCGGGGGTGGATGGTGACCAAGGTCTCCGTGCCATGCTGACGAGGTGCTCGACAACGCCCACCTGGCCACCTCGCTCGGCCGCATCCGCCGGGTCACCGGCCTGCCGATCGCGTTCGGCGGCCTGGTGTCGGCCGACGGGCGGGCGGTGCGGCTCACCGACTTCGCCGGGACGGCCACGCTCGCGCTGCACGGGCTGGTGGTGAGCGCGGGCAACGGGCTCGGTGGCTGGGTGGTGGCGACCGCGCGGCCTGGCCGGGTCGAGGACTACGCGGCCGACCCGAGGATCACCCACGAGTACGACGGGCCGGTCACCGCCGAGGGCCTGCGGGCGATCGCGGCCGTGCCGGTGGCGATGGGCGGCTCGGTGCTCGCGGTCCTCTACGCCGGCACCCGCGAGCCGCTCGCGGTCGGCGCGCGCGCACTCGACGCGATGAGCCAGGTCGCGCTTCGGGTCGGTACCGAGATCACCGTACGGCGGGAGGTCGCGCGCCGGGTGGCCGAGATCGAGACGGCCGCCGCCCGCGGCCGCGAGGTCACCACCGCCGGCGAGTGGGAGGAGGTGCGGTTGGCGCACGCGGACCTGCGTACGCTCGCCGCCGAGACCACCGACCCGGCGCTGCGGGCCCGGCTGCACCAGATCTCCGACCGCCTGGCCGGCGCCGGCCCGGCGGCGGCGGTCAACCCGCTCTCCCCCCGCGAGCGGGACGTGCTCGCGATGGTGGCGGTGGGCTGCGGCAACGCGGAGGCCGGGCGGCGGTTGGGCCTGCTGCCCGAGACGGTGAAGAGCTACCTGCGCAACGCGATGCGCAAGCTGGGCACGCACGGCCGGGTGGAGACCGTGGTGGCGGCCCGGCGGCTAGGCTTCCTTCCATGATCATGCAGCGCGTCGTCGTCGGTGCGGAGGGTGTCGCGATCGTCGAGGCGGACGTGCCGTCGCCCGGTCCCGGCGAGGTGCTGGTGCGCACGGTCCTGGCCGGCATCTGCGGATCGGACACGCACGCGCTGCAGGGCCGGCACCCGTTCATCACGCTGCCCTATGCCCCGGGTCACGAGGTCGGCGGCGTGGTCGAGCGGGTGGGCGAGGGGGTCGTCTCGCCACGGGCCGGCCAACGGGTCGTCCTGGAGCCGTTCCTGCCCTGCTGGGAGTGCAAGCAGTGCCTCGCCGGGCGGCAGAACATCTGCGAGCGGATGCGGTTCTTCGGCTGCGCGCACGACCAGGGCGCGATGGCGTCGTTCTTCACCGTCGACGCCCGCCGCCTGCACGTCGTGCCCGACGCGTTGGACTGGACCTCCGCGGCTCTCACCGAGCCGCTCGGCACGCCGGTGCACGCCCTGCGGCTGGCCGGCGGCGTCGCCGGCCGGACCGTGGCGATCCTCGGCGCGGGCACGATCGGGCTGCTCACGCTGCAGGTGGCCCGGGCGTACGGCGCGAAGCGGATCGTCGTGACGGCGCGGTCGGAGCGCAGCCGCCGGCGGGCCCGGCATTTCGGCGCCGAGGCGACGGTCGACGCGACGGCCCCCGACGCCGTCGCCCAGGCGCGCGCGGCGCTGGGCGAGAGCGCCGACGTGGTCGTCGACTGCGTGGCCGAGCAATCCACGATCGACCAGGCCCTGTCGATGGCGGACAAGGGCGGCACGGTCGTCGTGGTCGGTGTCCCGGCCGGGGACGTGTCGATCCCGCTGCCTGCGGTGCAGGACAGCCAGTTGCGCATCCAGGGCAGCGCGACCTATCTGCCGGACGACTTCGCCGAGGCGATGCGGCTGCTCGCGGACGGCGCGGTCGTGGTGGACGAGATGGTCACGGCGGTGCACCCGCTGCGCGAGGCGGCGCGCGCCTTCGCCGACGCCGCGAGCGGCGAGCACATCAAGGTTCTGCTGGACGCCAGCTGACCGTTTGTTTCGGTCCGGGGTCTGGTGGCTACCCGCCGGTAATGCAAGGGTAGGCCTCATGACGGACTACGACGTCGTGATCGTGGGCAGCGGCTTCGGCGGCAGCGTCAGCGCGCTGCGGCTGGCCGAGAAGGGCTACCGGGTCGGCGTGCTGGAGGCGGGCCGGCGGTTCACCCCCGAGACGTTGCCGAAGACCTCGTGGGACCTGCGCAACTTCCTCTGGGCGCCGCGCCTCGGCCTCCACGGGATCCAGCGGATCACCCTGCTCAAGGACATCGTCGTGCTCTCTGCCGCCGGGGTCGGTGGCGGCTCGCTGGTCTACGCCAACACGCTCTACGAGCCGCCGGCCTCGTTCTTCGCCGACCAGCGATGGTCGGCGATCACCGACTGGGCCGCGGAACTCGCGCCGCACTACGCCCAGGCCTCGCGGATGCTCGGCGTCACCGAGCAACCGACGATGACGCCGTCCGACGTGGTGATCAAGCAGGTCGCGGACGAGATGGGCGTGGGCTCGACCTTCCGGCGTACGCCCGTGGGGGTCTTCTTCGGCGTGCCCGGCAAGACCGTCCCGGACCCGTACTTCGGAGGCGCCGGGCCGGCGCGCACCGGGTGCACCGAGTGCGGGAACTGCATGATCGGCTGCCGGATCGGCGCGAAGAACCGGCTCGACGTCAACTACCTCTACCTGGCCGAGCGGGCCGGCGCGACGATTCATCCGGAGACCACGGTGACCGCCGTCCGGCCGGCCGGCGCCCTCTGGGCGGTCGAGACCGAGAGGGGTCGGTTCAGTGCGCGCGACGTCGTGTTCGCCGCCGGGGCGCTCGGCACGCAGCGGATCCTGCACGCGATGAGGGACACCGGCGTGCTTCCCGCGATCTCCGCCCGGCTCGGCTCGCTCACCCGGACGAACTCCGAGGCCCTGCTCGGCGCGCAGGCCAAGGACGTGCCCGAGCGACCCTTCTCACAGGGCGTCGCGATCACCTCGTCGTTCCACCCGGACGCGCAGACCCACATCGAACCGGTCCGCTACGGCCCCGGCAGCAACGCGATGGGTCTGCTGTCGACGCTGCTGGTGGACGGCGACGGGCGGGCGCCGCGGCCACTGCGCTTCCTCGGCCAGGCGCTGCGCCACCCCGCCGTCCTGCTGCGCTCGCTGTCCACCCGGCGGTGGAGCGAGCGGACCATCATCGCGCTGGTCATGCAGACGGCGGACAATTCCCTGACCGTACGGCGTACCCGGCGCGGCCGGCTGACCACCGGGCCCGGCCACGGCGTGCCGAACCCGACCTGGATTCCGGTCGGCCACGAGGCAGTACGCCGGATCGCCGCGAAGATCGGCGGTTTCCCCGGCGGCACGGTCGGTGACATCTTCGACATTCCGATGACCGCGCACATTCTCGGCGGGGCGACGATCGGCGATTCGCCGGAGACCGGGGTGGTCGACGCCTATCACCGGGTTTTCGGCTACCAGGGATTGCACGTCGTCGACGGCTCGGCGGTTCCGGCGAATCTGGGCGTGAATCCGTCGCTGACCATCACCGCGATGGCGGAACGTGCGATGTCGTGCTGGCCGAACAAGGGCGAGGACGATCCGCGCCCGCCGATCGGTGCGGATTATCGGCGGCTGGATCCGGTGGCGCCGCGCACGCCGGCGGTTCCGGCCGGCGTGCCGGCCGCACTGCGATCGTCCTGATCGCGGGCTTCACTTCCCGTCATTTCGCCTCGCCTGCGGGATAGATTCGCCTGCCCGATCGGGCGGATCCCGGAAACCGGCGAGCCCGAGCGGCCGCTTCGACCGTCCCGGAATCAGGCCGCCGGGTGGCCGAGGACACATTCGCGAACTTTGGGAGCGCTCCCGCTTGGCGTAACAGGACATTGACGAACCCGAAAAGTCGATGACATCGGGCCCGCGGCCTGCGCCGCCAAACCCGGCAGGGCTGCTGAAACTCTGCGGCGTCGCCGCGGGCCGCCCCGGCCGGCAGCCGACCGCCACCAGGGAACTTCCAGACTTCTCGGGGCACGAAGGGGTCGTAATTACGACATGCGGAGGCGCAATTTGCCCCGCGAACGGGCGGGCGACAGAATGAAAGTAGTATCGACATTGGCGGCTCCACGCCGCGTCCGCATAGTCGTCACTCAAATGACATCGTTGTAGGAGCAGGCACACCATGGCCAAGCAGGTAATAACCCTTCTGACCGACGATCTCGACGGCGGGGAGGCAGACCGCACCGTCGAGTTCGGACTCGACGGTGTGAACTACACGATCGACCTCTCCGAGAAGAACGCCGGCAAGTTGCGCAAGGCCCTCGACCCGTTCCTGGGCGCGGCCACCCGGGTCGGTCGCAGCGGCGGTGTGTCGACGGCCGCACGGCGCAACGCGCCGGCGAGCACGGGGCGGGCCAGCCGCGACGAAAATCAGGCCATTCGCGAGTGGGCGAACAAAAACGGTCACCCGGTGTCCGAGCGCGGTCGCATCCCGAGCCACATCGTCGAGGCGTACCACGGCAGGCGATAGGTTGATCCCAGCGTCGGGAAAAGCGGCGTCGCCGGTAACGGCGGCGCCGCTTTCCGGAAAGGGGTCGACATGCCGGTCGTAATAGTCACCGGGGCGTCCAGCGGAATCGGCCGGGCCACCGCCGCACGGCTCGGCCGCCCCGGCACGACAGTGGTGCTCGCCGCCCGGCGGGCCGGCGAGCTCGCCACGCTGGCCGACGAGATCAAGGCGGCGGGCGGGGAGGCGATCGCGGTCCCCACCGACGTGCGCGACCCGGCGGCGATCACCGAGTTGATCTCGCGGGCCATGCTGCTGACCGGCCGGCTGGACGGGCTCGTCAACAACGCCGGCGTCGGCGGCGCCGCCTCGATCCACGCCACCGACGCCGCGGTCGAGCAGCTGATCGACGTCAACCTGCTCGCCCCGATCCGCCTGATGCGAGCCGTCGTGCCGATCATGCGAGAGCAGCGGTCGGGGTCGATCGTGAACATCGGCTCGGTCGCCGGTGAGATCGGCATCGGCGGCACCTACTCCGCGACGAAGTTCGCCCTGCGCGGCATGACCGACTCGGTCCGGCGCGAGCTGATCGGCGCCGGCATCGGTATCACCCTGATCGAGCCGGGCTTCATCGCGACGGACGCCAACGCCGGCCGCCCCGGCCTACCGGGCCCCGAGATCGTCGCGGCGGCCGTCGAGCGAGCCCTGCGGCGACCCCGCCGCCGCATCGTGGTCCCGGCGCGCTACCGGGCCGCCATCCTCCTGGCAAACGCCCTGCCGGCGCTGGTCGACCGGATCTACGCGGGACGGGCCGCCCGGCACGACCCCGAGGGCGACGCCTAGCGCGCCCTCACACCGCGAGCGGCTGCCGGTTCGCCATCTGGCTGATCGCCTCGGTCCCGTCGACCGGGCTGGAGAAGAGATAGCCCTGCCCGAGCGGGCACCCCAGCCGGGCCAGCAGGTCGCGGTGCACCGGGCTCTCGATCCCTTCGGCGATCACCGTGAGTCCCTGCGAGCGGGCCAGGTCCACAATGCCCTCGACGAGCTCGAGCTGCCGGTCGCCGTCCACGATTCCGTCGACGAACGTCTTGTCGATCTTCACGACGTCCACCGGGCGCCACGTCAGCGGGCCCGCCAGCGAATAGCCGAAGTCGTCGATCGCGACCCGGACGCCGTGCTCGCGCAGCGCGGCCAGGACCGGCCACACGCCGTCGCCGCCGCCGGCCAGCAGGCCCTCGGTGACCTCCACCATCAGGGCGTCCGGCGGCGCCCCGGCGTACGCCAGCGCCTCCGCGACCTCGTCGACGAAGCCGGGCTCCCGCAGCTGGCGGATGGAGACGTTGACGCTCACGTACGGGCGGCGGACGCGCGGCAGCACGCGGCGCCACTGGGCGACCGTGTGCAGAGCCCGGTCGAGCACCCAGCGGCCGATCGGCAGGATCAGGCCGCTCTCCTCGGCCACCTCGATGAACTCCTCCGGCGCGACGACGCCGCGGCTCGGGTGGTGCCAGCGGACCAGCGCCTCGAACCCGACCGGCTCGTCGGTGACCAGATCGACGATCGGCTGGTACTGCAACAGGAAGTGGCCCTCGTGGACCGCGTGGTCCAGCGCCGAGCGCAGCTCCAGCCGCCCGACCATCTGGTCGTGCAGGTGCTTGCGGTAGCGCCGCCACTGGTTCTTGCCGGCGCCCTTGGCCACGTAGAGCGCCAGGTCGGCCTGGCGCAGCAGCTCGTCGCCGGTGTCCGCCTCGGGCGTGGTGGTGATGCCGATGCTGGCCACGGCGTACAGGGGCGGGCCGCCGTCGACCGGGACGGGCTCGCCCAGAGCGGTTAGGATCCGCTGGGCGGTCTCCTCGACGGCGCCCGCGTCCCAGACGTTCTCGATCAGCGCGGCGAACTCGTCGCCGCCCAGGCGCGCGGCCGTGTCGTCGGCGCGCAGGGCGCCGCTGATCCGTTCGGCGACCGCGATCAGCAACTCGTCGCCGACGGCGTGCCCGCGCGTGTCGTTGACCATCTTGAAGTCGTCCAGGTCGATGAAGAGCACGCCGACCATCGAACCGTCCCGGGCGCCGCGGGCCAGCGCGTGCTGCAGCCGGTCGGCGAAGAGGACCCGGTTGGCCAGGCCGGTCAGCGAATCGTGGAACGCCTGGCGGGTGAGCTCGCGCTCGAGGCGACGGCGCTCGGTCACGTCGCGCATGGTGAACACGAGGCCGGCGACCGTCGGGTCGGCGCGCAGGTCTCGGCAGTCCATCTCGAGCAGCACCTCGGAACGCCCCGCGCCCACGGCCCGCAGGTCTAGGCCCTGCCGCGGGCCGGCGCCGTCGCGCACCTCCCGCAACACCTCGGCCAGGCGCCGGTGGTCGTCGGGGTGGATCACCTCGGGCAGCACGGCCCCGGTCGGATCGGCGCCGAAGACCTGCAGGGCGGACGGGCTGGCGTACCGGATCAGGTTCTGCTCGTCGGCGATGAGAATGACGTCGGAGGTGTTCTGCACCAAGGTCCGGAAGTAGGTCTCGCTGTTGCGGCGGGTCACCTCCTGGCTGAGCTCGATCCGCTCGATGGCCAGCGCGACCTGGCCGGCCAGCACCTCGATCGCGTGCTGCAGGCCGGGCAGCACCCAGATCGGCGCGCCCACGTGCAGGACGCCGACGAGCGGGTCGCCGGTGGGCCGGTCGGGCAGAACCAGGGGGCAGCGCAGCGCGGTGGTGAAGTGGCTCAGGCGCACGGCGACGGCCCAGTCCACGTCGCGGACGGCGACCAGCCGGGCGGCCGTGCCGGCGGCCCGGTCCAGCTCGGCCTGGGCGGCGACGGCAGCGGCCGTCGCGGCCTCGTCGGACGACGGTGGGGGTTGCGCGATCGCCAGCGCGAGCACGACGCCGTGCGGCACGTCGGCGGGCAGCAGCTGGTCCACGGCGGTCCGGACCGCGTCGCTGACGCCCTCGGTGTCCGTGGCCGAGACGAGCGCGGCCGAGGCCGCGCGCAGACCCCGCTCCCGGGCCAGGGCCTGCCGGTGGCTCGCCATGATCCCGGCCATCCGCACGAGCACCAGCAGGAACGTCAGCGCGCTCAGGACGGCCACGACGGTCAGGTCGCGCGCTGGGCGGGCCTGGAACATCCGCGCCAGCAGCACCGCCGGCGCGACCATCGAGGCGACGCCGAGCAGCGCGAGCCGGGACCGGCTGATCTCGGCGGGCGCGGCGGTGGCCGGCCGGCTCAGCTCGCTCATCGACGGGTGCAGGGCGGCGAGGCCGGCGGCCGCGTACAGGGTCAACCGGCCGATCCCCGCGAAGGACGGCGTGCCGCCCTCGAGCAGAGCCAGCTCGTAGCCGACGTCGCCCGCGAGCATCGCCACGAGGCCGGCGCCGAGCAGGTTGCCGGCCACCACCTGGCGGCCCGGCGCGGTGAGCAGGCGGGTCAGCATGCCGAGGCAGAGCAGATCGCCGAGCGGGAAGGCGATCGCCGCGAGCGCGCCGCCGTGCAGCCCGGCCTGGTCGCGCAGGGCCGGCCCGAGCAGGAACGTCCAGGCCAGCAGCGCCACCCCGGACGTGACGGTCAGCGAGTCGAGCAGGGCGGCCCGGTCCCGTGCGCCCCCGATACGCCGCCGGATCAGGATCAACAGGACGCCGGCCAGTGCCCAGTATGCCCCGACGACCAGCACCGGGCCGACCAGTTCGAGCCCCGGCACCCGGCCGGTCGCCCAGCCTGGCGGGTTGACGGCCGCGCCCCCCAGGGCGGACAGCGCCACCGCGACGATCAGCAGGTGCCAGGCGACCCGATCGTCCGGCCGGTTCCGGCGCACGCCCGCGGCGATCGCCAGGGCCGCGGAGAGTCCGGCGATCAGGCGCAGCCCGGTCTGCCCGGCGGGCGCGAGGCAGAACACCAGGCCGAGCACGGCCATCCAGCCGCCGAAGACGGCGGCCGATATTCGGGTCCGCATCCTGCTCCGTTCGCCGCGACACGTCCGACGTGCCACCGATCGGCCCGCGGCCCGGGTAACTGAGGCAACCTGTCGTTTTCGAGCCGAGGCGGCACAATCGTCAGGTGATCCTGGAGTTCATCCGCACCCACACGGCGCCCGCGCCCGTCCCGTTCGTCCCCGAGATCACCCTTCTGCAGGCCGACGAGCCGATCGCGCTCTGGGAGCAGACCGAGGCCGGCGGCGTCGAGCGGCCGCCACCGTTCTGGGCGTTCGCCTGGGCCGGCGGGCAGGCGCTCGCCCGTCACGTGCTCGACCACCCCGAGCTCGTCGCCGGCCGCAGCGTGCTCGACCTCGCGACCGGCTCGGGCCTGGTCGCGGTGGCCGCCGCCCGCGCCGGGGCGCGCCCGGTCACGGCCAACGACATCGACCCGTTCTCGCTCGCCGCCACCGAGGCCAACGCCGAGGCGAACGGGGTCCAGGTCCGCACCCTGGAGGCGGACCTGCTGGACACCGACGACCGCTACGGCGTGGTCCTGGCTGGCGACGTCTTCTACAGCCGCGACATGGCCGGCCGCATGGTGCCCTTCCTGCGCCGCGCGGCCGGCCGCGGCTGCCTGGTCCTGGTCGGCGATCCGGGCCGCGCCTACGTCCCGGCCGACGCCATGCGCAAGGTCGCCTCCTACGACGTCCCGGTCGTCGAGTCCCTCGAAGGCGTCCCCCGCCGCCAGACCACCATCTGGCAGGTCACCTGACCACCCGCCCCGGCCCCAAGCTCAGCGGCCAACTCACGCTGCCTTCGCCGTACGCGACGACCATCCGTTCCCAGCCCGACGTCATCCGGCAGGTGCAACTCAAGGCCGCTTCTCGCCGCCGGGCCAAGCCCGAGCACCCACCAGGCGCGGATTGCCGCCGGTAGAGTGACGTCGCCGTAAAGTGGGGTTCGATTTTTCCTCACAACCGGCGGGATGTACCCACGCCCCTCTGGTTGTGCTGCCCCAGCGAAGACTGTTTCCCGGGCAGGCGGCAGATCCATCACGGATCCGTGGAGCCCTCGCGGAGCGGGCGGTCGTCGGCGCATCGCCTCCGCCCGCTGCTGCAAGTGGCCGGCTCAGCGAGGGGTGCCCAGGGTCCAGGCGCGGACGCCGCCGACGATGCCGGCCGTGTTGGGCACCACGACCACGTCGTCGCCCATCCGGGCCAGCTGGGTCGGGGTGATCAGGCGGGAGTTGCCGCCGCCCAGGTAGAGCCGGTCCCACAGGAAGACCGGACGCAACCCGTCGACCACGTTGCGGACCCGCCGCGACCAGAGCGCGTCGCCGAGGCGCCGGCGCTCGTGCTCGCCGATGTACGTGTCGTAGGACATGCCCCACCGCACCGGCGCCTGCGACATCTCCAGGTGCGGGGCGAGCGCGCCGCCGTCGAAGAGCGCGCAGCCGAGTCCGGTGCCCAGGGTCATCATGAGCTCGCACCCGGTGCCCGCCACCACGCCCGCGCCGTGCACCTCGGCGTCGTTGAGCACCAGCGTCGGCAGCCCGAACGCCTCGGCCAGCGCGGTCCGCGCGTCGAACCCGCTCCACGCCTCGACCAGCTCGGGGTCGACCTTGGTGCGCGGCCCGCTGCGGGTGACGTAGTGCGGCGTCGCCACGACGACCCCGTGCCGCAACATGCCCGGCATGCCCACGGTCACCCGGTCGGCGGTCGGCAGCCGCTCCCCCAACTGCACCAGGATCTTCACGAACAGGTCCGGGGGCAACGGGTACGGGGTGGGCACGCGCAGCGGCTGAGCGCGCATGGTCCCGGCCTCGTCGAGAACCGAGCCCTTGATGCCGCCGCCGCCACAGTCGATCGTCAAGGTGAAAGCCACGCCGCCAGTTTGCATGGGCACCTCCTTCCGGCACAGCAATTGTGACCCGTAGCCAATTGCTTCGGTATCGTCGCAGCGATGTCCAGGGCCATGCGAGTGACGACACGCAACGCGAGCTTCCAGCAATGGCAGGCGCTGCTGACCAACCGGACGAAACGGTCCCGGGCGGGAGAATTCCTGGTCCAGGGCGTACGTCCGCTGACGCTCGCGGCCGCGCACGGCTGGGAGATCAATACGCTGATCTACCCGGATCGGCGGGCGCTGTCCGAGTGGGCCCGCTCGATGCTCGCCGACACCGGGGCCACCGGGGTCGCGATGGCGCCGGAGCTGATGGCCGAGCTCGCCGGCAAGGACTCGGCCGAGCTGATCGGGGTCGTCGGCGTGCCGCCGCTCGAGCTGTCCGACGTCGCGGCCGACCCACACCTGCTGGCTGTCGTCTTCGACCGGCCCGCCACCCCGGGCAACGTCGGCACGGTGATCCGCTCGGCCGACGCCTTCGGCGCCTCGGCCGTGATCATCACGGGCCACGCGGCGGACCCCTACGACCCCCAGGCGGTACGCGCGAGCACCGGCTCGCTGTTCGCCCTGCCGGTGATTCGCGTGGACTCGACGCGGGAGGTGCTCGAGTGGGTCGGATCGCTGCGCGACGGCGGTCTGCCCGTGCAACTCGTGGCGACCGACGAGCACGGCCCGGTGCAGGTCGCCGACTACGACCTGACCGGGCCGCGGGTGCTGCTGATCGGCAACGAGACGACCGGACTCAGCGCGGGCTGGCGCGAGGCCGCGGACCAGACGGTCCGCATCCCGATCACGGGCGCGGCGAGCTCGCTCAACGCGGCGGCCGCGGCCGCCGTGATCCTGTACGAGGCGATCCGCCAGCGTACGTCCTGACGCCGTTTCCGCCGCCGGGGCGGGGCTCAGAACCTGGCGAAGGAGCGGATCGGCATGCGCGGGCCGAACTTGGGCGCGGTGATGCCGCCGGCGGCCAGCAGCTCGCAGACCCGGCCTCGGTGGCCCCGGAAGGGCTCCAGCAGCTCGAGCATCCGGGCGTCCGTGCCCCTGGCCTCGCCCGCGAGGGCCCAGGCGACCGTGTTCGGGATGTGGAAGTCTCCGACGCTGACCGCGTCCGGGTCGCCGTAGGCCACGCGGACCACCTCGGCGGCCGTCCACGCTCCGATGCCGGGCACCGCGACCATCCGGCGGGTCGCCTCGGCCGGGTCCGCGCAGTCCTCCAGCCGGTCGGCGGCCAGGGCCGCCCGCTGCAGCGCCTGGGTGCGACGCTGCTCGACGCCGAAGGGATGGAAGACCCAGTAGGGCGTCGCCGCTATCGCGGCCGGATCGGGCGGCAGCACCAGCTCGACCGGGCCCGGCGCCGGCTCGCCGAACTTCCGGCAGACCATGCGGTACGCGCGGTGCGCCTCCTTGCCGGTGACCTTCTGCTCGAGGATCGCGCGCAGCAGACGCGGGAAGACCTGGTGCGTCGCCGGCAGGCGTACCCCCGCGAAGGTCCTGGCCAGGCGCGCGACCAGCGGGTGTCGTGCCGCCAAGGCCGGGAAGTCGCTCAGATCGTCACGGAGGCCGGCGATCGCGTCCGCGCGATCGACGATCCAGCCGGCGCCCGGCCCGTGGCCGGTGGCCACCAGAACGCCTGCCGAGCGGGCGAGGTGCAGCGTGGCCGGCCCGTCGGGGGTACGCGCCGCGAACCAGAACTCGCCGCCCGCGAACGTGCCGCAGGGGTCGTGCCGGGGCGCCAGCAGCGAGCCGACGCTCGCACCGAAGTGGTACCTCTCGGGCGGGGTCAGCCGGCGGATCACCTCGGAGGTCACCGGCACACTCTGCCACCCGTACGCCCCGAACGCCCACCCCCAACGCCGGGCGTGCCGATGGCCCTGACCGCGCTCCCGGTCAGGGCCATCGGGGGGCGACCGGACACCCGAGTGGTCCTGGTCGCCCGGAGCGAGCCGCAGCCGACGCCCATCAGGGGGAAGGGCGACTGCCGGGGCCGACGGGGGTCCCGGGGGCGGGGCCGAGGCCATGTCGGTGACCTCGTCCCGCCCCGGGTTCGGCTCCCGGTTGTGCGGCTGGCGCTCCGCGTTCAGTCAGTGCTCATCGCACCTGGATACGCACCGCGTCGAACGGGGGCGTCTGGTTGGCGCGCTGCATCATCGGGATACGGTGCGAGCCGTCACCGGCCCACGAGGCACACTGCGCGGTGCCCGCGGACGGCAGGCCCGGGACCTGGATGGTGACCGTGTCCGGAGCGACGCCGCCCTTGGTGTCCTCGGTGGCGACGAAGAACGCCGGCACCGGGTCGGGAGCGGGCGCGGCGGTGGTGTTCGCCAGCATGCGGCAGGCGGTGTGGAAGTGGCCGCGGACGATGCCGTTCACCAGCACCGAGCTCTCCACGTAGTAGCCGCCCTTGCCCGCCGCGAGGAACCGGTCGCGGACCAGGTTGCGGGTGCTGACCTGGAGGGTGAAGGGCGTGTTGACGGCCACCGAGCGCGGCGCCTGGGTGATCAGCAGCGACGGGTTGTTGACGTCGGTGCCCACCTCGCCGAACTGGGTGGAGACGCAGCGGTTGCCGTTCTGGAAGCCGTCGAACAGCTGCAGCTTGGAGTCGGCGCAGGTGTCGGTCAGGATCGCCTGGCCGTTGACGATCTTGCCAGCGTCGCTGCCACCGAGCGCGGGACCGGCCGGGCCGGGAGCCCCCGCCGTGCCGCCGCCGCCGTTATTGGCAGCGGTCGTGGCCGCGGTCGTCGCCGCCGTGGTCGCTCCGCCCGCCGCAGTCGTCGCTCCGGACGTTGCTCCGGTCGCCGGCGCGCTCGACGCCGCGGCGCCGCCGGCGTTCTGCATGACCCATGCGCGGCACTTGGCACGCAGATCGGCGGCCGTCACGGTCTCGCCCGCGCCGTCATCGGGGTGCTGGGTGACCGTGCCGTTGTTGGTCGTGTACGTGTTGCGCCTGGTCTGCGTCGACAGCTTCGCCGCAGTGCTCGGCGGTACCGCGATGTTGTTGCAGGCGGCCAGTGCCTTGTTCTGCGTCTTCGTGGTGCTGGCGTTCGAGATCTGGGTGACCGTCACGATGCCGCCGAACGCCGCCAGGGTGGCGGCCGCGGCGATGATCCGTCGCCGGCCAGACATCCAACTCGGCATCTTACTGCTCGATGCGCGCCGGTACTTGGACCTTCGCATGGGTGACACCTTTCTCTGTCGCATCATTGCCGCAACATTGGGGAGCGGCTGGGGTTACCGCGATCGGAAGATGCGCATGGTCGTGATGACGCCGGCCACGAGTGCGGCGGCGAGAACAAGGAGGACCACGGTCGTGTTCATGCCGGGGATCCCGCTGCCGCTGCTACTTGCAGCCGCGAGCATCTGCCCGTCCACCGGAACCGGGCCGTTGCCGGTCACCACCGGGGCGGGAGCTGTGGGTAGCGCGCCATAGTCGACCAGCCCGCTGCTCTCCAGCAGCGAGATGTGCGTCATGACGAACTGGTTCGTCTCCTGCGCCAGCTTGCGTACGGTGTCGTTGCGGGTGCTCGCGCGGATCGTCGCGATAGCCGGGAAAATCTTGCCGTGCGCGGCGCGGAGCCGGTCGACGAAGATCTGGTCAAAGGTCGTCGAGTTGGCGTTCTGCATCTCGCTCAGCCAGTACAGCTGGTCGCTGTTCGGCTGGTTGGGCAGCTGGATGCCGAGCTTCTTCGCGGCCTCGCGGTCGAGCTGGTCGAGGACGACGTGCTGCGCGGCGATCGCCTTGCCGATGGCGACGATCTTCGGGTCGTCCGACTTCTGCATCGCCATGTTGCCGGCCGGAAGCTCCCAGAGGCCGGCCAGGCGAACCCGGATGACGAAGTCGACATCTGCGGCGGTGACAGGACCGGTGCCTTTGTCGCTGAGCGACTGAGTGGGCACCGGAATGTCTCCGCCACCCGCGGCGTGCGCGGCCCCCGCAGGGGCAAGCAGGAATGTCAGCACGACTGCCGCGACACCCACGAGCCAGCGTCGCAGCCGGCGCGAAGAGAAGGCGCGAGTCATTCTTTCCTACCTCCGATTGAGCAAATTCTTAACGGGTGCTTAAGTGCGGGTCAGTAGCTGTAGTCGCCACCGGAACTGCTACTCGAACCGCTCGCCGGCGGCGCGACCGGCTTGGAGATCGCCGGGACGCAGGTGAGGTTCTTGGCGCCGTCCGGCCGGATCACGAACCACTTGCCGTTGACGTTCTGGCCCTTCCAGGTGCCGGCCTTGACGTCACCGATGTAGGTGTAGATCGGCCAGCCCTTGATGGTCAGCTGCTTGGTGCCGTCGTCGCGGGTCACCGTGCCGAGGACCGAGGCGGACACACCCTTGAGGGTGGGCTTGCCGTCGATGGTCAGCGCCGGCTTCCAGACCTTGGTGCAGTCGCCGTTGCAGGTGGACTTCGACGGGGCGTTCTTGTCCTCGTCGAAGCGGTAGAAGACGAAGCCCTTCTCGTTCTCGATCACCTGACCCATCCGCGCGACCTGGGTGCCGGTCAGCGAGTGGGTGACCTGGGCGTCGGTCAGCTGCGGGACCTGCGAGCCGTCGTTGGCCGCGGCCGCGGAGGTCGACGACGGCTGAGCGGTCGACGACGGGCCTGCGGTCGACGACGGGTCGGCGCTCGCGCCCGCGGTCGCCGGAGCGTTGTTGGCGGCGGCGGCGGGCTGGGCCGCGTTGCCGTAGTCGGCGGAGCCATATCCCGCCGGGGCACAGCCGGGCAAGGCGAACGCCGCGGTGATGGCGGCGCCGACGGCCATCAACTTTCGCTTCTCCGGAACCGGTACCACGGGGCCCTCCAGCTGATTCATGCATCTCGTCTTTCCGGGCTGTAGTACGCGGCGCGGGGCGGTGCGGTTGAAGAATCGGACCGATCAATTTCCGGGAATTTCGTTTGAACCATTCGCCGCCCGGCTGCGTACTAGCGCTTTCCTCGGGACATGAAAGAAAGGCCCGGCCATAGTGGCCGGGCCCTTACTCTCCGTCTATTGCTATGGCACTCTTCGCCGTTACGGCACGCTCACCAGAGTCTCGCCGGTGCCGTTCGCCCCGACCTGCTGGACCTGGACGTGCGCGATGTTCTCTCGCTGGGTCGCGGTGACCGCCTGAAGCAGCAGTGGCTCCGGGTTGGCGGCCGTGCCCCAGCCCTTCTCCCCGACGTTCCACGAGACCAACGGCTCCGAGGTGCCGTCGGTGTGCACCGCGACCAGGCGGCAGGTCAGCGGTCCCTTGATGTTAGAGATCGCGAAGGATATCTGGGTGCCCCAGTCCTTCTTCTCCAGCGCCACGTCGGCCCGTACGCCGGTGCGTGGGTCGGACTGCCCGTAGCGCTGGCCGGCCAGGTCCGGACCACCGATGCCCGGACCGTTGTCGGTGTTGGGCAGCGGGTCGAGCTGGCTGCTGTCGCGCTGCGCCGTGGTGCTCGAGGTCGACTTGGTCGGCGCCAGCCACTTGCCGCCGGCGAACAACGCGCCGATCGACAGCATGGCGAAGACCACGACGGCGGCGGCGAGCGAGTAGAGCCGCCGACTGTTGGCCCGGCGCCGCTCGTGCTTGACGTCGCCCATCAGGTTGTGCAGTAGGACGCCCTCGCGGTGCGACTCCTCGGCGGCGATGATCGCGTTGGCGTCGACGTCGGAGAGCAGGTCGGCGACCTGGACA
>Ga0307508_10002198_pt1 | contig 20816 bp, 13 predicted proteins | sample 9_EM_MG_FD_203089 | JGI IMG/M metagenome (GOLD analysis project Ga0307508, IMG submission 203089) | Populus trichocarpa ectomycorrhiza microbial communities from riparian zone in the Pacific Northwest, United States - 9_EM | ecosystem: Host-associated > Plants > Roots > Unclassified | place...
CGCCCCCCCCCCCCCCCCCCCCCCCCCCCCGCCCCCCCCCCCGCCCCCCCCCCCCCCCCCCCCCCCCCCCCCCCCCCCGCCCCCCCCCCCCCCCCCCCCCCCCGCCCCCCCCCCCCCCCCCCCCCCCCCCCCCCCCCCCCCCCCAAATCTCATGACTTGCATTAGCACCACCTAAAAGGGGTTAGCGTATTATGTGGCCAAACGTCAAAGTCGAGTGAGAGCAGGATCCGAACGTCACGGACTCTCAGCCGCAGTGGGTACATCAACCCTCCTACTCTTCGGCATCACGCTCTTCCCCGGCGGCAAATCGATTTCAACCAAGTCACCATCCGACTCGGAAACCAACTGGAGCTGATGCCCCAGGCGAACGCCGGAAGATGTCAGATGGCACCACTTCCGGTGATTCTCCCGATCCCGCTTTCACCCAATTCGCACATCGTATGCCATAGCATATGGCTGAGGCAAGGCTTCCCTGAAGGCACTCCATGGTCACCCATTAGCATATTCTCACTGTACTGGTAGGACGAAGTCCTCGAGAAAATAGTCGAGACCACCAATAAGTACGCGAGCACCAAGCGGAAGTTGTAATGGGAACTCGTTGCTTGAGGGCTCGCTGTCTAAGGATCGATACCAACAGATCAAACGGTACTTCATATATCCTCACCATTAACGACCCCACTAGAGAAGAAAGACGGTGGAAGAAGCTTGAGCCACTGTCCTCACGCCTACAACAGCGTTGCCAAGAGCTGTGCCAGGAGCTCTTGTGTGGCAAAATTTTGTATGCGCGCGGGGGAATGCTTTTGATGTCACTCGGCTTTGTTGGTAATTAACTTTCGCGCTAATGCATGTCGTGAGACTTCACATAAGGTTCAACCACTAACGGATAGCTTCTCTTCTTTCTTGTCCTCTTCTGACTGCTTCCATGGCCTCTCGCCGCTGCACTCCCTCTTGTTCCTGTACGCCGCCCACAGCCTGCCGCCACTGCCATCTCGCTACCTGAAGCCGAACCCGCGGATGAGTTAGTTTAGTATCAATTTGTTCCCATATCACTATGAATTGTATCACTATGATTGTCGCAAGTTTGCTGCCGGAAAACGAAGAACACGGGGAGTGAGAGGTCAAAGAGCGTATCTACTCCTTGGATTCAGAAGTTATACAAGAGGTTATGTGAGGAAAGAGAAAGAGAAAAGCAGAAAGCGAGGCCTCTTTACTTTGCCAGCCGGTACGCCACGGCATCACACAAGCCATGCCATCGAACTCCGAACCCCGCTCGCTCCTCCGTTCAGTCCCCTGATGCCAGACAACATTCGACTTTTTTGTACAGCAACGATACATCAACAGCCCACTCTGTTTCGGTGGTCTCATACTCCTGATTTTACCCTACATATGTAATAACAGCGCTAAGTCACAAATCCCTCTCGCCTCTATGTATGACGTTACTCACCACCTCCATAGACAGATTCTTTCTTTCTCGGTTATGTGGCAGTCTATATAGCCCCGCTGTCATTGTCTCGTAGCCCCATTTTGACCGGTAGGTCCATTTTTCCTGACTTATGAATGCGCCGACCGCATCGCTTCAGATATAGTGAAAATTGGGTTATATTGAATAATCTCGATCTCAGTTCACCTCACTTCAACTCAGTTTTTCTTTGCATATGCTAATACTGCTTTCTGCAGATAAAATACCGTACGCTACTCTTCGCATTATACCGACGTGAGTCGATTGCCATTTATTCACCTCTTTTTACATCTGTTAATTTAATCTTTTTTCGACAGGTGCCAGTATAATACCGATGTTACTCCACTTCACTCCCACGCAGTTTCATTTCGCAGATGCTAACGCTGTCTTCTGCAGATATATCACTCCTCTCCGCGTTAAGCCGTTTGTTTATCTCCTCTTAAATCTGCTAGTAATATGATTCAGCGTTCACCACCGCCACACATACCTGATTATCTCCTCATCGCCCCGCTGCCCCCCACAAGAATAGACTGCGGTAGGCCTACGAACGAGGGATTTGGAGGGGTAGGAAAGGTGTCAGAATATCAGGATGATATAAGCCTGTGGCGGATGCGACGCTGTACATAGTAGATGGGGTTGGTGTGAATATCAATAAGCTTGTCCAAAATCGAACTAGCGTACATACCAACTATATACATCAAGTCCAATGAAGAAGCAAACCGATATTCCACCACTGTAACCTCTGACCCAACGTTGATGCCCGTTGCGACATGCTTAAAAAAAAGCCAAGAAAACGTTGTAATCAATGTGTCTACAGCATGTTAGGATAAATAACAATTAGCTTTTGTTCATGAGAATACTTCTCGTTGTTCTTCACTGCTACGTGAGAATCAAAACTCGATTCTAAGCAGTTCCTCGGCTCAAATTTCAAAAAGATAAGTTGGCTTCGGGCGCCATCACGGTCGACTTTTGGACATGAGTTGAAATCCAATATTATTGGGAAGTGGCTTCTGTTTTGGCTACTTGTTCAAAAAAAGAATGGACTATTTATTTTAACCCCCATTTTTCTCCAGGGTAGTTAAGTACTTAATTAGTGTGCCCAGATGCTCATCGCGAGTTTCGACATTTCGATCGAGCCTGCCACGAATCTGCTCTGCGGCCGTTGAACGCGAGACGAGCGAGTGCTCCGGCACTGCCTGCCGTTTCGCTGAACAACCGCGAATGCAGGGAAGCAGAGACCCCTCGCGACGCTAAAGCCGGCCGGCGCGATGATGATTTGTCGCACTTCTACTGTATTCCAACCTGATCGCGGGGCGTATCTATATTCGCTCTCGCAGAAGAAGCAGGGACCCGGCTGATTCGTAGTTAGCTAGCGGCCGTGCTCGATCGGAGCGGTGCTTTCGGTTGGGCGCAGAACTATCGTCTAACGAATGACTTCTCTCCCAACGGTAGGACTCTATATTCCCCCGAGATGTGCTCGATTGAGTATCTACAGGGATATCACACGCGGAGCCAGCAGCACCAGGTGGCCGCGCGCCCTCCGACACCCGGTCCGCGGTTCTCCTCACTCTTATACGCCGTCCGTCAAGTTTACACTCCCGTCCAAACTGTGGCGAACACTTCACGGGACGGTTGATCTCACGCCTGACGTCTGCGGTGATAGCTGGCCGACTGTTCGGTTTCGCTAGCTTGAGCGTGGTCAGCCTCGGCCCGTGGAGGATACTCGCCCACGGAAGGCAAAGGTGCAGGCTGCTGCAGGCCGTAGGAGCATTCGACGCCCGTGCCTTCCGGGGCTCGAATGCGGGGTGCCGGTGGATGTCTAGCGGGATGGGGGGCTCTTTCAGTCCAACTATTCGGTACAACGGCAATGAAGAGCATTGGTCCGCACGGTACATAAGTAGCGACGGAACGGACACATCTTCCGACGAACGCTGTCCGGTACAGAGTATAACAACCCCGCATCGCCCGCCACTCGCATCACAGACGGAAAAAAAAAGAAAGAAACCGCCAGAAATGAGCACCCACGCGCTCCCTCTCGACGGAAAGTTCGCCATCGTCACCGGCGCCTCTCGCGGTAAATTGAGCCCGTGCCACTTCCCTCGCGCTCGTTAACATTGTCCAGGAATCGGCGCGGCAGTCGCGTACAACCTCGCGAGCAAGGGGTGCGATCTGCTGCTGAATCACAGCGGACCGTCTTCGGCGGGCGCGATGGCGGCGGTGCAGCGCAGCATTTTGGCGCGGCACCCGGACGTGTCCGTAGTGGTCGTGTGCGCGAACCTGGGCAGTGAGACGGGGCCGGCGGCGGTGGCGGCGGCGGCGGCGGGACGCCAGGTCGACATTCTGGTCAACAACAGCGGCACGGCTGGGAACCAGTACCTCGGCGCCGTGACGGCGGACGAGTTCGCGCGCCAGTACGCCGTCAACGTGCGCGGCCCGCTGCTGCTCGTCCAGGCCGTGTGCGACGCGCTGCCCCGCGACCGCTCCGGCAGGATCGTCAACATCAGCAGCATCAGCAGCTCCATGGGCCTGATGGCGCAGAGCGTCTACGGCGGCACCAAGGCCGCGCTCGAGGCCATGACCAGGACCTGGGCGCGCGAGCTCGCCGAGAGGGCCACCGTTAACGCTGTCAACCCGGGCCCTGTGGATACGCGGATGTGAGTGCCCCTTCTCCGCCTAGTTACGAGGGGAGGGGGCATAGACATTGACGGACGGCAGGTATGGGAACACGTCGCCGGAGTTCCAGGAACAGATGCGGCCGCTGTTGCAGCTGACGCCGCTGGCGCAGCTGAGCGACGCCGACAAGGCCGGCGAATACAGGGAGCGCGCGGAGCTGTACGCGGGGACGGGCGGGAGGTGGGGGACGCCAGAGGAGGTCGCCGGCATCGTCGGCATGCTCTGCAGCGCCGAGGCGCAGTATTGTACCGGCCAGGTTGTGTGTGCCAATGGCGGGATGGTCATGCTCAGGTAGATGGTGATGATGTTGATGGGAGACTTCTGTACGTCCCGAGGATGTTCCATTCGCTCGGATCGTCGAGCTGCCTGCTATACAAAGGTGAAACAGTAAAGGAATATAAAGTTACAAGCGAAAACAAACAGGGGATATATACATATCCACTCGAGCCCAGGGTAGATGTGGAGTTAGGAGAAAGAGGGAAAAGAGTTTTTGACCAGCCGTCACCGGGAAAAAGAGAGAAAAAAAAGCACTCAGTAAATGCTCCACCAAGACGCCAAACATCTAAAGACAATAAAAAGACAGACGCAATGCAGAGTCGCCGAAGGCCACCGGTCCACTCCCTAATCGACATCCATCCTCTCGAGAGCCTTGACTGCGTCCTCGAGATTCTTGGCATCGTTGCCTTCGACTCCAACAACCCTCTTCATGCCACCTCTCACCTCGCGGCCCACCAGGTTCCGGCCCACCTTGCCCGGCCCGATTCCGATCCAGCAAGCCACGTCCCGCTCGAGGTCGAGGTACTTGATGCTCTCGGCCCACTTGACCGTGGCCGTGCACTGCATCGCCAGCTGCCGCCTCAGCTGCTCGGCGGATTCGTACGGTTGCGCGGTGACGTTGGCGATCACCTCGGCGCCGTCCGGCGGCGGGAACGTGGCCTCCATCTCCTGCAGCATCCGCGCCACGACGGGGACGGCGGGGGCCATGACCATCGAATGGAACGGGGCCGAAACGTTGAGGCGCAGCGCGCGCGGGTCGTGGCCGGAGAACTTGCGGATGTGGCAGATGCACATTCTGATGGCCTTCAGGTGGCCGCTGAGCACGATCTGCGTGGACGAGTTGACGTTGGCGATGCTCAGGAACTCGTCGTTCGGCAGCGTCTCGGAGTGCATGAAGCTATCGACGCTCGCGATCAGGCCGGGGAGGTACTTCTGCTCGACCAGCAGCGCGACCATGCCGGTCTCGCCGGGCCCGCCCTCCATCTCCGGTATCGAGGCGCGGATGGCGCAGTCGCGCATGACCTCGCCGCGGCGCCGCACGAGCCGCAGCACGTCCTCGAACTTGAGCACGCCCGCGGCCACGAGCGACGTGAACTCGCCGAGCGAGTGGCCGAGGAAGAAGTCCGTCTGCGAGCGCGGCGAGAGACCGAACTCCCGCTCGAGGATCCGCAGGATCACAATCGACGTGAACAAGATCGCGGGCTGCGCGTTCTCGGTCGCCGTGATGACCTCGTTCGGGCCCTCGGCGATGATGCGCGACAGCGGCGCCTGCCCGTCGCCCGGCGGCAGCGTATCGTCCAGCAGCTCGAACAGCGGCTTCACCGTCCGCGGGAACGCCGACAGTAGCGGCGTCAGCATGCCGACTTTCTGCGTGCCCTGACCTGTGTGATCGCGCGGACGTGTAAGCGATAGAGAGCGCAGGCGAACAGAGTGCGCCCACGTGCGAGGAGGAGGGTAGTCGCCACACACCTGGGAAGAACATAGCTGTTTTCGGCCGCCGCCGGGACGGTGGAGGGGTGGGAGCGACGGTCGAGGAATGCCGTACGGCATGGCGTTGGCGCAGATTGAACGGACACTTCAACGGCGGAGGTGGTAACCGTAGATGAAGAGTCGGCGGCATTGTGGAAAAAAGGGATGGGGGAGAGGGGCGAGGAGGATGGTCGTCTGCGATGGAAGGGCTGGCGGAAAGATGGTGGGGAAACCAATTGGACGATGATCTGCCATAGTTACACATTGTCACGTGACCTCGTGTAACATTGTGCCCGGAGAAATCTCGGCTAACCGGCACCGAGCTGTCACAGATACATAGCAATCACTCACATCTTTCTATCTATCGCGGGTCGCTATCTTATGTATCGGACCGAACGGGATCCTCGGCTACACAGTTTGAGAGCGACCTCCCTCCAGAAATCAAGCTTATCTAATCGCAGCAAACTCGTTGGGCGAGTCAGAATCACATCGAGTCTGTGTCGAAGCTGTTCCCAGAGAGCCATCAATAAAAGGAAGGGTATGCAGTGGATGCAAATCCTGGTGGCGTGCTAGCTACTTCCGACTTCATATATAGGGCCCGACCACAAAAGCCCCCTCCCCTCCAGACAGCAGTGTACACTTTGGTATGTACTCTGGCTGCTCCGGATATCTGGCTTCCAGTGGGTCGTAGCCTTCCTGCCGTCGCATGCAGCACGGGGTTAGTGCCGAACATTACATTACGTATCCCCCCCCCTCTTTCTTCGGTGAAAGGAAGCCCTCACTCACCCACTCGATGGCCGCCGTCTCGCTCTCGAGGCGGATATTCATCTTCCCAACAGCCCTGGCCCACTGCTTCGTCGGTGCGTCATGCGGACAGGAGTGCGGGTCGACCACGTTGGTAACGACGTTTCCGGTGGCGGTCTGGTTGAGGAGCTGCCGGATGTGCGCGAGCCTGGTGCCGACGAAGAGGACGACGAGGAGGAAGGTGACGCCGAGGACGACCCAGAGCGCGGCGAAGATCATTGCTGGGATCGCGAAGCGGAGGGCGTACTTGATGCGACGCTCGAAGACGAGAACCGGGCGCTTGCGGTCAGCAGTCGGCAGCGCGGGCACCTGCTTGCTGCACATCGCGAGGGAGGTTGAGGATCAGCGCGACCGACCCCGCCGAAGTCGACAAGTTCTGCCAGCGCGTGTACATCGGGGGGCAGCTGACAAAGCCGGTGTAGTCCGGCAGGTAATCAGGCGCCATCAGCGACCCCGGCCATAGTACTTTCGTGCGGACCTTGGGAGGGACCGACAGTAGCCTGCTGGCGCCGGTCATCGCGTCGGCTTGGAACTGGACCCTGCCGAGGAGGGTGGTGATCTCGGAGCCGGCCGGCAGGTAGAGTCGCCGCGGAAGTTTGTGGAATCGGCGGAGAGGATGGCCGGGCAGAGCGTGGCGTGGACGAAGCGGCAGACGACCGACCTGAAGGACGATGCTGTCAGAATGTTGGTCTTGGATCGGGTGGAACAAGCCACATACCATGTTGCCGTGGTGTTGTGTTTGTTCAGGACTCCGAAAGCGGTCAATTACGGGACGACAGGACAGGAGCGAGCACGACACTACGAACCGATGGGGATGGCAAAGTTGGTGGGCACAAGACACCTGACCAACCGTAATATCAGCCACCATATCACAGACTCGAGAAGCAGAAGTGCGACAGGCGACCCTGGGAAAAGAGCAAGAACGAGGTCGCCTCTCAACATATACGATCCCACATGTGTCCAGACTCCTTCCGCCCTTCCTAAGCGTAGGGCGATCGCCATAGTTAAAGGGCTAGAATACGAGGCACACGAGGACCGCTCCCCCATGCCTACATATGAAGCGTATCTACCGAATAGAGGAACAAGTTGCTATAACATAAGAACTCTTATAGCACAAGCCTGCCATACCGACCTACACAGACTCTGGCGCTGAGACTTCCATCCTGGGTGATCCGACGTATGTATGTACTGTCTCTCCCAACCGTGCAGGTGTTCCAGACAACCATCGACTTATGCCAGGTCAATAGCGATCCCGCTTTTCCACCCATCCTCTCCGACTGCCAGCACACACCGTTGCACGCAGCTGGGGCTCTCCACACAGATTGTTCGAGATTTCGTCTCTCTCCCTCTCTCGAGTCCGACGTCGATTCAAACAACCGCCTAACAAGTTTCCTTGTCAGCAGGACGGATCCCGCAACCAGCTAGCCAACATCCTCACCCCAGCCAGCCTTGTCAAAACCTTCACGCTGGGTGGCTAGAGGTATTCCCGATATACTCAAATTCCAGTCTCCACAAGAGCCCTTTGAATATATAGATGGGAAAAAGGATGGGGAGGGGCACGGGACCGATTTCCTATGCCACCCGTGGTGTACAGGCCATCTGTCGGTCGGTCTTCCGTGCACATAGATAGTGCGGGGCCCTCGCCGCAGCGGGGAAGTGGAGACCGATTCCAATATATGTGCTCTTGGCGTACACTACCTTCGGTCCCGACGGACTTCCACTTCTCGAGTGCTCTGGTCTATGGGGAGTACAGCACTTCGCACGCTGTTGAAGCTACTAGGCGGATGGTGGCGGGGGTAAAGCGACAGCCGAACAATACACCAGTCAAAATCCTTGGACATCTTTCGATACATATTTTTTTACGAACAAACTAGTGATCTTGCCACACATGACTTACATGACCAGGAATATAGTGGTTGTCTGAAAGTGCTTCGCCGTGTAGATATAGTACACAACATGTTGAGGGGTTAATGGAGCGGAAGGAAGGCGGTATAATGGGAGGTGTTAATGGCTGGAAAGGGGTTAGTCACCTTTACCAACCCATCAGGAGGCGTCAAGCTGGTTTACTCCCATATCAAGTAACTACCCCACTCACTATACAATCCCGTGTCCGCACCACTTTCTTTCGTCCGTATATTTCTCCTACGTCTTTAGTATTAGTCTTCAATGCGCTCCCATGACCAACCTCGAGTTTTCGAGTGTGGATATGTACGGAGTGGACGCTTATCTACATACATCTACTTGCAGCTGCGTGAGGGAATGTGTTGCGGGAAATTCCGTGGTTGGGTGCAGGGAAAGATTTTTGGACACGTTTAGGCCCTGTTCGGCTCGCCCACCATCGGTTACGCTACCCGAGATAGTAGATATATCTTGGCGCCTATAATTTGGCGCCCAGACATCTCAACAAACTGTTCGGCAGCACTATCTACTTGCTTACACTCCCTTCGCTATTAGTCTACTTCCAGCCAAGGTGAAAACGGGTGTGTCAGGAGAACCATATCATACGAATACAGAGACACCGCGACACGACAGAGATACGCCACCTCTATTTGACTACTTCGCGGGTCCTCACCCCAGAGGAGCTGGCTGGCTGGCGCCTGGCTGGCACCTGGCTGCTTGACAATTGCAGTGTAAAGCTCTGCCATCGCGTCGAGAACTTTGTTGAAATCGTTCTTGTGCCATAACTGCGGTTGGGCGTGTTTTCGCCGACGATTTTGAGAAATATCGCAAGCTGCTCTTCCAGTGGCACATACCGCGTCGGTTGGAGGTATTCGTGTTCGATACACCAGTCTCGAAGAGCGAGAAATGTGGCGATGATTTTTGGAGGATAGGAGTTCTTCCACATAGCGAGAGCCAGTCAGTACAGAGGTAATAGACGGAGTTTTTTCTTCAGAACACAGAAAAATCCAGCGCAAAAAAGGAGCTCCATATTGAGCAACAAGAGTTTGCAATAACAAACAATTTTCTGGGGTTAGGAAAGGGACCAGACATCGTGGGAATGCCAGATAGCCTATTCTTTTGGTCGTGGCTCAGTGAAATGTGTAAAAAAAAAATACGATGTGGCGCAATTCAAACTTTGTCGTATTTCCCCCAGGTGGGCCGAGCCAAACGTCCAGCGTATTATTACCGTCAGTTCAATTTTGTATGGTGGCTACTGAAATACGGAGAAGCTACTATGTACTTATGTACTTACATCTATCAGCGAGTATACTCCACGAGGCCTGACCCCTGAATCAACTCCATCACGATTCACAGCTATATATGATGTCCGACTCCACTATCCCATTCCTCAGCCCAGCAAGGCTCCTTGCGGTCGCTGCTCTTGTCGCTCAACACGGGAATACGCTATGCGATAGAACACCATACCGTACCTCGAAGTTGACTGGGAAGCAACATGTTGACGATCTCTTATCTTCTATTTTCTTCGTATGCCGTAAACCTTCTTCAAATTACGCGATTGGTGTATCGAACTGATCACCTTCGACCCACGAGGCATAGCAGAGTTGAGGAACAGCTCGTGATATTTCTACCGCTGTTTAGTTACATACGGACAAATGATTCCCGCTTAAACCCATTCTCTGCTCGTTTGCTGTATCGTAATATTCGTACATAACTACATAGCTCCTCAACAAAGGAGGCTGGCGATTGTGGCGTCGCGTAAATGTTGAGAGGGTGGGGGGGGCTTGGCGCTAAAAGCAATCTTTGGGAACTTTCAGTTGGCGAAATGCGGGCGAGCCGGACAGGGCCTTTTAGCATTTCGCAGGCCAACATGGGCGTATGCAATAGATATGCAAATAGATAACTAGATACCGGATCAATGATCTCTACCCGTGAGGAAATGCGGCCATTCAGAAGCCCTAGATATGGATGACCTGCCAAGTTTGAAGGATCCTCTGTGCCTCCGACTGCTGACGTCTCTGTCCTGTCCTATGGAGACCGTGGCGCTAAAGCGGTTGTCCATGAACTCAACTCCCCTTGCCCTCCCCCGGTGCAGTGATGTCCGCTGAGGAGGATGTTCTGCGGGAGCTGGGGGATATGTAGAAGGATGGCAGGGAGGCTCCGCTGAAAGGTATCCTGGACTTGTGGGATTTCTGGACGATTCGGGCTCGATGGTGATTGGGCGGACAAGCGGTAAAAAGGAGAGCCCGGACGGTAGATACATGGCGACAAGGAGAGCTTGTGCTGTTTGTGCGCCGTGACGGAACTGAGGAGTCAATGCCAGCTGGGACGTGTTTGTTTGAAGAACTGAAGGAACAATCCGCCTGGCCACGGATACCTATTCCGCAGGATCGAAACCGGTCGTAAAGCAAGACCATTCGTCCGCAGAATCAGCAAGCCCGACGAGTGTGAGCAGATGTCAATTACCTTCTCCTAAGGTGGGGGGGACGTATCGTGTTTGCTCCACCAACGAAAAAACCGTGAGATGCTCGGGTTCCTGAGTCTGGCGAGAAGGATCGCTACAAGGTTTGTGGATCGCCGGCTGGTTGAATCTTACATAATCCAACAACAGACCCGTCTGCTTCCATGAGGGCTGAGATCGCATCTGTACACGTCTCGTGGAGGCTGGATCGAGCGTATCATTCCGGATGGCTGTATTTGCCTATTCACAGTGTTCCCTTCCGGCCGCATGGCCAGAGCTCCCCGCCACGGAGATATGTAACGACGTGGGATGCCAGGCATGCGGAACTCGAAACACCACCTGTGCTGGCTGCATCCAAGGATGCAGCGCCGTCCAGCCCTTCTCATCCAGGCAGATGGACGGTGGAAACAAGCTTTCGCTTTGCCCAGAACGAGAAATAAGCCTTTTCCATGCGAGCCAACCAATCCAACCACGTTGGACAGGAGCTGCCGATAGACACCTCATATGTACTGGTTACGACAGGAGTTAGTTACCAATGGACACCTACATACACACGGTTTTGCGTGTGTGGATTCTGCCCGGCTGAAGAGGTGTGCTGGTTAGCGTCGTTGATCGCCAATATTCATGCGGGAACGCCCGGCACACGCACGATTTGCCATCAGCCTTATGTCTCAGTCGGCGACGGAGAGGAAGGTCGGGCTGGGCGAGGTGAGTACGCACGCCCACGCCGCCAACGCCGCCAACGCTTATTAACGTCCCAGTCCTCCTCACCCCCGGTGGGGTTCTACACACCTCGAGGGGAACCCGTCGGTTGTCTCTTTAACATTCACTGCCGGGCATAGTGGGGAAGTAGGGAGAAGTCTATCGAACATGCTGTGCTTACTGTCTTCCATTGCTGCAGCTCTTCTCTGGGCAGTGTCTCCTGCAGCTGCCGCCGAGATCCCGTCACTTTCACCCACCAGCGCCGTCGCCGGCAGGGCTTTCGATCGATTCATCACCGTATGGCTCGAGAACACGAATTACGCCAAAGCTGCGGGAGACCGTTCGTCACCTCCCCCACCCACCCTCACCGTGGCGTCCGTTCGCATCGCTGACACAGTGCCTGGCTGACAGCGAATCTGAAATGGCTCGCCGAGCGTGGGATAGCTCTGACCAACTACTTTGCGGTCACGCATCCTTCGCAGCCGAATTACGTCGCGGCGGTGGGAGGCGACTATTTCGGCCTCAACCATAACGATGACATCTGCATCCCCTCCAACATCTCCACGATTGTGGACCTGCTCGAGCCCGCGGGGGTCAGCTGGGCGTCGTACCAGGAGGGCCTGCCGTACACAGGATTCGTCGCGCACGAGTTCGCCAATCCGAAGACGAGGGCAAACATGTACAAGCGCAAGCACAACCCGTTGGTCAGCTACGACTCCGTGGCGAAGAACGAGCAGCGACTGGGCCTGATAAAGAACGGGACATTCTTCCAGAAGGACCTCAGGGACCAGAAACTGCCTCAATGGATCTTTTATACCCCGGATATGCGGAACAATGGTCACGATACTTCGGTCACGTTTGCAGGACAGTGGGTGAGGTCTTTCCTGGAGCCTATACTGAACAACGAGTACTTCATGAACGTGAGCAAGAAAAAACAGCCGTGAGATATCCACGCGGGAGGCGGCGTTGACGTTTCCGCGTAGAATACTCTTATCCTGGTCACGTTCGACGAGAACCACTCGTACACCAAGCAAAACCGCGTGTTCAGCATCCTCATGGGTGGCGCAGTTCCGACGGAGGCATACGGAACCGTTGACGACAACTACTATGGTCCGTGCTGATCGCCTGCCTCTTGGAAATTTTTCGTGGGGAAAAGGCTAACGCTCTTCCGCAGACCATTACTCTGAGATTTCCACCGTCTGCGCGAATTGGAACCTCTCCACACTCGGCCGCTACGATGCCGGTGCCAACGTCTTCTCCCTGGTTGCAGCGCAAACCAACGACACCGTTCGACCGCATCCCAACCTGCCAAACGTCTATCTCAACCAGTCGTATCCAGGCCTCTTCCACAAGACGCGGCGGGCGCCCGAGCCACTGCCTAATATCAGCTTGATCGCCAACGGACGGGAGGTAGCGGAGAGTATCAAAGACCGGTACCGCGAGAAGAAGGGCGCGGTTCCGTACAATGGGAGCCTGGTCATCCCGGATGGGCGCAACCCCCCGATGTGGGCGGCAAACGGGTACGAAAGCCCAAGGGAGAAGGGGCGGGTCGGTAGTAATGAACCTGACGCTCGTAGTGGGGCCGGGAGAGGTGCCGCTGGTGCTTCGGGTCTCGGGCGGTACGCACCTGCGACGTGGGCTGTTGTCTTTGCGATGACGACCTGGGCCAGCGGCTTATGGTGACGCCGGCGAAGGGGCAGTCAGTGAGGTTCGAATCTGGTTGGCGATAGACGGCAGTGCAAATAGTGTACGGCGCACGGGGTAATGTTTCGTCATGTCGTGTATAATAGGCAACTATAGTTAGACGAGATCGTGATGTGGGTTCCAATTCCGCAGTCTCGCGGACAATGCCCCCGCGGTTATGAGCCGCATGCAAAAGGAAATCCCAATTCCCATCCGCAATCCTGAAATCCGGCGCGCAGGTACATAGTTGGATGCTTTATTCACTTATTCTCCTGCATACATATGCCGACAACCCGATTGGCCGTGGCGCGGGCTTGGCGCTGTCACCACTGGCGTGACAGCAATTGTCATCGTCGCCACAGTCACCTATCCAGGAAAGCAATCCCCCGCGGCGCCCCCCACCCCCCGCCATCTCTCCACTCAAACAGCTCGACATCCAGCTCTTTACGCAATGTTCTCCACTGCTCGCGCGCCCACTGCTCTTACCCTGCGATGTTTGTGTCCGATTCCCGTGATCCGGGGGCTTCCCGCACCCGCTCCCCCGCAGTTCGAACGCTGATATCGTACGTGCAGCGGCATTGCCGTCCAGGAATATCGGCATCCGAGCCATCTCCACATCGAAGCCGACAGCACTCGCCTCCGCTGGCGGCGTCACATCTGTCAGCCAGGACACCGGTCTCGTCGACCGCCCTGCGCGCCGCGAGGTTCTGCTGCCGTCGCAGGAGAAGCCCAAGAACGTCGTCGACTATGCACTGTTCGCCCTCCCTTTCCACATCCGCCCGCCCGGGGCCACGACCACACGCGATGGCTAGCTAACGGGGGTGTGTGTGTGTGTGTGCAGAACTACGCTCGACACGGTTGCGAACTGGGCGCGCCAGGGCTCGCTCTGGCCGATGACTTTCGGGCTCGCGTGCTGCGCCGTCGAGATGATGCACCTGTCAACGCCGCGCTACGACCAGGACCGCATGGGCATCATCTTCCGCGCGTCGCCGCGCCAGTCCGACGTCATGATCGTCGCCGGCACGCTCACCAACAAGATGGCCCCCGCCCTGCGACAGGTCTACGACCAGATGCCCGAGCCCCGCTGGGTTGTCTCCATGGGTTCGTGCGCCAACGGCGGCGGCTACTACCACTACAGCTACTCGGTCACCAGAGGGTGCGACCGTATCGTTCCCGTCGACGTCTACGTCCCCGGCTGCCCGCCCACCAGCGAGGCGCTGTGTTATGGCATCTTGCAGCTGCAGAAGAAGATGCGGAACACTAAGATCACCCGCATGTGGTACAGGAGGTAGAGAGAGTGTGTGTGAGAGAGAGGCAAGGGAGGGTTTTTTGTTCTTGGATCTGTTTCGTTGGAATACAAAGCTCGGCGGTTCGGTCAGGAGGGTACGATTGGGCTCTGTACTTTTTTTTTTTTTTTTTTTTTTTTTTTTTTTTTGAGACGTGCGTTCGTCTTTTTCTTCGCTCTTCCGCGTTGTATACATAGTCCTTACAATGCAGGTGTTATGTATAGTTTGCACCGGGGCGGAGAGAGCCTTTTCGCATTTTGAATGGGAGGAAATAGGACGCACGAGACCGCCTTGAAGAGGGCAGAGGTGGAATCCGTGCTCCACACTACTTAAGACCGACTCCCACATATCTACGTAGATCGCTGATCGTCATCTATGTCAGCGCATGCTATCTGCAGCTCCCCGCATTCCTCTGCGACGTCACAACGGGCTCAACAACTACATACTTCTACTGCCTCTGCTGCTGCTGCTGCTTGCTGCTTGCTGCTACATACAAACAATCGCCACGCTCGCTTTTCATCGTCGTCAATTCCTAGACAGACTGTGGCCGTTCCAATCTATCGAAGCGAAAGGAGAAAAAAAAAACCACCAAAAAAAACCCCCCCTTTTAATATGCTTGTGACGCGCACGCTTCGAACCCTTTCCGTGAGGGCGTCGACGAGTACCGCAAGACTCGCCCTCACCTACAGCCGACGCTACAGCTCCGCGTCGAGCTCGCCGCCAGAGATCCGCATCAACGGCGCGCGCCTGCAGTCGAGCGTCGAGGAGCTCGCCAGTCTCTCCGCTCCGAAGCCGCTCAACCACTCGTACCCGCTCCTCTCCCACGCCTCGGTCGGTGTTAACCCGCGCAGCTACCCGCCGCCCACGGGGACGTCTCTCCTGCCGCCGACGACGTCGCTGCGGCACTACCTGACGACGACGCTCGGGGTGGCGCCGCTCGTCGACGACCTGGGCTCGATCTTCCTCCCGCTGAGCTCGTCGCCGCGGCCGCTGGCGCCCGCGATCGCCATCGGCGGCCCGCTCGACTCGTCGCCACTGCCGCTGCTGGCGGCGCTCGAGGTCGTCCGCACGCTGCAGGATCACGCCGTCGAGACAACGCACCCGATCACGCTGATCGGCTGGTCGTGTTCGTCCGGCACGCGGTTCCCGCGCGCGCTGCTCGGCAGCAGCGTCTGGGCCGGCCACGTCGGCGTCGACGAGGCGTGGGGGATCCGGGAGGTCGGAAGCGACCACGCCGGCCGGCGCACCGTCAAGGCGTGTCTCCGGGAGGCGGGCTGGCTGGGCTCCCTCGACGCCAGCGTGCAGCTCGGCGCGTACTTCGAGGCCGCGCCGACGAAGTGGATCGACGAGGTCGAGGTCGGCACCGGCGCCAAGGCCTGGCGCTGGATACAGGTCGCCATCAAGGGCGGGGACGCGCTGGCGGCCGCCGCGAAGTGTGTCCTCGCCGGAAGGGAGGTCGGGAACGCGCTCAATGGCAGGGTGAGCACGGGCGTGTTCGAGGTGGCGAGCGCGGGGTTCGCGGGCACGCCCAGGGAGGCCACGTTCTCGCTGTACATCATGGGCAAGAACGTGGACGAGATGCAGGGGGAGGCGATGAGGACGTTCGTCCGGATCGCGTTCGAGGAGGGCGCCGTCGTCGAGGACGTCGAGGTGGTCATGGACGAGCCCGAGCTCAAGTTCGACGAGCACTGCATCACGGCCATCCGCGACAGCCTGGACGACGCCGTCGGCGGCGGTCTGCTCGGAGACCACGAGACCGGCCTCTTGGACGCCGGCATTGACGTCGGCGGCATCGGAGAGGGCGGGCCGGTCAAGGAGAGCCTGGTGGAGCGGCCCATGGACGCGGCCAACACGGCGCGCAGAGGCGTGCCGACCGGCGTCGTCATGGTCCCCGAGGACAACGGGGCCGAGGAGTGGTGGGGGGGGTTCTCTCCTGTCGCGCGGGAATGGATGCTGACCGAGCGCGCAGGGCCGTCGGAGCGCAGGTACTGCTGGGCGCCGTGCTGGAGTGGGACCGCGTGCAGGGGGCGGCGGGGAACTTCACCGAGCGCGGGTTTCTGAGCATGTAGCGGGGGGGCCGGGCAGAGACACGTGTTGGCGGGCAGAGGCGTGCGGTGGGGGGGCAGCAGGCATCGCGTTACTCTATATTCGTTCCGTTGCGGAAAAAGCCCCGACTGGGCTTCGTCCAAGCAAGCCCAATGAGTGACATCCTGTGATCCGCGTCCGCGTCCTGTAGATATCGTAGAGTATGATGTATGTATCATAGATCATATCCTGTGCACCGTGGTGTGCGGCCGCCGCCAGCCCGACCCTGGCCCCAGCCTCCAGCCCCCAGCCCAAGCCAGCCAACCAGCAGCGCTCTCGGCCCAACCCCGCACGGAAACGGTCTAGAAGGGTATCTACTCTACATATCTACATAGAGTATGTATCATACAGATGTCTCTCGCTCTAACTAACTCTCTCTCTAGCGGTCGATCATCGAGCCCCAACAGCATTTTCCGTAGTGACGCCTACCTAGCCCAAAACGGCCGCGCTGCGCTCGCCAACAATTCAACGAATTGCTATGACCCTCGTGCGGTACGCGTGCGTGTGTAGAGTATGTGTGATACATATATGGACGGTTGGGCCGAGCTACCGTAGCGTGACGTAGAGACTCTCCGGCGCTGTATATATCCGACCCCCTTTCCCCATCCTCTCGCCTCACTCTTCTCTCCTCACTCCTCACATTTCTCCTCCTCTCTCCTCTCTTCTCTCTCCTATCTCCTCACATATCTCGCCGTCTATCTCCTCACATATCTCGTCGTCTATCTCCTCACATATCTCGTCGTCTATCTCCTCACATATCTCCTCGTCTCTCTCCTCATATATCTCCTCGTCTCTCCATCGTCCGCCCACCACCGCCCTCCGGTCACCGACCCACCCGCCGCCCATCTCCACCAACCCACACGCAACACAGCACAGCACAGCACAACACAGCACAACAGAGAAAAAAAATGCACACCGTCTTTGGCAACATCGCGGGACCGAGGCTGCTCATGAGCGGGCCACGCCTGTTGCGCAGCGGGCCGAAGCTCCTCGCGCGACCGCTCTCGAGCAGCAGCGGGCCGAAGCTGCTCCGCACGGGGCCGCGCCTCCTGCGTGCAGGCCCCAAGCTGCTGAGCCGGCCGCTGTCGGCCACCGCCGCCGCCGCCGCGCCCCCGCAAGCCTCGACGACCGCCGCCGCCTCCTCCACCGCCGCCGCACAAGCACAAGCCGCGGGTGCGCAGGGATCGCAGGTATGTGTTTTCTCTTTTCAATCCGTATTCTGGGGGACATAGCTACCGGGGAGAAAGACATAACGGCTGACGCTGGGAAACGCAGGACGCGGAGCAATGGTGCGGCTACGAGACCGAGGCGGAGCGGGAGGCGCTGCGCGCCGCTGAGCTGAGCGTGAAGGCCAGCATGTAGTCTTTTCCTCTTTTCCCTTCCCTCTTTGCTTGCTTGTTCTCGGGGTTTTATTCTTTTTTTACTATTATTATTATTTGTTTCTTTTTCTTTTCCCCTCCCTTGCAATGCTGTGTTTTGATTTGGTGTCTCGGATTGGGTTTGTGGAGGGGGCAGGGAGGACAGCCAAACCAGAGTTGCCGACCGGAAATCAAGGCTGTGGAACGGTTTCCTCTTCCCCACTGCGTGTATCTACATGTGATGTCTGCATATACTCTATCTATCTGCTCTGCATGTCGTATATAGCTAACTGAGTCCGGTCCTCTCGACTGCTGTGATGCTGCGATGCTGCAATGCAGTGCACGTTCGCGTTGCGCCCTCCCCATTGGCCCTCGCCGGTCGGCAGCTTGTGTCGCATCCACTTCCCCATCCCCAACCCTAGCCCTGCTCGGCTGCAACCTCCATCCATCCATCCGTGATCCACCCATCCGTGATCCATCCACCCATCCGTGATCCGTCCACCCATCCGTGATCCGTCCACCCATCCATGATCAATCCACCCATCCGTGATCCATCCATCCATCCGGACAGTGTCATCTGCATGCGTCCGGTATCTATCGAAACCGGATCTGCCGATAACTAGCGACGGGTAGATAGATGTGGACGTCCAAACGCTGGCGACATCCGTTGCACCCGCACTGACAGGCCACAGATAGTGGCGATATCTATGTGTGCGGTGCAGAGTACCGCGCAGTCAGCAGTCCCCCCCATATCGTCGCATCATGCATACGACGGGCATCGGCTCGTCGTCCGAGCTGTAACTATCTGCTTCGCGGGGTATGTACGTCTGTCTGGAGGAGGAGGAGGAGGGGGAGGAGGAGGAGGAGGGGGAGGAGGAGGAGGAGGGGGAGGAGGAGGGGGAGGAGGAGGAGGAGGGCGTGCATATCCACAACGCGTATTCGGATGCGGGTGCGAGACCGGGGAGAGGAGAGAGGGGGAGAGAGAGAGACGGCACGTGGCGTGTGGGGTGGGGGCGATGTGGGGTCCTCCGCTCGCCCTATCATACTGCTCGCCCCACCTCGCTCGCGCCTGCGCACGTCGGTCCGTCACCGATCCTCACTCCCTCCCTCCCTCCCTCCCTCATTCATGTTGCCGTGTATGCTTAGTCAGATCACGTGATGTTCCTCACGTACATCTAGAGCAGTGGCGTCCGTCCTAGAACAAACAATCTCTTCTACACATCTCAAATTCTGACAATTCACGCCGGCCAGCCGATTAGCAGATCCCTCGACGATCGCGTCCACCCGCATCGCAGCATCAGAAAAAGAGAAAGAAGGTTGTCTTGGCCGACCAGCCAGACGAAGCTTCGGTGTGGAGGTTGAAGCAGGCGATCGCGTGCACCCCCCCACCCCCCCCCCCTTCCTTTCAGCACTGGGCGGGAGCAAATGCTGCGCGTCCGTGCTTGCTTCAAGGACGTCCCCGCTGACCGCCTGTAGCTTGCTGTTTTGGGTTCGTCTTGCCTCTCGTCGAAGATCCGTGTCTGATGGTTTCCCCCCGCGCGAGTAACTATCTAGCCCCAGAGGATACATGGACCCGTGCCGTCGGTGGCCCGCTCTCTGTTTTCTTTTCTAATCGCGGGTGGGATCCGCGACGCTTGGGTGGGCCAGTGGCTGGTGCGCGATCGGGAATGCCCAGGTCTTCCTCCCCTCTCTGCAGGAGGCTAGCGCGGCTTGTCGACAAACATCCGGTTCGGCCAAGGGTTGTCTGTTGTTATGTAACAGTGAGGTGCATCGTTGATAGTGACGGCATAAAGGTCTCCGAGGTGGATCGCCTTGGCTACGTCGTGGGGCCTTGTCGTAGCATCAGTCTCCACAGCCACAGCCTGAGCAGCTCGGGCTTGAAGATGGATAACCTCAGCACGGAAGATCTATTGCAGACGCGAACCGAGCAGAAAGTTTGAGGATCGCTCTCCCAATATGGCCTTTCCGGTGGGAGGTGGGCAAGCCACGTTTGTGGGGAGTGTTCGGGACTCCAGCGAGAATGTCAGCGGCCACAACATGACTGAACCAGTCGTGCGCCATCAAACCCAGTGCTCTCTCGTCCTCGGACAACGATCTCATGCCATATCCCAGCCATCAATCTGTCGCAGAACAAACAGGCAGTCAAGAAGCTGCGATTCACCAAAAGTCACTCGGGTGCAGTTGCGAATCCAAGGTCGCCGTGGATGAGGCGATGATCAGCTGCACCAGTTGGTCTCGGGATACATACCTACAAGATGCCTATGTAGCAAGCCCATCGAGCAAGGTTTTAAGTTCCACTGCCTTGCCGACCATGGCTACATCCGGGACCTTCTTCCGACTTCGAGCCAGACTGGTCCTGACCCCGTACCTTCAATCGAAAGGTGCGTATTACACCGACCGGCGACATGGTTTATCATCTACTATCTAGGGCAGCTCCCGCAACCGACGTACTGGGTCGCCCGCCTTGACGACTTTTACACGACGATCCCTTTGTGCTCGGGAGGTTGCGCCGCGGCTATCGGATTGGAGGTTGCGGCACCGCTCGTCCCAGCTCCCCGCCGACCTCGGGATCCCAAAGCAAAATATAGCAGAGATGACCACCGCTCATCGACTCGATTCTGTGGGGGGGGGGGGGGGGGGGGGGGGGCCGGCGCCCGCCC
>Ga0307508_10002199_pt1 | contig 20808 bp, 15 predicted proteins | sample 9_EM_MG_FD_203089 | JGI IMG/M metagenome (GOLD analysis project Ga0307508, IMG submission 203089) | Populus trichocarpa ectomycorrhiza microbial communities from riparian zone in the Pacific Northwest, United States - 9_EM | ecosystem: Host-associated > Plants > Roots > Unclassified | place...
GCCATCCCGGGGCGATCTACCTGCATGCCGGCCGGCAATATCTGATCCACGAGCTGAACAGCGAGGAGAAGAAGGTGATCGCGGAGGCGGTGGAGGTCGACTACTTCACCTCGCCGCTGACCGAGAAGGAGACCGCGGTCCTGGAGGTGCTGGAGACGCGGACGGACGGACCGCTCTCCGCCTGGCTCGGACGGCTCAAGGTCACCGAGCGGGTGATTGGCTACGAGCGCAAGCGCATCCACGGCCAGGAATCGATCGATCAGCATCCGCTGGATTTCCCGCCGGTCGAGTTCGAGACCGTGGGGCTCTGGTGGGCGGCGCCGCGGGTGGTGGAGGAGACGTTGCGCCAGGAAGGCGAGCACTTCATGGGCTCTCTCCACGCCTCCGAGCACGCAGCCATCTCGCTCTTCCCACTCCTAGCGCTGTGCGACCGCAACGACATCGGTGGCATCTCCTACGCCATCCATCCGCAGGTCGGGTGCGGCGCAGTCTTCATCTATGACGGCCATCCCGGCGGGGTCGGCATCGCGGCCAAGGGCTTCGAGAATCTGCCGGACCTGCTCGACCGGGTGCGCCTGCTCATCGAGGGGTGCCCGTGCGAGAGCGGCTGCCCGTCATGCATCCAGTCGCCGAAGTGCGGAAACGGCAACCGGCCGCTCCACAAAGCCGGCGCGGCGCGCGTGCTGCGGCTTCTGCTGGGACAGGAGGAAGCGGCGGCGGCGTGGGATACGGAGCCGATCGAGATCCGGTTCGATGTTGGATTCGATGCCGTAGAAGAGGGCGAGGCGGTGGAGGCGATCAGCGCGGAGAGCGGCACGGCGTCTCTCTGGTCTCCACTGCCCGACGCACATCTCCTGCCCGCGGTCCTTCCGGAGGAGATCGCTCCGGCTCCTCCCGTGCGCGCTCCCCGTATCCGCGTTGGCACCCGGCCGGCAAACACAGTTCTGTTCGACATCGAGACGCTACGCTCGGCGGCGGATGTCGGGGGGTGGAACCACGCGCACCGGATGGGCGTCGCGGTCGGCGTCGTCTGCCACCTGGAGGAGGGGCGGTTCGAGGTGTTTCCGGAGACCGCGGTGCGCGCGCTGTGCGATGCCTTGCGTGCCGCGGACCTGGTCATCGGTTTCAACATCCGGCGCTTCGACTACCAGGTCCTCGCCGGCTATACGGGGGAGGACTATGCGCGGCTCGTCCCGACGCTCGATCTCCTGGATGAGGTGACCGACCGTCTGGGGTTCCGCGTCGGCATGGGGCACCTCGCCCAGGAGACGTTGGGGCTGGGCAAATCCGCCGACGGCCTGCAGAGCCTGGAATGGGTGAAGCAGGGGCGCCTCGACCTGGTTGAGGAATACTGCCGGCGCGACGTGGAGATCCTCCGTGACCTTTATCTGCATGGCCGCCGCGAGGGCTTCCTCTTCTACCGCGACCGCAAGCGCGACCTCCGGCTCAAGCTCCGCGTCGACTGGTAGGGTGCGCTGTGCGCATCCTACTTGAGCAGGGCGGCGGCGTGGTCGGCGACCAGGCGGAAGCCCTTGCCGGCGGCTTCGCGGCGGAGAGCTTCGAGGAGAATCTGCCCCCTCCCGCGGTCGCCGGAGCGCAGCTCGATCTGGCCGAGGGCGAGGCTGGCTTCCAGGCGTTGGAGCCACAAGCCGGAAGCGCGCGCCTCGGTCTGGGCCGCTGTCAGCGTGGCTCGCGCTTCGGCGGTCTGTCCGCTGTCGGCGGCGATCCGGCCGGCGGCGATGCTCACCGCGAGGCGAACCCAGCGATTCTCGCTCTTCCCGGTCAGCTCGATCGCCTGGCGCAACGAGGTCCGGGCGGCATCGGTCCGGCCCAGACCCTGGAGAGCCCGGGCCTGGATCGCCAGCGCCTGGGCTTCCAGGTTGCTCTGGTGGAGGGTGTGGAACTGGTCGGCGGCCCAGTGGGCGTGGGGCTCCGCGGTGGCGGCGTCGCCTTCCTCGAGAGCGAGCTGGGCGATGCCGAGGCGGGTCAAGGCCAGATCGGAGAGATCGCGGCTCTGCTCGCGGAGCGCCAGCGCTTCGGCGTGACTCTTGTGCGCCGCCGGCAGGTTCCCCTGAAGCATCTGGAGAAAGGCGAGCCCGGCCGAGCTGTCGGCCCGCAAGTATTTGAGACCGGTCGCCTGGGCCATCTCGGCGATCTCATGGAAGGAGGCCTGCGCTCCGGTGAGGTCCCCCTGGTCGATCTGGACGTGGCCGAGATGAAACAGCGCGAAGCCGGTGCCGCGGCTGTGGCCGATCTCCCGCAGCAGGCGTAGCGCCGTCTCGGCGTGCCGGCGCGCTTCGGGCAGGTTGCCCTGGTCGCGCAAGATGGTGGACAGGTTGACGTGCGCGGCGCCTTCGCCCTCGGCGGAGCCCAGGGCGTGGAAGCTCGCCAGGATCTCGTTGAAGTGGCCCGCGGCGGCGGTCAGGTCGCCTTCCGACTGTTCGATGGCCGCGACGTTGGTGAGCGCGAAGGTGCGCTCCATGCGGTCGTTGATCTCGGTCGAGATCTGCACGGCGTCGTTCAGGTGCCGCTTGGCGTCCGCGAGATCGCCGAGGAGGCCGGCGATCTGGCCCAGGTACCTCTCGACGCGCAGGAGGCCCCTCTGGTTGCCGGTCTCGCGGTAGATGGCGAGGGCCTGCTCGTCCAGGCTCCGGGCGCGCGCAAGGTCGCTCTGGTCCTGGTACAGGCTCGCGGTGTCGAAGAGAGAGTCAGCGATGCCTGCCCGGTCGCCGACGGCGGTGAAGATCTTTTCCGCCTCCTGGACACCGGCGAGGGCCTCGGAGTGCTTTCCCTGCACCCGGGCGGCGGTGGCCTGGATCTGGAGCGCCTTCGCCAGCAGAAGGCGGGCGCCGAGCGCCTTGGCGCGCTCGACGGCTCGGGTGGCGAGCGCTTCCTGGCGGCGGAAATCGGACAGGGCTCCGGCGGCATCGGCCTCGGTGAGATCGAAGCGCGGATCGCTGGACAGGGGAGCCGGCAGCTTGCGCAGGACCGCCAGGGTCGCCAGGGCGTCCTTCGGCTGGCCGGCGGAGAGCTGGGTGCGCGCCAGGCGCAGGCCGTGCTCGGGATCGTCGGGAAAGAAGGTCCACAGGCTCTTGTAGATCTCCACCGCTTTGCCCCAGCTTTTGCGGGTTTCCTCGTGCAGACCTTCCACCAGCAGGCGGTCCTCGCGCGAGAGCGAGCCGTCGAGGGCGAGCGCCCGCGCGGCCTCTGCCTCGGCCTTGATGTCATACCCCAGACCGCTCCAGGCCATCGCCAGACTGGCATGGGCGAGCGGGAAGGAGGGCTCCGCCGCGGTGGCCTTCAGCAGCAGGTCGCGGGCCGTCAGCGTGTCCAGCGTGCGCAGATGCGCCAGACCCTCGGAGTAGAACCGGGCTGCTTCGCGGCTGGCCGGGAAGGCGGCGCGGGCGAGCACCGACTGCTCGGGACGCACGCCGCCGCTGCCGAGGTCCTGGCGCAGCTCCTGTCCGAGATCCGAGACCATTTCGAACAGCTCGGCCTCGGTCCGGGTGCGGGTCGCCACCGCCAGGGTCTCGCCCGTCGCGGTGTCCTGCAGGCGCAGATCGACGCGTACCTTGCTGCCCGCCTGATCGCCGAGGTCGAGGAAGGAGCCGACCAGCACGACGTCGCAGCCGAGAACGGCGCGGATCCGCGCCAGGGCGTTCTGGGGGAGATTCTCCGGGTCCCCGAGGTTCAGGTCCATGCGGGCGCGGGCCACCGCATCGCCGGAGATGGTCTGCAGCTTCTCGCCGACGCCCAGCTCGACGGTGAACATCTCCGCCAGGGCAGTCGACAGCCAGGCCGCTTCCTTCCGGCCCGAGAGATTGCGGAAGCCGAGCACCGCCACCGACCGGCGAGGAGAGGCGGCGGACGCGGCCGGGGCTGCCGCCGGATGAGGGTCGGAGCGCGGACCGGCACGCAGGAAGAGCAGGCTGAGGGCAAGGAGGGTGAGGCCGACGGCGAGCACCGCGGTCCACGCGCTGCGGCCGGCGCGCGGGGCCAGCGGCGGTGCTGCGGCCCGTTCCGCGGTGGACATCGCTTCGGGAGCGGCCGGTGCCGGCTCCTCGGGGAACACCGCCTCCGGAGGATCGGCGAGAGGAGGCGGTGGATCGATCCGCCGCACTTCCGCCACGAAGCTGTACCCCCGGCCGGGGACTGTCACGATGAAACGATGGTCCCCGGCTCCCTCGCCCAGGGCCTTGCGCAGGCGGAAGACGTTCTGGGTGAGGGTCGCCTCGGTGATGAAGGTGTCCGGCCAGACCAGCTCGATGAGCGTGTCCTTCTCGACCACCTCACCCTGCCGCTCGACCAGCGCCAGGAGGGTCGAAAAGGCCTTCGGCGTCAGCGCAACGGGGGCGTCTCCGCACAGGAGAGCCCGTTTCACGGGGTCGAGGCGGAAGGGACCGAATTCGTAGAAGCCCTTTTCTTGCCCGGACATACGCCCCAGTAAGAAATTTTCAGAAGATTTAATCGGCGCATTGAGGACAGACGTTTGGGTCATCGAGTACCTTGTGCTCAACACAGCGGAACGCTCGCGATGCCTGCGAGACCCCCGCGATGCCGGAGACATGGGAGACCTCTCCGGCCAGCGGGTGAGCCACGCAGCCCCGTGCCTGCCTCGCACCGTTTCGCGGTAAGTGTAGCTTACGGGAGCTTACCCCGATCTTTTGTTGTGTTCTTGTTGCGGAGGGAGCTCATCAGGGGGCTTGAGGCCCAGGGGGAGGAATCCCTCTGGGCCTCTTGTGTCTGCTGTGGAAGAATCCCCCCCATGCGGTCCCTCGCCTCGTCTCTCCTCGCCATCGTCCCCGTCTTCCCCGTCATCCTGTGCCTCTCCCTGTCCTCCTGCGCCGGGCTCGGCAAGGCGGTCGCGAAGCCGCGTGTCCGCGTTCTCGGCGTGGAGGTCTCCCACGTCTCGCTCGAATCCGCCGACCTGGTCTTCGACCTCGCGGTGGAGAACGACAACCGCTTCTCGTTCATCCTCGAAACAGTCGAGTACCGCGTGCGTATCAACAACGAGTCGCTCCTGGACGGGCGGCAGGATCTGCGGGCGGAGATCGCCGCCCACGGCACCGGTGAGGTGGAGCTTCCCGTGACGCTCCATTTCGCCGATATCGTTCGCGTGCTCCGCAGCCTCAAGGGGGAGCGTCATGCCGGCTACGATCTGGACGCCGAGCTGTGGTTCTCCATCCCCATCCTCGGCCGACTGAGCATCCCGGTGCGCCAACGGGGGGACGTCTCCCTGGACGCCCTCCACTTCCATCTTTGAGCTTGCTGAATGACTTTCTCCTGGGAGGCTGCCCCATGTCTGGAATACCGTCTGTCTGTCTGACCGCTGGTCTTGCGCTGGCTCTCGCCGCGCCTGCCCCTGCCGCTCCAGCGCCCGCCGAGATCCGCTACATCGTGCTCCTCGCCGGCAACCATGCCGGCTCGGCGGTGACCACTGTTCTCTCCGACCACGAGTGGCGCTACACCTATGAGCTCCACGACCGTGGCCGCGGCGCCAGTACCAGCAGTCACGCCATCGTGGACGAGAAGGCCGTGCCGCTGCTCATCGAAACCACCGGCGTCGACTACTTCAAGAACGCTCTCGACGAGCGGTACGAGCGGAAGGGAATGAAGGCGGTCTGGCGCAACGCGTCCGAGCATGGCGAGCGGGTCCTCGCCCGTCCGGCCTTCTTCCCGACGCTCAACGGGCCGCCGCAGGAGACCGAGCTGCTCGCCCGCGCCCTCCTGCGCTCTCCGGACCACAGCCTCGATCTGCTGCCCGACGGCCGCGAGACGATCGAGGAGCTCGGCACCCTCACCGTGAAGGCCGGTGCGAAGAGCGAAACCATCCATCTCTATTCCCTGAGCGGCTCCGGCTTCGAGCCCGGCCAGCTCTGGCTGGATGATCAGCAGCGCCTGTTCGCCTCCGCCAGCAACTGGTCCGGCCTCGTCCGCGAAGGCTGGGAGAGCGCCCTGCCGGAGATCACCAAGGCGCAGGACGCGCGCAAGGCGGAGCACGCCAAGGCGCTGGCCCAGCGGCTCGCCCGCCATCCGCAGGGACCGCTGGTCTTCATCCACGCCCGACTCCTCGATCCCGCTCGCGGTCTCGTCAGGCCGAACACCACCGTGGTGATCACCGGCGACCGCATCACCGCCATCGGCGACGACGGCCAGGTCGCGCTGCCCGCGGGTGCCGAGACGGTGGACGCCCACGGCCGGACGTTGATGCCGGGCCTGTGGGACATGCACGTCCATCTCTCCACCCTGGACGGCCTGTTCCACCTCGCCGCCGGAGTGACCACCGTGCGTGACATGGCCAACGACACCGACTTCCTCCTCGACATGCGCCGCGGCGTCGACGCCGGAGAGATTCTCGGTCCGCACATCATCATGGCCGGCTTCATCGACGGTCCGGGACCCTACGCCGGCCCGAGCAAAGTCCTGGTGGCCACCAAAGAGGACGCGCTCAAGGCGGTCGACCGCTACAAGGAGCTCGGCTACGAGCAGATCAAGCTCTACAGCTCGCTCGATCCGGCGCTGGTGCCGCCCATCGTCGAGCGCGCCCATCATCTCGGGATGCGGGTGAGCGGCCACATTCCCAACGGCATGACCGCCGAGCAGGCGGTGCGCGATGGCTTCGACGAGATCCAGCACGTCAACTTCCTCTTCCTCAACTTCCTCTCCGGCTTCGACACGCGGACGCCGGCGCGATTCACCGAGCTGGGCGCGCACGCTGCCGAGCTCGACCTCGGCTCCGACAAGGTGAAGGCCTTCCTGGCTCTCCTCAAGGAGAAGAAGACGGTCAGCGATCCCACTGTCAATGCCTTCGAGGGGATGCTCACCGGCCGCAGCGGCCAGATCGATCCGGGCTTGGCGCCCGTGGCGGACCGCCTGCCGCCGCAAGTGCGCCGTGACCTTCTCGGTGGCGGTCTGCCGGTGCCGCCGGGCATGGACCAGCGCTACCGCGACTCGTTCCGCGCTTTGCTTTCCATGGTGCGCGCCCTGCACGACAACGGCATCACCATCGTCGCCGGCACCGACTCGATGGCCGGTTTCGGTCTCCATCGCGAGCTCGAGCTCTACGGCCAGGCCGGCATCCCCAACCTCGACATCCTGCGCGCCGCGACCATCGTTCCGGCGCAGGTCATGAAGCGGGACAAGGACTTCGGAAGCATCGAGACCGGCAAGATGGCCGACGTGATCCTGGTCGACGGCCAGCCGGACCAGAAGATCAGCGACATCCGGCGCGTCGTCCTCACCGTCAAGGGGGGAGTGGTCTACGATCCGGCGGCGCTCTATCGGGAGGTCGGGGTGAAACCGGTCGAGTGAGGATCTTTCTGGCCGACCGCGGCGATGCGGCGCACCGGCTCGACCGGGTCCTGGTGCGTCGCCTGGCCGACGTCCCCGGTCTCTCGCGCACGCGTCTGCAAGGGTTGATCGCCGCCGGGCACGTGCTGGTGAACGGCGCCCTGGCCACCCGTCCGGCGGAGCGCCTCGCGCTCGGCGACGAAGTCGCGATCGCCCTCCCGCCACCACCGCCCGCGAGGGCCCGGCCCGCGGCCGAGGACATTCCGCTCACCATCCTCTATGAAGATGACTGGCTCCTCGCTGTGGCCAAACCGCCCGGCCTGGTCGTCCATCCCACCCCCGGCCATCACAGCGGCACCCTGCTCAACGCCCTCCTCTGGCATCTGAAAGAGGGAATGAAAGAGGAATGCACCCGTCCGGGCCTGGTCAACCGTCTGGACAAAGGGACGTCGGGCGTCCTGCTGGCGGCGAAAACCGGAGAGATCCACGGCCGCCTGACGAAAGCGCTGCGGGCGCCGACCGCGGCGAAGGAGTATCTGGCAGTGGTCTACGGCTGTCCGCGCCAGGAGAAGGGGCGCATCGAGCACGCCCTCCTGCGCGACCCCGAGGATCGCAAGAAGATAACCACCTCGCGCACTGCAGGGCGCCCCAGCGTCACCCTCTACGAAATCCTCGCCACGGTCAGAGGTTTGACCCTCCTCCGCTGCCGGCTCCTCACCGGCCGGATGCACCAGATCCGCGTCCACTGCGCCGCCGAAGGACTACCCCTGGTTGGCGATCCCCTCTACGGCGAGCCGCGCTGGAAAGGGATCGAAGATCCCACCCTTGCCGCAGCCTGCCGGGAGTTTCCGCGGCAAGCGCTGCACGCGCACCGGATTGTGCTGACCCACCCGGTCACCAGGGAGCTCTTGGAGGTCACGGCGCCGCTGCCGGAGGATTTGGCCGGGCTGTTGGCTCACTTCGCGACCGCCGACACCACCGGAATCATCCAAGGAACCACATAAGCCTGCAGGAAGACAAGAACGCCGACCAGCGAAGCCAGCGCGATGCTGTGCCAGAAGACGTAACGCAGGATCTCGCCTTCGTTGCCCTGCTGGCCGGTGGCGACGCCGGCCACCACGATGCTCTGGGCGTCGATCATTTTCCCCATCACGCCGCCGCTGCTGTTCGCCGCGCAGGCCAGGATGGGATTCAACCCGAGCCGCTCGGCGCTGACCCTCTGGAGCCCTCCGAAGAGGACGTTCGAGGAGGTGTCGCTGCCGGTCAGCGCCACTCCGAGCCAGCCCAGGAGCGGCGAGAAGAAGGGGAAAAGCACTCCGGTCGCCGCAAAGGCGAGTCCCATCGTCGCGTCCAGACCGGCATAGCGGGTGGTGAATCCCAGCGCCATCATGGCGGCGATGGTCAACAAGGACCACTTTACGCGCCAGAGCGTTCCGCCCAGGATCTTCAGGAGCTCGGTCAGCGAGAAACCGAGCAGGAAGCCGCTCAACATCCCGGTCAGTAGAAGGCTCGTCCCTGTCGCGGTGAGCCAGTTGACGGTGTAGACCGCGGCTTCCGGCGTCGGCTTCTTGACCACCGGCGGTATCCGCACCACCGCCTTGTCGAGCCCGGGCACAGGGATATTGACGAGCGAGATTCCGTGCAGGAAATTCTCATGCCCCTCGGTACCGCCGTTCAGGAAATCCTTGGAGGTCGGGTAGCCCCAGACGAAGACGAAGACGCAGAGGAGGAGCCAGGGCACGAGAGCCTTGAACGCTGTCTTCGGGGAGTGCTCGGGCCGCGCCGCCGCCTCGGCCGCGCGCTCCTCGTCCGACTCGTGCTCGAAGCTCCAGGTCGTCTTCGGCTGCCAGAAGCGGAGGAGGACGAGCATCGAGAGGATCGAGACGATCGAGCCGGCGATGTCGACCAGCGAGGGACCGAAATAGTTGCTGACGAAGAACTGGGTGACCCCGAAAGAGACGCCGGCCGTGAGGCAGGCGGGCCACACCTCGCGCATCGCCTTGCGTCCGGACATTGCCCAGATCAGCCAGAAGGGGACAAGGACCGAGAAAAAGGGGAGCTGCCGCCCGACCGCGGCGGAGAGCGCCGCTTCCGGCAGCCCGGTGACCTTGGCGAGGGTGATGACCGGGGTGCCGAGCGCGCCGAAGGCGACCGGCGCCGTGTTGCCGAGAAGCGCGAGCCCCGCCGCCTGGAGAGGCCGGAAGCCGAGCCCGATGAGCATCGCCCCGCAGATGGCGACCGGGGTTCCGAAGCCGGCGGCGCCCTCGATGAAGGCGCCGAAGCTGAAGCCGATCAGGAGAAGCTGGATGCGCCGGTCGCTCGCCAGGCCCGCGATCGTATGTTTCAGGACCTCGAAATCGCCCGACTTGACGGTCACGTCATAGAGGAAGATCGCCCCGAAGATGATCCAGCCGATCGGCAGCAGGCCGAAGGCGGCACCGTCCGCGGCGGCGGCGAAAGCGATCTTCGCCGGCATGCCATAGACCAGGACGGCGATCCCGATCGCCGAAGCGAGCCCCAGGAGAGCGGCCCAGTGTGCCCGGATGTGAAGGAGGGCGAGCAGCCCAAGCAGGACGACGACGGGAATGGCGGCGACGAGCGCCGAGCCGAGAATGCTGCCGTTGACGGGAGAGTACACCTGCGTCCAGGTCATCACCCTATCCTCCAGAAGCGTCAATCTCTCGCGGAGAGGATACTCGATTTTGGGCTGGCCTGGGCATGTGCCATTGACGGGTGTAGAAGTTTTCGTAGGGGCGTTCCACGGGATGCCGTCAGGCACCCCGTGTGGACGCCCTGGGTGGGGGAAGGTCTGGCAGGGCTCAATCCTGGGGTTCCGCACTGAAGTCCTGCCCCGGGGCGGAAGGAGCGGATCTCGCGACGGCGCGCAGGATCCGGCCCTTGGAGAATTGCGCACCGTCGAGGGCGGCCACATGGGGTGCCTGACGGCATCCTGTGGACCGCCCCTACGGACACATCAGCTAGCCGCGCCAATCCTCTTCCGCATGCGGCAGCTCTATGGCGCCTACGGACCGAAAAGAAAGTCGTACCGCTGGTGCGACAATTGCCATGGAGCCACAATGAGCGGGCGGTGCTGAATCCGCCAAAGGCCGATCCTATGCCATTGGCTTGAACATGGCGCTGATCTCCCGAGTGCTCGCGGCATCCTTGGCGAAGGTGAAAGTGCCGTGCTCGCGCATCTCCCGGGCCGCACGAAGAAAGGCGCCGAGAGCGGTCCGGCAGAGCGCGCTTCCGACGCTGATGGCTTGACCCCGAGCGCCGAGAGATCCTCCAGGCTCAGTTGCACGCCCTGGAGTCCCATCACGACGTTCACCGGGCGATCGACTGAGCTGACCACGGCGGCGATGTCGTCCTTGCTGGTGAGGCCCGGTGCATAGAGAACATCGGCGCCTGCTTCTTGATAGGCCTGCAGCCGCGTGATCGTGTCTTTGAGATCCGGCCGGCCGTGCAGATAGTTCTCGGCGCGTCCGGTCAGGGTGAACGGAAAGGGGAGAGCGCGCACCGCCTCTGCCGCGGCGCGGACTCTCTCGGCCGCAAACTGCAGGTCATAGATCGGTTGATCCGGGCGCACGGTCGAGTCCTCGATGGAGCCGCCGACAACTCCCGCCGCCGCGGCCAGCCGGATGGTTTCCGCGACGATCTCCGGAGGATCTCCAAAGCCGTTTTCGAGATCGGCATTCACCGGCAGGTCCGTGGCGGCCGCGATCGCCGCCAGGTGGTCCATCATCTGATGACGCTCGATTGTATTGTCCCGTTGCCCGGCAGAGAACGCATAGCCCATGCTGGTGGTGGCCAGCGCCTCGAAGCCCAGGTGAGCCAGGATCCACGCCGTCCCGACATCCCAAGGGTTTGGAATGATGAACGCATGGTCGCGCTCATGGAGCGCACGAAAGGCCTGTCCTTTTTCGTCCTGGGTTGGCATGCGGAGAAGATACTCCACTTCAGGCTTGACCCTACAAGCTGCTCAGCGGCCGTCCGTCGCGAGTCGTGCCGTGAGCGCCGGAATGGACGTCGACGATGCCGCGAATGCCGGCCGGTATGGTCCGCCTCTCGTACTTCAGCCGCCACGTCTCCCTGCTTTTGGTGAACGGATCGATCGGGACCTTGCGCAGGTAGCCGGCGTCGATCATCGCCTCGAGGCTCTCGGGATAGGTACCCTTGTCCCCATGGTACTGCTGGATCACGTCGCGCATCGTCTTGAGATTGACCTCCAGGAGCCGCTCCAAGGCCCTGTAGGGAATCTCAGGTTTCCAGATAGGAAGGGAGAGAACAACCAAGGCGCCGCCGAGGAGCACAGCCGAGATTGCCAGAAATTTTCTCATGCTCAGTTGTACGCAGGAGCGGATGGAAGCGTCGCAGCAGCTATCCGACCTTCCACTGCAAACAGATCCCATAACCATCGGGATCCTTGAACCACACTTGCCGCATGCCGTAATGGGCTGTCTTCGGCTCCGTCGCCTCGATACTCTGGGAGCGGAGAAATGCATAAGCTCCGTCGACATCCGGACAACCGAAAAACAGGCAGGTGTCTTCGTGCGCTTTCTGCCGTTCGGCGTCGGGATGCGGCGGCCTGAGATCATCATCGTATGCCGTGTTCAGCATGATTTCGGCGTCGACGAGGCGAAGCCAGGCCCAGCCGCAAGTGTCCTCTGGTTGGGACCTTCCGATCACCTCGAAACCGAGGAGATCGCGATAGAAGCGCAGAGACATCGGCATGTCGAACACCTGGAGTAGTGTGACAGTCCCAGCAACTTGGAGCAGCATCTGGATCGCCTCCTCAGGGCAGCAGAATCACCTTCCCCGTCGTCTTCCGTCCTTCGAGCGCCCGGTGCGCCTCGGCGGCTTCGGCGAGCGGCAGCTCCAGACCGATGCGCAGCTTCAGCTTGCCGTCGCGAATCCAGCCCAGGACGTCGCCGGCCCGTTCCGCGAGCTCCTCGCGTGTCACGATGTAATGGGTGAGCGAAGGGCGGGTCAGGTAGAGGGAACCTTTCAAATTGAGCACCCCCGGATCGAACGGAGGAACTTTGCCGCTCGACTGGCCGAACAGGACCATCATGCCGCGCCGGGCGAGGGAGTCGAGGCTCTTGTCGAACGTCGTCAGGCCCACGCTGTCATATACCACCTGCACGCCTTGACCGTCGGTGAGGCGCCTGACCTCCGCCGCGAAATCCTTCTCTGTATAGAGGATGACCTCGTCGGCGCCGGCTTCGCGCGCCAACTGGGCCTTCTCCTCGGTCGAGGTGGTGGCGAGCACGCGGGCGCCTCGGAGCTTGGCGATCTGGCAGAGGAGCAACCCGACTCCGCCTGCCGCGGCGTGCACCAGGCAGATATCGCCCGGCTTCAGCGGGAACGTCGAGACCGCGAGACTGTGGGCCGTCATCCCCTGAAGCATCGCGGCGGCGCCGCCCTTGGCGCTCAATCCCTCCGGCAGGCGCACCAGCCGGTCGGCCGGGACGACGGCTTTCTCGGCGTAAGAGCCTGTGATACCTGCGTAGGCCACCTGGTCGCCTACCGCGAGATCGCTGACCCCGGAACCCAAGGCCTCGATCGTGCCCGCCGCCTCCTGGCCCGGGGTGAAAGGGAGAGATGGGACTTTATAGAGGCCCGTCCGGTTGTAGACGTCGATGAAGTTGACCCCGATCGCCTCGATGCGGACCAGCGCCTGGCCTGCGCCGGGAACCGGATCGGGAGTGTCTTCGAACCGGAGAGTTTCGGGACCGCCGTTCTCGTGAATGCGGATGGCTTTCATGGTCGTATTTGCCTCATCCTCGGAGTATGGTCACCGCATGACCGCGGTGCGGGGTTCTCGCTTCCTCGAATCGGGTGCGTTCTTCGATCGACGGCGCCTCGGGCCGGCGGTCGAAGACGGCCAGAACACCGTGGTCCAGCCCAAGCTGGTCCAGATAGCCTTCGAGCTGCTCCAGCCCCTTGGGCAGGGGATCGGATTTTCCGGGAGCCCAGACTTTCAGCTCGATGGCCTCGCGTTGCACGGCGCGCCCGCCGTCCGGGGTCCGGTACGGCCAGCGGATGCAGAGATCGATACGGCCACGGCCGACGCCGACTTCGCGTTCGATCTGACCGCCGCCGTTGACGACCCGTTGGAGATAGGCCATCAGGACGAGCTGCGGGGCGACCTCGTGATAGGGCATTCCGGCCGCGAGAACCTCGCCGTGCTCGCGCCAGAACGCGGCGAACTCGGTAAGAATCCGCCGCAGGTCGAGCCGTCCGTCCGCCGCCACGAAGCTCCTCGGATCAGCTTGGATGTTGCCTTCCACCGCGGCGGCGAGAATCCGTACGATCACCTCTCGATAGATGGGGTTGGCGATGCGGATCGGATTGCCGGGCGCGATGAGGCCAAGATCGCGGACGTAGGTCACGTCGTCGTCGTATGTGTCGGCGGCGATGATATCGCCCGCCAGGATCGGTTCGATCACTCTTCGGACCCGTGGCTCCTGAAGGCGTTTCACCAGCGAATCGAGGTGCGTGGCGCGGGCCAGGATCAGCCGTTCGCGCGCGGCTTCGACGTGCTCCCGGGTGATCTCCTCGGGCGGATTCACGTCCATCTTCTCGATGATTTCACGGGCGAGGGCGTTCGTGAGCCAGGGTTGGCCACGGCCCAGGTCCCAGAGCTTGGCGAACGCCTCTTCAGTGAAAATCTGCCCGGTCTCCGCAGTGTGCTGTTCGTAGAGGGCGCGAACCTCGTCAGCGGTGAAGTCGGGGAGGCGCGGCGAATCGACCTTGATGTTGAACGGGCTCGACGTGCCCAGTCGATCCGGATCGCCACCGCTCGCGACTTTATAATCGCGAACATCGCGAAGACCGCAGAGGACGACCGACCAGGGGAAAGAATCCGGCCGTTCGGGAAAACCTCCGCGGAGTTGGCGCAGAACGAGCCGGAGGCTCTCGCCACGCAGCGCGTCGATCTCGTCGAAGAAGAGCGCCAGCTTCCTGGGACACCGCTGCGCCCACTCCGACAGAGCCAGACGGAGGAGGCCCGCCGGCTCGGTCGCCGGCCAGGGGTCCGGAGGGAGGAGCTCCGGCGGCAGCTCGATCCGTGCTCTCTCCCGGATCTCGATCAGGACCGCCTGCTGCGCGCTGACGTAATCGTCCCCGGCCGGCTCTCCCGTTTCACAACTGAAATGGAGAGCGGCGAAGGTCCCGTCGGCAGTCAGCGCCCGGGCGAGCGCGCGGAGAGTGGTCGTCTTGCCGCTCTGCCGGGGAGCATGCAGGACGAAGTAATCCCCTTGCTCCACCAACCCCCGAGCCTCCGGCAGGCGCTCCAGCGGCGGAACCATGTAATGCCGCGAGGGCTCGCAGGGACCGGTGGTGTTGAAGCGGCGCATGGCGGGAGCATAGCGCGAGGGAGGGTGCCTTTACCCCTGCGGGTGATACACCGAGCCTTCCGGCGGCTTCGGGCGCGCGGCGCCTTTGGTGGGGTGGGGGAGGATCTGCCGCAGATAGGGCTCGATGCCGCGGTTGGGGTCGTAGTTCTGGGGGTAGCCCAGCGAGACCTCTTCGAAGCGGACACCGTCGCGGTAGTGGGTGGCGCGGATGTGGAGGTGGCCGTAGATGACCGCTTCGGCGCGGAAGCGGATGTGCCAGTCCTCGGTGAGCCGCGTGCCGCACCAGATAGAGAAGCGGGGGATGCGCGGCAGCACGGCGAGGTCATAGCGCAGCGGAAAATGGTTGATCAGGATCAGCGGCGCGCGCGCCGCCGCTTCCACCAGGCGTGGCTCGGCCGCGGCGCAGAGGGCGGCGCACCATTCCGGCTTGGTGGGGTACGGATCGGAGTGGAGGAGCACCTCGTCGGAGCAGAGGAGATTGTCCTCCGCCGCCCATTCGATCGCCCGCTCCGGCGGGATGTCGTCCGGCCGGAAGCTGTAGTCATAGAGCAGGAAGAGCGGCGCGAGAAGGCAGCGCGGCCCTTCCCCGGGCCACATCACATAGGGGTCCTCGGGCGTGAGCACGCCGTACTCGCGGCAGATGGCCACCTGGCGCAGGTACTTCTGCTCGCCGCGGAAGTCGTCCGTCCGCGTCGGAATGGTCCACAGGTCGTGGTTGCCCGGCACCCAGAAGACGCGGCCGAAGCGGCGGGCCAGCAGGCCGAGGGCGAAACGGAGATGCTCCTCCGTCTCGCCGACGTCGCCGGCCAGGATCAGCCAGTCGTAGGGATGGGGACGCAGTGTCTCCAGGGCATGGCGCGTCACCTCGTAGCGGAGGTGGAGGTCCGCGATCGCGTAGAGCTTCATCAGAGAGATCAGTTCACCGAGCCGTCGCCCGAAGGATCTTCCGGGCCGGAAGCATTGAGCAGCTCCTGCACTTCCGGAGAGAATGTACCGCGCTCCTCGGGAGCGGCTTCCGTGGTTTCGCCGGGGAAGAGGAGGGCCTGGCGTACCGTCCCCTCCTCGGTGAGGCTCACCTCGGTCAGCGGATGGCGGATCGGCTCGACCGAATAGTCGGGATGATAGACCGCGCCGCCGCCGGTCGGGATGCCGAAGCCGCGGGCATGCTCGCCGGCCTTGGGGAGGACCTGATGGAGGAACGTCCACCCCGGCTCGTCGTGCGCGTCGATCACGAAGGGGACCAGGCGGAAGGTGTCGAACGTCCGCGGCGTCCCATCGGTCTCGGACCACCCCTTGAGACCGAGCTGAACCGCGCCGGCCGAGACGCCGACGAGCAGGGCGCCGTTGTAATAGCGCTCCACGATCTTCTGTTGCAGTCCGTTCTTCTGGAAGACCTCCCAGCCGCGGTCGACGTCGCCGCCGGCGAGCAGGATGAGGTCGGCCTGGTCGAGAAACTCCTGGTCCTCAGCCGACGGCTCGGACGGAAAGAGGCGGGTGTTGCGAATGCCTACGGTGTCCATGGCGGCGACGAAGAGCTCGTAGAACTCCGGCGCGTCGCCGTTCGAGGCGCCGACATAGGCGGCGCGGATCGTTTTGCCCGGCTCCTCCTCGTCGATGAGCTTGTGCGCTCGCGCGAGGACGGAGCCCTCCTCGTCGTGCCAGAAGAGGAGTTGGCTGTCTGCCAGCAGGAAGATGGGTTTGATCGTCGATGCCATGGCGCCCATTCTACCGGTTTGTGACAGCCCGTTGATATTCGGGAAGGCTGGGGAAAGGCCGCCGCGAGCCCTCTGCTAAGCTTCCGGCCATGACCGACGACACCCAGGAGATCCGCCCCGAGCCTCATCCCGGTCCTATCTCAAACGTCGAAAAAGAGGCGTCGGCGCAGAGCGGCGAGCCGCCGCGCTGGGGCAAAGGCACGGAGCGGGCGGAAGACGGCCGCTTCCTCGAAGGGCCGCACACCCGAGCTCACGAATTCACCCGCCTGCTGCGCATCGGCGCCGATTTCATCCGCGGCTTCCGTGCCCTCCACTTCGTGGGTCCGTGCGTCACCGTTTTCGGCTCCGCCCGCTTCCCGGAGACGCACCCCTATTACGAGCTGGGGCGGGAAGTGGGCCAGCGGCTCGGCCGTGCCGGCTTCACCGTCCTCACCGGCGGCGGCCCGGGGATCATGGAAGCCGCCAACCGCGGTGCCCGGGACGTGCAGGCGAAGTCGATCGGCCTCAACATCATCCTGCCCAAGGAGCAGAAGCCGAACCCCTACCTCGATCGCTGGGTCGAGTTCCGCTACTTCTTCGTCCGCAAGGTCATGCTGGTCAAATACTCCTACGCCTTCGTCGTCTTGCCCGGCGGCTTCGGCACCATGGACGAAATCTTCGAGTGCGCCACCCTGATCCAGACCGGCAAGATCCGCAACTTTCCCCTCGTCCTCCTGGGGACCGAATTCTGGCAGCCGCTGCGTGATTTTCTCGCTCAGCGGATGGTGCCGGAGAAGACGATCCTGCCCGCGGACGTCGACCGCATCCTCTTCACCGACTCGGTGCATGAAGCGATGGACCACATCATGAGCGCGGCCACCCAGGAGCTCGGGCTCACCTGGGAGCCTGGAAGGCCACTGCCAGTCCGGTAAACGTTGACCGATTTCAACCGCCGGGCTTCCGGTAGACCGTCTCATGGAACGGCCTGCCCTCCTGGACGACCTCGAGAGTGCCATCGAGCGCGCGCCGCCGGAGATAGCTTGCCGCATCGCGGGCCACAAGACTGAGCTTGCCGGCAAAGCGGTGGTTGACCGCCCCGGCCACAGCGGACGCGGTGAAGGGAGCCCCATCCGGCCAGGACGCCACCACGCGGCCGAGCGCCCGGCTCACCTTGGGTCGCGGTCCCAGGTCGGAGTCGTCCACGGTCTTCACCACGGGAGCGGGAGGAGGAGCCAGAACCGCCTCCACCTCGGAAGCGGCCGCCTTGAACGCCGCATAGCGCTGCAACAACCGCTCCAGCTCGGCAGAGTGCCGCGCTTCTTCTTCCTGATGGTGGATCTTCTGCTCCGCGTGGAACGCCTGCTTGTCACGGTGCAATGCGATCTGCTCTTCCAGCCGTGACAACGTCTCCGCGATGGACAACTGGCCTTTCATGGGTTTCAGTCTCCTCGTCGTCTTCTTTTCAGATACAGCAACATGGTACTACGTCGCTGCGTTGGGGCGAAATGCTGCTGCAGACGAGAGCCATGCTGCTGCATTCCAGGGGCGAGATTCTTTCTTCGCCCGATTCGCCGGCTCTCAGGAGATCCGATCTGCCGCGACATGCCATCCGCCAAGCCGTCATACCGGTATGACGGCTCAGCAGGCCAGGCTGATGCAGCAAACATTACATGGGTCGCGGCATCTGAGCGACATGTTGCTGTATCGATCCGCCATTTTGCTGTGTCGTCGCGGCAAGACTCTGCATCGTTTCTGAATTTCGCCGCATAATGGGATCATGATGCGCCGTTGTCGCGGCATTTCGCCGCGTTCATGTACAATGACGCTGCGTTGTAGTGCCATGACGCTGCGTTGGAGTATTGTAACGCAGCGTCATAGTACTGTGATGCTGCGTTGGAGTACTCCAACGAGCCGTCAGAGCTCTCTGCGGACACGGAACACTTCCATCTCGCTGCGTAATGAGAAGGCGTCAGTGCATTCGCTCGGCTCAATGGAGCGAAATGGAGGAGTGTTGTTTTATCGAGAGGGGGTGTTGCAGCGTTGTAGTCGCTGAATACAGCGAGACGGGGAGCTTCTACGGCAGAATGCGCAACGCGGTGCAGACTCGACTGAGAACGCGGTCGAGCTCAAGGTGAGGAGGCACTTTGCAGGCCTGGTAATCATCGCCGGAGCTGTTGGGTTCGTAGGCCACCAAGCCGACACCGTCCATCAATTGGCTGGCGGCGTCCGCGAAGAAGAGCGTGCGGTCGAAGTCCTTCTTGTCCACCACCCGGATGGCGAGGAAGAGGAATGCCCGCGGCTTGCTCTGGCGCAACCAGGACACCAGGTCGCTCGTCGGGCCGCCACCTTGCCCGGCGTCGCGCGCCCATTCCGCCTTGAGGTCAATCGTCTTGAGGCCGGCTTCTTTGACGCGCTTGTCCAGGTCCGAGCTTCCCGGCCGGCCCTTTGGGTTCTTCTGCCTGGGATTGCGGAGAGACTTCGGGGCGCCGGCTGCCTTGGTCTCGATCAGGATCTCGACGGTGCCTCTCTGCGGATAGGAGGCGTCGAGGTTGTGCTTCGGGAAGATCAGGCCACGCACCGCGCCGCGCCCGTAGAGCTCCTTGCCGGAGCAGTTCTCCAGAACGAGCGCGATCAGGTCCGTGAAGAAGTCCCCCTTGCCGTTCTGGTTATCTCCTTGATCGGCGAGACCAGTGGCGAAGCCTTGGTCGAAGCCCCACATCGCGGCGAGGAAAGCGTCCTCGACCTGGGGCCATCGCGACGGTTTTGCGATGACCGCCCTCTCATACATCTGGAAGAGAGGCAGACAGCCTGCGCTCTTCGCGACCCGCGGACTGGTTTTACGAGCCATGAGGAGTGGACGGCAAGGAGAGCTGGGATCGCCGGTTGCGGGCGGGCTTGGCGCGAGACCGGCGCCGTTGGTGGAGCGCCGTCCGGGCGGCCACCATCTCGCCGCGTGCGATCCCTTCTCCTTGGAAGAGGACCGCGTCGACCGCGGCGAGCGCCTCGTCCAGGAAGCCGTCGCGACCGTTGCGGAGAGCCGAGTCCACCTGGGGTGCCAGCTTCGCCAGGGCCTCTTTGTGCCGGGCGACCAGAGCCGCCGACGGCACAAGGATCCGGTCTGCCTCGCGCGGCTCCAGCTTTAAGACGCCGCCACCGTAGCTGCGACCGATCCGTTCACACGACAAGAGCGTCGCGGAGTTGTAGAAGGCCACCACGAAAGCCTTGCGCAACCCTGCGGGAAGCCGCGGCAGGCGGACGGTCAGGAGCGTGTTCGAAGAGACGACCTGGGCGCGGTTCAAGCAGAGGCGCGGCACGACGTCGCTCATGTAGGTCAGGAACGCATCCGGCGTGACGACCCCGGGCACGCGGAACCACGGCGAGCGGACACGGCACTTATAGCGGCCGTCGTAGCCGAGACCCTGCCCCCGGTCGACGTAGGCCTGCTCCGCCCGGGTGAGCCGTTCGCCGGGAGTCCACAGCAGGCACCGCTCTCCTTGCGCACGCACCCGGGCGACATCGGCCGAGCTGATCTGCAGACCGGGGATCTGGCGCGCACGGATCAGCGCTGGCTGCAGGGACGACTCAGGCAGATTCCAGCGAGCCGCTTCCTCCGCAGTGAGGACAAAGTACTCATTGGCGCCGCTGACGAATCCGATGTTCGCCTTCCCGAGATCCTCCAGCGGACCCAGAAGTCCGCGATCCTGGAGGTGGTCGAGGGTGGTAGCTCCGGGGTGATCCGTATGGCCCGGAATCCATTTCTTGGGCTCGTCCCCTGGTGCGAAGACCTCGGCGCCTTCCAGGACCTCCGTGAGGTCCGTGAGATCGGCACAGGTCTCCAATTCGGTCAGTCCCAGCCGGCCTGGACCGCCATCCTTGCCGGCGGCGAGGAGCAGCACAACCTCTTCCTGGACATCGGGGAAGACCGCCTTGCGGAACGATACGATGTGGACCTCCGCAAAGGTGCGACGCAGGTGATCGCGGAGCGGGCCGGCGTACGTCGTATGGATCAGCTCGGCCGGCAGGATCAGAGCGAGGCGCCCGCCTGGCCGCAGGAACGCGATGGCATGGGCCACGAAGTGGGCCCACGACGAGGCGAGCCGGTTGAGCTGCACGCCGGCACTCGCCGCACGCTCCAGGGCTTCGCCGCGGGCACCGCCGGAGAACTCCTGGTAGCGGATGTAGGGAGGGTTACCGACGACGAGATCAACGAGATCGGCGTCTCCCTGCGGCGGAGGCACAGAAAAGAAGCTGGCGACCCGGACATTGGCGAAAGGCAGGTCAGCCGCCGAGACGAGACGATCCTGCGTGAACCGTGCGGCGTCAGGATTGAGATCGACGGCGTGGAGAAGAGAGGCGATGCGCTCCCGGGTAGCCCCCAGCCCGCGCAGCCGGCGCGCCGCGGCTTCCAGAAAGACTCCGTCGCCGCAGGACGGATCGAGCACCGACTGATCGGCGCGGGTGAG
>Ga0307508_10002200_pt1 | contig 20805 bp, 21 predicted proteins | sample 9_EM_MG_FD_203089 | JGI IMG/M metagenome (GOLD analysis project Ga0307508, IMG submission 203089) | Populus trichocarpa ectomycorrhiza microbial communities from riparian zone in the Pacific Northwest, United States - 9_EM | ecosystem: Host-associated > Plants > Roots > Unclassified | place...
AAAAGTCGGTAACCCCCCCCCCCCCCCCCCCCCAGGCCACTTTTCACTTGAAGCGCTTGATAACAGAAGTTGGTTGGGAGGCAAGGACGGGGGTAAAATCCAAGGTTACCAGAAAGAAATACAGGTATAGCCAGCTTTGGGAACCATGCCAGAAGTATGCCTTGGGCCCAGCAAATGCTAACAAGCAGGTTCGCTACGAAGTTCTACAAGTTGAAGACAGGTCATCACTAGCGAATACTTCGTGTGGCCGAGGGAGCAGTTCGCCTCTTAGTGCTAGTGGTGCCCTTACAGGACCCAGACGCAGGAGCATCGCCTCAAGTGCTACCGGCACTAGAAACACCAACAGAATTCCTGTGATGCGGAGGCGTGGGAGGAGACAGGTAGAGGTAAAGACCAGTTCAAGATCTGAGACCCCTTTGCAGACGAGCGGTGCAGCCAGACAATCTTGGACTCCCTCTCCACCATGGGCGTGGGGGGCTAGCCCCAACTGTGGAAGACGCACAGAGCAAGGCGCCGTATTGGGAACACCGGAAACGGAGGGAAAGGTGAGAGGAGTAGGATTTGGGGACGGCTTCCTTTGTTCTTTCCTTTGTTCTCCCCCCGCGATCGAGATCGGGACGGACGGTGGTCAGGAAACGGACAGTTTGTTATCCCATGATCTAGCTTGGTCGTACGCAATGAATGAATAAATACATAGATAGAACTGCAAAAAAAAAGATGAGCATGGCTTTGATCCTGAACTCTGCGGCCAAAACCATGGCCACCTGTCGTGGGCTCGCCGCGACTGCAGCTGCTCCCCTCATGCCAATCTGCCGGGGTGTTGAAGATACTGTCCTCAGCGCCATTGTTGTTGTTGCCGGAAGAACTCTTACGTGCTTTGCTCCGACCTAGGTCCAGACACAGCGCACTTGAAAGCCAATATGCCGATGTCTTGCTCTTCCCCTTCTCGTCTTCTTCTGAAATGGAGCGCATCTCGCTTTCCTCCACCACCACAAACTCCGTGTTGCTGTCTCCATGGAGCTCTCTAGTCATGGCGCTCTGCTGCTTTCACATGCGACCTTGTAGATCATGGCGATATTATATGCAGTCCAATCCCTTTCACCACCCGCCCTGGGGCAGTGTTCTACATAGTCTGGTCCGGATTGGACTATTATACGTAGAACACTGCCCAGATCAGCGTAGGGAAACCAAGGTCGGCGGATGCGCCACTCCTTTCGGCACACTGTGGCTCCCGCTCTGCCCTCTGACCTGGCCTGTCCTGAGGAAGATTAAGCGGACCAAAGAAACTACAAAGAAAAGACGAAAGGAGAGCCGAATCAAGAGCTGACTTTCTACCTCTCTTCCCATTCATTCTGCTCTCGGAGTTTCCTCGCTCGGGTCGTCTTCCCCTGCCTCCTCACATCCGCGGTGGTGCGGAAATCCAAGATCGTCTGACTGTATCGTTTGCCGGCAAAGAGATTCCAGATCTTGAACAGGTCCTACCTCTCCCTGTCCCATCGGCACATCCCACAGGTTTTCTGCTGGTGTTCAAAGTGCAATACACCAGACTGGTGCGAGTCTCAGCCTCATCGACGAGCAAAAAAAGACCAGCCATCCAATGTCCATTTTATAAAATATCCTCTTATCACTCAGAAATGTGCCGATTTTGTACTATTTAAAAGGATTGTAGATTTAATGAACCGTGGTGAGCATCTTACGAGTGAAGGCTTAACTAAAATTGTAAGTACAGTTCCGGGTCCCAACGCTCGCCATGGTCCGGTCCGGACTGCGGTCATGACCGGACGGACCGCCACGGTCCGGTCCGGTCTTCAGATTTCTGGGACCGCCGCAGTCCAGTCTATCCAATTGAAAGACCACCAAAGACCGTGGTAGACCGTGGTCGACCGCAGTCTGTGAGACTTAAATCACCTGACTGCCACATCCAAGTTTGCTACTAAAAAATTTCTACCTCGCTACCACATCCAACAACCCCATCATTACTCAACTCCTCCCACTCGCCCGCCCTCTGCAATGTGTACAACCTGCACATGATGGTGTCCTCAATTACACACGACAGTGCACAGAGCAAAAGTACTTCTGTTCTTTCATCCCCATCTCCTACCTCCACAGGTGTTACAGATCGACACAGTAGCTGATTGACATCTGCTAGCATTTCCACTGGAGTTGAGGAGCAGCAGATTGAATCCTTTTTTCAAGAGAAGAAGAAAAACCGTTTAAGCCATGTATGGCTACCTGCCAACAGGCAGGAGGTGTGGATTGATGGTAAGATGAGATGGTGCTGCAATAGTTGTATGTTTGATTTCCAATCCACTGCATGCATGTTCCAGCTAATACTAAACATCATTTGCTTCGAAGGTCCAAATCTGAATACAGTAGTGACCTTTGCTACGATGTCAACCAAGAATCCACAAGAGCACCTCAGGTTGAAACACAGAATTGATACTGATGGTGTTATTGCTACCAGCCTATCTACCACACACTAAGAGACCATTCAGGCTGCATTCGGCAGGTCAGGTATCCCAAAAATCGAATTTAATGCAGATGTCTTCAAACATCTCATAGTCCACTAGATATTCATAATGAGCATTAGCTTTCGAATATACGATGATCATTCCTTTCAAGCTATCCTTAGCTATTTGGTAGCTTGTGTGAGTACTCTAAACTACAGTTGTATCATTCATCAGGAAAAAAAACCTGGGTCCAGACGTACAGGCTGCGTCCAGACGCACCAGGCGCTTGGGACGCTCTGGACGCACGCTGTCAGCGCACATACTGCTCCCAATGCAAAACGTACAGGCAATGTGAATTCGGACGCAGCTCGCCACGGCACCGTACGTCCAGACGCAGATCGCCATGGCATCTGCTTACCGGACGGAGCATGGCAGAGTATTTTCCTTCTGGACACACTGTGTCAGGGCATTTTCCTTCTGGATGTAGCCGTGTCAGGGTATTTTCCTTCAGGACGCAGCCATGTCAGGGCATTTTCCTTCTGGACGCACCCGTGTCAGGGCATTTTCCTTCTGGACGCAGCCGTGTCAGGGCATTTTCCTACTGGACGCGTCTGGACGATGCGTGTTATGGCAGCATGGTCACGCTGACTGTCAAGGCGCGGAACGTCGCAGCAAATACTCTGGTCGCATTCGTAAACACATAGCGGGTTCCAGGTATAGTGACTCAGTCCAGTTCTATTCTTTATATCTACGGTATGAACATCTATATATGCTACTACACACTTCGCATTTCCAGCAAAAGCACCCAGCGTCACACCCATCGCCGCGATCATCACATGCAGTAATGCTGTTTTGATGTGCGTAGCATTGCTCTGCATGTCGGAAACAAAGGAAAGTTGGCAAATACGATACGATGCGATGAGCACGACCACTATGAGGAGGATGGCGATGAGGACGCCGGTGGCGAGGATAATAGCGAGTAGGACGTGGCGACTATGAGAGCGAGTAAGATGCGGTGAGGATGATAGCGAGTAAGACACAGCGAGTATGATGGCGAGCTTTGTGACATGGTTAGCATAGCTCTCAGAGTGACAGAGACACCGGGAAGTTGTAGAATACACAGTGACGAGTATGATGTCAATGAGGGTACTGGCGGTGAGGACGATAGCGAGTAGGACGTGGTGACTATCAGAGTGAGTAAGACGCGGCGAGGACGATAGTGAGTAGGACACGGCAAGTATGATGGTGAGGTTTGGGACATGGTTAGCAGAGCTCTCAGAGTGACAGCAACAGCAGCGGGAAGTGGTACAATACGAGGTGAGGAGTACATCAGCAAAAAAATGAAAAGTTGAGGTATATTGCTTTTTTTCGAAGTGAGACACAAATTTTAAATTTCCTTTCTCGGTGTTTTAGTTGAAATAAAAGAGATTATTTTTTTCCAAATCCTTACAGGAGCAAAATATAACTTCTCTCTTACAGAAGCTTAATAAGGCTTAATAAAGCTAACGGAAGCACTGGGAGCACAGGGAGCATTTTTCGAGTTTTTGCTGATGTACGATGTCAATGATATTGCTGGCAGCAAGAAAGATAGCGAGTAGGACACAGCGAGTATGATGTCAATGCAAAGCGCCAAGCCATTACTAACACTTGCGCTTCCGCAGGGTTCGGCTTGCTCATCACTCCTACGTAGACCTTTTTTTTCTTCTCCTTTCACCTCATCCTAGATACTCGTTATCATGCTTCGCGTTTCCATCATACTTGCCGCCATCCTCACTGCTATCAAACTCATTAACATCCTCCTCATTGACATCGTACTCGTCACATCGTATTGTACCAGTTCCTGCTGCTGTTCCTGTCACTCTGAGAGCTGTGCTAACTATGTCCCAAACCTCGCCATCATACTCGCCGCGTCCTACTCGCTATCATCCTCGCCGCATCTTACTTGCTCTCATAGTCGCCACATCCTACTCGCTATTGTCCTTGCCGCCCGCACCCTCATTGACATCGTACTCGTCACTGTGTATTCTACAACTTCCTGGTGTCTGTCACTCTGAGAGCTGTGCTAACCATGTCACAAAGCTCACCATCATACTCGCCACGTCCTACTTGCTATCGTCCTCACCGCGTCTTACTCGCTCTCATAGTCGCCACGTCCTACTCGCTATCGTCCTTGCCGCCGGCGTCTTCATCGCCATCCTGCTCATAGTCGTCGTGCTTATCGCATCATGTGGTATTTGCCAACTTTCGTTTGTTTCTGACACGCAGAGAAATGATACGTACGTCAAAACAGCATTACTGCATGTGATGATCACGGCGATGGGTGTGATGCTGGGTGCTTTTGCTGGAAACATGAAGTGTGTAGTAGCATATATAGATGTACATACCGTAGATATAATTAATAGAACTGGACTGAGTCACTATACCTGGAACCCGCTACGTGTTTGCGAATACAACCCGAGTATTTGCTGCGATGTTCCATATCTTGACAGCCAGCGTAAATGTGTTGCCATGACACGCGTCGTCTGGATGCATCCAGTAGGAAAATGCCCTGAAACAGCTGCATCCAGAAGGAAAATGCCCTGACACGGCTGTGTCCAGAAGGAAAATGCCCTACCACACTCTGTCCGGTAAGCAGATGCCGTGACGATCTGCGTCCGAGTTAAGCAGGTTGCGTCTGAAATGTCCAGTGCGTCTAGTGTGTCCGGACGCTCAGGACGTAATTTTTTTTTTTCCTGATGTTGTATAACCTCTGGCTGACCAGCTGGTTAGAAACCCGATTACACAGCTATTGTATGGACTTTACCTTGTAATGGTAATGCTATCAGACATTGGGTCATATCCTTCTATGAGAATATGAGAGCAGAGGTCACAGCCAAACTTCATCAAGTTGTGGTCAAGATTCATTTCAGCTTTGATATGTGGAGCAGTCCCAATCATCATACATATCAAGCAATTGTAGTGCATTGGCTTGATCCACCAATAAAGCTTCACCTAGCATTGTTCTCATTATATCGCTTCCATGGTATCCATTCAGGTTTCAACCAAGCCGTCTATTTCTGGACGACACTCAAACAGTATCAAATTCACCATCTCATCGGTAAATTCAATGTTGACAATACAACCAATAATAATACTACCTTATGCGAAATTGCTAAACATCTTACCCATGCTGGTTATGCATCCTTTGACCCTATACCAGATTGACTCCGATGTTTTGGGCATGTTCTTAATCTTGCAGTCAAGGCTTTCCTTTGGGGTACCAATGTGGATGTATTGGAGTGGGAGTTGAACGAAAAGGCAATGCTAGATGATGATATGGTTGAACTGTTACACTGGAGGAAAAAAGGACTATTGGGGAAACTTCACAATGTCTTGACATATATCTGTATGACTCCGCAATGGAGGAATCAGTTTCAAAAATAAGTGCTTGAGATCTACCCAGATGAAACTGATTTTACTCCCCATGTTAGAAATATCACCTATTGGTCCAGTGAGTACGAAGCAATCCAATGCGCATTTTGTCTACGGGAGCCAATCGAACAGTTTATCTGAGAATCCATTTATCTAAATCTTAATGGTGAAAGGAACGGATCACCCAAGTCACTGAGTAATGATCAACTTCTACCCGAAGACTGGGTGATGCTATATTGTGTCATGGACATCCTGAAGCCATTTAAAGTTTGGACGAACCGACTTCAACTACAGTATAGCAATGGTTGCATGGCAGACTTACTGCCAGCTATAGACGAACTCCTTGTACATATGGAACATATAAAGACATTTTATACCCAAGAAGGTAATAGCACACAGTTAGTTACTTCGATCAATAATAGATAGGATATTCTCAATAAGTATGTTTGCTGCTTGCCTTCCCTGGATGGATATAGATCATCTGGCTAACAGATTGTACTAGGTACTACGCCAAAACCAAGCAGTGTCCTGCTTATATCATTGCAGTCATCTTGCACCTGACAATGAAGATGTCATACTTCCAAGAAATGGTCAAATGGTCTGGATTGGATTGAGGCAGCACAACATACTGTGTCTGAGGTGTGAACTACATCTTACCATGGTGGCCAAGCAGTGGACCAAGCAGAAAGTCAGGAGAGATTACCAGAGGAAGAGTCTGTGAGCTGTTGGGAGTGTAAACGAAGAGTGCGAATTGTGCAGATAGGAGATGAAGGAGATGCAATGGATATCTTCCAGGATGAAGAATTTTCACTTCATGAGGTTAAGGATGTCATTGGATTCTGGGCAGCAAGGAGTTTGAAACCCAGATAGAAGGATCTCATACAGATGGCCCTCGAATATCTTAGTATACCTGCCATGTCAGCTGAACCCGAGAGAGTCTTTAGTGGCACAAAGATAGCAATATCTGATCGGATATGCAGTCTGGGAGATGAAGCCATCAATGCTTTGGAGTGCCTTAAGAGTTGGCAATGCTATGGCCTCATTTTGACCCATCATAAGGAGATTCAACAGCTGGAGAACATGCTTGATGCTTTGTGTAGGGCAGAGATGGAGCGGAAGCATCAGGATTACAATGGATAGTGTTGCAGCCTAGAGAGGTAGTAATTAGTGGTATTAATTTACATAATTTACTAAATATATGGCAGTCGACCATGGTCAACTGTAGTCTGTCTGGTCCTATACTGTTAAAAGACTACCAGTCTGGTACTAGGGTAAGGGCCGGACTGGCAGCTGTGGTCCAGTCAAGTTCTTCCTAAATGACAGACTGGACAGACCATGGTGAGCATTGCTGGGTTCTCGATTTTTGATTGACTGGTTCTTTCATTTTGTTCTTGTTGTGCGATGAGTTCCTGTAGGATGGCCTGCATGACATCCATTTCTCCACTGCCAGAGGCTTCCAGTGATATTGTTGGTGGCTGTTCCAGGGTTTCTGGGGTTTGTGGTCATAACTGGGGTTCAGAGGTCACTGAGCTTGCTGCTCATTCATTGGACAGAACTTTTCTTATTTCTCCTAGGTTGAAGTTATTCAGGTCGAGGTCGTCTACCTCGTATTCTCTTTCAGGGTCTGGGGAATCCACATTATATTCTTGTTTCCTTCTCAAGGATTCCCCTCTATGTCAGATATCAATTTGAAGATGCAATCTAATATCAAGATTCTGACTTCCTTACTCTGTTTGGGCTCAACAGGTGATGTAGCTCCCTGGCGTACCTACTTGGTAAGTCTTCCTTTGGTTTGGCTCTTGGGCTGTGTTCATTCAGCTCACTGGCACAGGTAAGTACTCACCACTGTTTCAGATGAAGTCTAAGGATGTTCCTTGATATAGCCTTTTCTTGCTAGCGAGGCATTATACTTCTAGTCTTCCTTTCGGCCTTCAAGGTCTTACGCTGTCTTGGTCTACTGCCACCAAGAGGACTTATTGTAGCACAGTCTCAGTCAGTATCGGGATCACGCTTGGCACAGATCGTGATTGTTTTTGTAGGTGGGATTTGGTCGTAGTGCTGGTTCACTTCAATGTAGAAAAGTAGAAGTTGATGGAGAGAGATAATAGATTGTATGGAGAAGAATCACCAGACTAGCTATCTGCCCTCCTTTTATACTTTTCTATCCTTCTGTGAGATTACAGCTTGCCCACAAGACTGTCACAGTTCCTTCCCCTCCTGACTTCTTTGCCACGCCCAATAAAACACATGATCTTATTTGGCCCTTGCCTCTTCCTCCCCACAACAGAGTAAACCAAGGTAGATATGCAACCAGTAAGGAAATGGATGAGTACAACAAGATAAGCAATAAACATAACACCGAGTAAAGAAGGCAGATACGTAATACAGGTAAGTACTATGAGGTAAGTAATTAACATAACACAGAGTAAAGCAAGGCAGATACAGAAAAGGTAGAGTGGGGAAAACCCTGGATGGCTGGCAACCAGGGTGAGGGTTCTGAGGGATATTGCTACCAAAGCGATATAGTGGGACAGGGGTGCTGCACTTACGCACGTAAAATGACTACGGCTGTGGCAGCGGAGACGATAATGAGCCACAGGATGATGAGCATGGTAGCTGCACCCACAGTGGTACCCATGAGCCAGTCATGCCAGGTTCATAACAGACTGCTACCCAGAAGCACCCCATTCTTTCCTTTGACTTTATTTTGTAATTTCCTTGGTGCACTTTACATCTATATGGGACAGACCTGCATTAGGAAAAAAAAAATTGCATCCCCATTAGGAAATTTTTTTTTTGGGTTGGAATGCAGAGTTGCATTAGGTGCATTGCAAGCATTGGAACATACGGTAGCATGCTATTTCTCGTTGGGATGCACTCAACGCATTCGTTGTAATCGCTAGGTAGCACTTGCATTCGAACACAACGTCTGGCAAGGTATCAAGTATCCACACAGAGTATCTGTTCGAATGCTAGTTCTCACAAGATGTCAACACTCCACACAGAGTATCCTTTTGGACACTATACCAGGCATGTGTCAACTATTCATGCAAAGTATCCATTCAAATACTGCATTAGGCAAGGCGGCTATTATCCATGTGAAGTGTCTTGCCCGCTTGCATTCAAACGCTATGTCTCGTGAGCTATCCACTGTCAACACAAAATATGTGTTCGAACGCTGCATTTTACGAGGTATTTACTATCCACGTAAGGTGTCTGTTCGAACGCTATGTCTCGCGAGATGTCAACTATCCACACAAAGTGTCTTGTCCACTTGCATTCAAACACTACTTCTGGTGAGGTGTCTACTGTTCACGTAGAGTACTACTGTTCACGTAGAGTATCCGTTCAAATGCTATGTCCAGCGCAGCATCAACTACCCACGGAGAGTACCCTTGTGACCTGCATTCAAACGCTACATCTGGCATACATCACCTATCCAACCTGTACATCCGTTGGAATACTATTTCTGGCAAGATGTCAACTATCCATGCAGAGTATCCGTTTGAACACTATGTCCGGCAAAGTCAACTATCTATGCAGAGTACCCATTTGAACACTACCTCTGATGAGGGGTCAACTATACATGCAGCGTATCCTTGCGACTTGCATTCAAACGCTATATCTGGCAGTGCATCAACAATTCATGAAGAGTAAATGTTCACACACTATATCACACAAGATTTCAACTGTCCATGTGATTTACCCTCGCAACTTGTGTTTAAATGCTACCTCTGGCAGGACACCAACAATCCACACTGAGTACGTTCCCTGCTCCCATCGGAACGTAGAAAGGAACACAAATTATTATCTCCACGTAGCATGTGCGTTTGAACACTACGTCTGGCAGGTTGTCAACTATCCACACAAAGTACTTTTGCAGCTTCTGTTCAAACTCTTTGTCTGGCATGACATCAACTATCCACACCGAATACCATTGCAACTTCTATACGAATGCTACGTATGGTGTGGCATCCATATTCATGAAGTCTGAGCTTTACCATACAGGGTGAAATATATCTCTTTATACAATTTAGGAACAACAAACTTTACACACAAAACAATGTAACATCAAGTGACAGCATGCAAAGAATACATTTGAAATTTGCAACAAGAGAGGAATGAATTGTGAGCAAAGACAGCATTCAGTGACAAGGTAATCTAGTGAGTGGATCTGACGAGGGAATCCAGAGAGAGAATATAGTGAGTAAATTTAGCAAGTGTATCCACCAAGCAAATCCAGCAAGTGAATCCAGCAAGAGAATCTAGTAATAGACAGTGAGAGAATCGGCGAGAGAATCGGCGAGAGAATCGGCAAGGGAATCAATGAGAGAGACAGCATGCGAAACTGTGAGAGAAATGGCAAGAGATTCAAGGAGTGAATCAACGAGAGATACAGCGAGAGAATTGGCAATGGAATCCAGCGACTGACTCCAGCGAGCAAATCCGGTGAGAGAATCCAGGGAGCCGAGAGCGAATCTAGAAAGAAAATCAGCAAGAGAATCAATGAGAGAGACAGCATGAGAAATGGCGAGAGAAACGGTGAGAGAATCAACAATAGAAACAGCAAGAGAAACAGTGAGAGAATTGGCAAGAGAATTGGCATGAGAATCAACAAGAGAAACAGTGAGAGAATCAGCGAGAGAATCGGCGAGAGAATCGTCGAGAGAATCAATGAGAGAAACAGTGTGAGAATCGCGAAGTGAATCCAGTGACTGACTCCAGCGAGCAAATCTGGCAAGAGAATCCAGCAAGAGAATCAGTGAGTGAATCCAGCAAGTGAATCCAGTAAGAGAATCTAGCGAGTTAATCAGCAAGAGAATCTAGCAAGAGAATCAGTGAGAGAATTGGTGAGTGAATCAGTGAGTGAATCCCACGAGAGAATCCAGTAAGAGATGTCATTTCCGTCTCTACTGTGTTTGTTCGTAGTTGGCTTGGCTTACCAATCTGGAAACAAGAACCATGTTTTGCTGGACTACTGGATGAGTCACTAGCCAGCAGTGATGGATAACCTTCCATCCAGCATCCCCTCATCTTCCGATTCTTCTTCTGTACACAACAATGTATCCATATTGCCGAGGAATACCAACAATCGCCATCACCATTTGCCACTTGCCTGACCCCGTATCTGGTCAACCCTCTTGTTAGCTTGTCTGGCTCTCGGCCTGCTGCATTTTCTCTCAAGATTCACTCACTGATTCTCATGCTAGATTTGCTAGCTGGATACTCATACTGGTTCTCTTCTTGATTCTCTTGCTAGATTCACTCTTGGCTCGCTGGATTCTCTCGCTGGATTCTCTTGCCAATTCACTTGCCAATTCACTTGCCAATTCACTCGATAGATTCACTCTTGGCTCACTGAATTCACTTGCCTATTAACTCACCAGATTCTCTTGCAGATTCTCTTGCTGGATTCTCTCACCAGAGTCTCGCTGATTCTCTCACTGGATTCTCTTGCTGATTCACTTGCTAGATTCTCTTGCCGGATTTTCTTGTTGATTCTCTTGCTGGATTCTCTAGCTGGATTCGCGTGCTGATTCTCTTGCTGATTCTCTTGCTGGATTCTCTTTCCAGATTCTCTCACTGATTCTCTTGCTGAATTCTCTATCTGGATTCGCTCGCTGATTCTCTCGCTGAGTCGCTTGCTGGATTCTGTTGCTGGATTTTCTTGCTGATTTTCTTGCTGGATTTTCTTGCTGGATTTACTCACTGATTCTCTTGCTAGATTTGCTTGCTGGATTCTCTTGCTGATTCTCTTGCTGATTTTCTTGCTGGATTCTCTTGCTGATTCTCTTGCTTGATTCTCTTGCCAGATTTGCTTGCTAGTTCTCTTGTTGGATTCACACACTGGATTTGCTTGGTAGATTTGCTTGCTGGATTCACTCCCTACATTTGCTCGCTGGATTTGCTTGCTGGATTTGCTCACTGAATTCGCTGCAGATTCTCTCGCTGGATTTGCTCACTAGATTCGTTCCAGATATTTTGATTGGATTTCCTTGCTTCATGTGCTTGTGGGGCTTTCCTGCTGGAAATACGCTTCCAATGCATTTGTTGCTCCCTTTACAGTATCTTGCAGGTAGCTGTCGATGTATTCTATTGCTAGATAGTTAATATAAGTTCCAAACACAAAATAATTTTCTCCTGATTAGTACACATACTGAGTATCGTCTACAAGCAGAGTGTATTGTCTACACGCAGAGTGTATTGTCTTCACGCAGAGCATATTGTCTACACGCAGAGAGTATTGTCTACACGCACCGCATGCGTACTCAGTAGGGGGTTGTCGTTAATAAATGTGTTAAAATATTCGAGTGATAGGGTGTATAGGAACTCCGTTGCTTGATCTTTTTCACCATAGCGGGAGGACCGCTCTCTATATATACATGCAGAAGCAAGCCCATTACACATCACTGACTCGTCCAGATACCCAGGGTGGCAACTTGCCCCCTCCGGTGTAGATGTCGCCGGTGGCGGCTTGCCGCGTCACCAGTGGCGAATTGCCACCTCCGCCACCTGATGCCTTCCGGACGCAACTGAGCGCCGCGGCCTCGTCAAGCCTAGGCTGGACCTCAACCCATATTTCTGACACTTCCCCTCGTACGGAAGAGCAGCAGAGAATAACCGTGAAACAAGAAAATGACAGTGAAAACCCCAAATCCTCGGATGCCTCGTTAAAACTCGTAACCGTGTAAAAACCCCCGCAGGGAAAACCACGGACATAGGAGAAAGAGTGCATCCTCCAAGGAAAGTAAGGAGAGGGAAACAAAAACTGTTTAAACCAACCGCCACACGATTCGCCAGGAGCTTCCCCTGGATACCAGGCCGATTTCCAGGCCGGTCCTCAGCATGGTCTGTCAATCGTCAGCAATGGACGCGCACAGCAGCTCCGGCATCACCGAGTGCGTACGACGGCCACAACAATTGGCGCGTGCGACTGCTCCGGCTCACGGAGTGCACACCACAACCTCATCCTCGAGTGCGTGCGACTGCTCCGGTATCACCGAGTGCGCACCACAACTCCGAGTAACCATTAGACGCGTGCGACTACTCCGGCATCGCCGAGTGCGCACCACAGCCTCATCCTCAAGCGCGTGCGACTGCTCCGGTATCACCGAGTGCGCACCACAACTCCGAGTAACCATTAGGGGCGTGCGACTGCTCCGGCATCGCCGAGTGCGCACCGCAGCCTCATCCTCGAGCGCGTGCGACTGCTCCGGTATCACCGAGTGCACACCAGAACTCCGAGTAACCATTAGGGGTTCAGAGAAAACGTACCAGAAATCGGCTATAAGCCGTAAACCACGACCTCATCCGGGCAGTCACCGAAGTTCACCCGGGCAGTCTGTGCGGAGGCTTTTTGAGACCACCGTTCCTTCCTAAGATCTTCCGCATCCCGCTTCAACTGGCAGTCCGCTTCCTTGTATCCTTCTCGAGTGCAGTAAAAACACTGTAGCCCTGAGTTGCTAGACCTTTCGTAAGGCTTTCGTCCTCTATAGACATCGCCTCCTCTTCGCTTTCTATGGTGGCGAGTCGTTGCTGCTAGCGCTTGACTGGTGGTGCCAGCGATGTTCAGGTTCGTACCAACTTGGTCGTTACGGAGTGCCAACGAGGCTTCGGCGTCAATTAACGTTGTGGTGACGGCATCCAGAGTGAGTTCGGCGGCAGGCTTGTTCTCAATGATGCCGGCGATGGTGGCAAACGTCTCTGGGAGAGTGGATAGGAGGTGACCGATCAGGACATTATCGGAGATACGTTCTTGGGAACCAGCGAGCGGTTGACGAATATCTTTTAGAGTGGAGATATACGCTGAAACTGAGGTGCCCGGCTTCATTGTAGTCTTGTGGAAACGGCGAACGGTCGTAAGTTGTCCGGACAGGGAGGCTGAAGTATCGAATGCCAGACGTAGGGTAGTCCACACATGGTCGGGTTCTTCGTGGGGAGGTTGTCGATGAGGGACCGTGTGGTTTCGTCCGATGACGTGTATATCAGCGAGTAGGCCCGTCCGGAGCGGCGGCGAAAGTCTCGTAGCTGAGCGGTTGCGCCCGCGTTCGGGGGTGCTTCTGTTCCGGTTACGATTCCGAATGCGTCTTCGGCGATAAGGAAGGCCTTGAGTGAGCGCTTCCAGGAGTGGTAGTTGCGATCGTTGAGCATCTCCGTTGAGCCGTGCTTGCAGGTGAACTTCGTGGATTCCATATTGCGAGGTTCAGAACTTTGAAGGATAACTGTGACACTGGGGTTAGGTCGTAACCGGAGTGGGGTGAGGATCAAAGGTAATCAGGCTACTTTCAATAATTCACAACGGAATAATCTTAGATCTTGTGTGTGGGTTTCAGTGGTAGTGTTGGTGAGAATGTTCGTGCTGGAGTTTCTCGTTTTTTGAGGTTTTTCCTTCCCTCCTTATATCCGTTAGAGCCCGGGTGAGACCTGGTGATTCGGCCCCAGGTTCCCCCGAGGCCCCTGGGGCCACAGGGGGGGTTCATTGGTCCTGGCTGGGGTGTTGATAAGGGTAGGAGGGGTTCTCAAGCAGCTTTGGGTTTAACCGGAGTGAGGTTGTTCCCCTTCCCTGCAATCTCTCCGCACCTCCGGGATTAAGGTCTTAAGTCCGTCCCTTACGGCCGTAACTCTTAATCCCGTTCCTTATCTCCTGCCTAGACTCTCTGAACCCGAGGTTCGCTTCCCAGCGGGTACGACGGGAGTAAAGTCATTCCGCATTCCGCTCCCCTCTCCTGAAGTCTCTTCCCCTCTTCTGGTCTTCCCGGGTTCTGTCTCCCTCCGCTCGTCTCCAGTGTAACACTACCTCCCCCTCCCCCTAGCCTCGTCCCGAGCGCTACAAATTTTCCCATCTAGGTAGCCTGTCTCTTCCTTCAGGAATCGTGAGATTCCTTCAGCGCCGCGCCTTTTATCAGCGTTGTGGACTGCAGTCCTCCGCCCCTGCAGCCCTCCAGTGGAGCTAAGTCAAGCGAGAAAACCCTCTTACGGGAAAAACTCGCTCCCCTGTCACAGCCCCTCTCGTGGGGCGCTCCACCGGCCCTCAGATCCGGGTGGTCTTCCGACCAGTCCAAGATCCTACTGTCGGAGTTTTGCAAAACGTGGCGGGTCGCGGTTCAGTGATTTTGGCACATGGAAGGAGTGACCAAGCCTGAACAAGCCGATCGAGCCAATGGTGTGCACACAGAGGTGTTTGATGTCTGATGCGCCCGCCCGGCCTTGCAAATGTCGATACTCTGTCGTATGGTTTTTGGGATGATTCCCCCGATACGTCGTTCGCCCGCAGCTGGAAGCATATGATGTTTTTCCGATCTTTTCCACATGCAACGAGTGACTTTCGCGACTTAGGGTTCGTGCCCGGGCTGTTCCCTCGCAAGTGTTCAGACAGAGGTGTGTCGTACCTAACACCTACGGCTTCCGGTCGTCCGGGTTCGACGTTTCGGCGTGATCGTTGGGACGTAGACCTCCTCCACTACGTCCCCTACCGCCGGGCTCTCTGCCGCTGAGCCGGTGAAGCTATTCGGATAGCCGGTAGTCCCTTGGAGCGGCTGGATTCCTTCGATGAAACTCCCGGAGTTTCTCCAGGCCTCCTACTGAGAAGTTGTCGAAGGGCTCTTCCGTCCAATCCTTCTGTTCTGGATAGTCGAGCCATTTGACAAGGTAAAAAACCCGCTTCGTGTTCCCCCGTCCGCATTCCGCCGATGCCATGACCTCCTCGACATCGTATTCTTCTGACTGCTCGATGTCGTCTGCTTCCCGTAGCACCTTTGACGGGTCCGGGAGGGGCCGGTGCTCGCTGGTCCGGTAGGGTTCGAGTAGCGCAACATGAAAGACGTTATGGATCTTCCATTTTCGAGGCAGCATGAGACGGACGGCTAACGGGGAGACTATTTTTTCGATTTGGAAGGGACCCTGATTTTTGTGATCCAACTTTCTAGAGGGCCGGCGTGTCTTGATGTTACGGCCGCTGAGCATTACCAGGTCCCCTACCTGGTATGCCGGAGGGGTTTTCCGTTCCGGATCCATGTAACGCCGCATCCATTCTCTCGCTTCTTCCAACCCTTTCCGGGCTTCGTCGTGTATCGCTTGCATCCAGTGGGCATATACCGTACTTGCCGGGTTAAGGGGTTCCGTTGACGCGGTCCCTACCGCCACCGGGTGGAAGCCGTAGTTAGCATAAAATGGGGACATACCGTTTCCCATGGTGGCTGAATTGTTGTAGGCGAATTCAGCCATTGGCAAGAGGCACTGCCAGTCATCCTGCTCCGTGTTGACGAACGCTCGTAAGTAGGCTTCAATCGTCTGGTTGAGCCGCTCGGTTTGTCCGTCTGTTTGCGGGTGGAATGCCGTGGACATTCGGGGTCTGATTCCCGAGAGCCGCAGGAATTCCTTCCAGGTTTCCGAGGTGAATCGGGAGTCTCGGTCCGATACTATATCTGCTGGTAGTCCGTGGTGCTTCCATATTTCCTTGGCGAAGATGACCGCGAGGTCGGCCGCGCTTTTCCTTTCCTTCTTTAGTGGTAGGAAGTGCGCCATCTTTGTGAATCGGTCAATGATTACCCATAGTTGGTCGCACCCGTTCGATACGGGGAGTTCCGTAATAAAGTCCATCACTATGGATTGCCAGGGGGCGTACAGTGGTTCTAGTGGGGAGGATAGTCCATAGGGCTGGTGCCGGGCTGCTTTATTCTGCTGACACTTGGGGCAGCTTCTGACAAAGTCGATTATTCGTTCGTTCATTTTTGGCCACCAGAAGTTTCGCCGGATCAGTTCGATGGTTTTGTCCTGCCCCATGTGACCTGCTACCTTCATGTCGTGCTCTGATTCTAGTATCCCGGAGATTAGCCCCATTGGCACCCACAGCAGATTCCGTCGGTATAAAACCCCGTCTTCCCAGCTCAGTTCCTTGACCGTTCGGTCCTTCGGCAACAGTTCCCCTGCTGCCACTGCCTGTTTCCTGGCCTGTTCGTAGGCCTCGTCCTTTCTTCCTTCTTCCCTGACGTTTGTCAGGAAGTCCTCCGACCATCTTCTTGCGGGGAGGGACACCATCCTGGCTGAAGAGGACATGAAAGAGCGCCCCCGCCTTTCTTTGAGGTGATTTTTTCCCAGAACCGTCGTTATCGGCTGGTTTTCTATCCCCCCCTTTTCCGTGCGGTACTCTGGCCGCCTAGATAGTGCGTCTGGTTTCCCATTTTGGGTCCCTGGGCGGTAGTAGATTCTAAAATCGATTCCGGCCAGCTCCTGTGCCCACCGTGCTTGTCGACGGTTGAGAACCTTTGTCGTGGTGAAGTATTCCAGGTTTTGGTGATCCGAATATACCTCCACTTGGTGCACGGCCCCCTCACAATACCGCCGCCAGTGTTTAAAGGCGTCCACTATCGCCAGGAGTTCCTTGTCGTGGATTTCGTAGTTGATTTCCGCCGGGGTGAACTTCCTTGAGTGAAAGGCGACCGGGTGGAGGCGGTTCTCTGCGTCCCGTTGTGACAGGATTGCTCGTAACGCGAAGTCCGATGCGTCCGATTCGACAATTACGGTCTTGGTTGCGTCGAAGTGTGCGAGAATTGGAGCCGTGGTGAATCGTGCTTTTAGTTCCCGGAACGCCGCTTCCGCCTCGGAGGTTCATTTCCATTCCGACCCGACCTCCTTTTTGGTTAGCTCCGTGAGGGGCCTTGCTACTCGGGAGTAGTCCTGGATAAATCGTCGGTAGAAGTTAGCGAATCCCAGAAACGACTGTACTTCCTTAAGCGATTTCGGCGCTTCCCATGACAGCACCGCCTGCACTTTTCCTTTCGACATTTTGATCCCTTCTTTCCCTATGATGTAGCCCAGGAATTCCACTTCCTGCGTTCTCCATACGCATTTTTCCGGAGAGACGGCGAGCCCGTTTTTCCGTAGCCTTCCCAGGACCTCTTTGACCAATCGGTCGTGTTCTTCTATTGTTTTGGCGTATATCAGGATGTCGTCCATATATGCCAGTACCCCTACATCGAGGACGTCGGACAGCACATGGTTCATCATGTCCTGGAAGGTGGAGGGGGCGTTGGTTAGCCCGAAGGGCATTACCTTGAATTCGAACAGTCCGTATCTTGTTCGGAACGCCGTTTTCCATTCATCGCCCTGTCGGATTCGGATTAGGTTGAATCCGTTCTTGAGGTCTAGTTTCGTGAACCACTGGGCTCCCTGAACGCGGTCCTGTAATTCTTGCATGAGTGGCAAGGGGTATCGGTTGGGGATGGTTATTTTGTTGAGACCCCGATAGTCCACGCACAGTCGTAGGCCCTTTCCGTTTGGTTTTGGGATGAACAGGATGGGGGATCCGGCTGGTGATGTTGAGTGTCGGATTTTACCCGTTTTTTCCATTTCCCCAAGCCACTCTCTGAGTGCCTGCAGTTCGGATTCCGACAGTGGATATATGGGTCCCCATGGTGGCGTGCTTCCTTCTTTTAGGTCGATTTTGCAGTCGTACTGCTGGTGTTTGGGTAGCGTGTCCGCTGCTTCCTTGCTCATGATCCCCATGAACTGCTGGAATTCAGGGGGTACTTGTTTGCCGGTGTCTTCTTGAATGGCCAAGACGTATCCGATTGTTCTTGCTCCCGGTTCTGTTAGCACCGATTCGTCCCAGATCAGGGAGAACTCGTTGGTTGCGGCCTTGGTGCATTTTTCCAAGCATCGGGGGCTGTTGAACCGGACCTCCTCGTTCGTCCATGCACCCTGAGGGGGGTGGTCTGTAATCCAGCCAAAGGGCAGGAAAATGTCGATGTCTGGGTCCATTACTGAGACCTCGAATTTTTCCCAGGAGTAGTGTTTCCGGTGCTGCAGTTTCATAGCCTCCGTGTAGTACTGCCCGACTCCGGGGACTCTTTCTCCTGTATAACTTTCGATGGTTCGTTGGTGTCGGTGCTCCCTTTTTCCCAGTTTTAGCTGCCTGGCTGTCTTCTCATTGACTAGGGCTATGGAACAGCCCGTGTCCAGTAGTACTCGTACGAGGTGCTTCGTTTCTCCCTGGTGTAAGAACATGGTGATAACGGGGCGAGTGTTTTGTTGTCTTTTTTTGTTGGCGGATCCCGTACCTGGTTCCTCGTTTTTCCGTTTCTTGGTTGCCGCGCTTATTGTGTCGGGAGCCTCCGGGTGCGACCGTCCCGGGCTCCTTAAAAATCCGAGTGGGAGTCGTTCCAGGGGGCCGCTTCCAGCATTCGGGGTGGTTCGACTCCTTCTATCGCCATGGGTTCCACGGCCGCCACTTTCTGCTGTTTGACCAGTCGTTCGGCCGGTTCGTTCGTCGCCTTTCTTTTTCCTCCGACAGAGCCGGCCTTGGTTGATACGGCCGCTGTTTTCCATGGGGCCACCGGAAGGCTGGTTCCCTGGGCGGTGGTGAAGGCATAGCACTCGAACGTTTTATGCCCTGGTCTCCCGCACCTCCAGCAGCCGTCCGTGGCCTTGTACTCCTCTTGTTCCTTGGGAGGAACTCCCTTCAGGGCAGTTTCCAGACTCACCCATGCCCTCTTTTTCCCTGCGGGGGCCTTCCCTGGCTCCGGGTGCTGCTGGGTCCTAGCTTCCTTCCCTTTCTCTTTTTCCTTCTCTTTTCTGGGATCCTTTCCCATTGGTTGGCTCTTTACTGCCTCTCAAGCAGTTTTCAGCGCCTTTTTCCTTTCCACCTGCAGGCCCGCTTGGTGGGTGGCCTGCAGGAATCCCTCGTCGTCCGCAAAGTCTCCCAAATAATGGGCGAATCGCATGTCCAGGATCGAGTCTGGCATTGCTAGGTCGACTTTTTCCCTGAGGGCTTCGCCCGTTGCTTGTGCGAAGTTATTGAGCGCCCGGAACTCCGTTAGGTAGGCTCTGATAGACCCGTGGTATTTGAGCAGGCCCAGCTGGAGTTGGGCATCTGCGGCTTCTCGCTCGTTTCGGTATTCGGTCCGGATGGCCGCCGAGTAGTTGGCCCACGTGTCACGTTCGCCCAACTCCCGGTACCGCTGGAGGTGCCATACCAGAGCGGTGTCAGACAGAAGGGTTCCGATCCAAGCGATTTTTTGCCGGTCCACGGTTTCCGGGAAGAACCCTAGGTACATCGTGACCGATTCCCACCATTGGTTGAAGGCGGACGAGCTTTTCCCATCGAATTTCCCCGGGTTTTCCATCTTTAGGCGGGAGGTCCGCATTTGAAGTTCGGCTGGTCGTCCTGGGAGCTGGGCCGCCACAATTCCTGCCCCGACTAACCGGGCTATTTCTCCCGGGGTGAGCATCGTTGCTAGCTGCCCAGTCGTAGGTTCCCCGGTGTTTGGGGGGGGTCGCCCTGTGGGCAGGTTTTGCTCATACAAGTCGTCGTCGCCTTCGCTCGGGGCCGGCGAGGGCGAGGGTGGTGCCGGCCTTCTCGGAGGCCCTCGTGGTGGTTGGCCTCCTCCTCCTCCTGTGGCCGGGGGGGCCGGGATTGCCGGGGGTCTTTGTCGCTTCCCAGTACCTCCGAGCATCGGGCTTCCCAACGTAAGGCGGGTTGGGACTTCGGGTTGGACCCGTCCTCGCAGGGACGCTGGGAGGGGTACTGTGGTTGCTATCCTTGTCAGTTCTGCCCTGCTCTCGGCCAGCTGTTGCTCCAGCTCGGCCATCCGCTTGCGGTCCTCGTTTCCTTGCCTTTCGAGGACGTTGACTTTCTGCTGATGGTTAGCCGCCCATTTTTCTACGTTACCTTGGAATTCTGCCAGGTGGGTGTTTCTGGCCAGGTTCGCTTCCGACAGGAATGCTACCGCGTCGTGCATGCGGGCTACCTGGGTGGCCTGGTGCATTCGCTGCACTTCCTCCGTTGCTGTTCGCTCGATGATGGCCTCCCAGACCTGTTGTCACGGCGCGTGCCAGCTACTGGGCTTCGACCCCTGGCGCAAGGAATGCGGGAGGAAGGAATGCGGGGGGAGGGAATGTGGAGTGACGCCGGGCGTGAGGATGGATTGTGGGGTGATGCCGGATG
>Ga0307508_10002201_pt1 | contig 20801 bp, 19 predicted proteins | sample 9_EM_MG_FD_203089 | JGI IMG/M metagenome (GOLD analysis project Ga0307508, IMG submission 203089) | Populus trichocarpa ectomycorrhiza microbial communities from riparian zone in the Pacific Northwest, United States - 9_EM | ecosystem: Host-associated > Plants > Roots > Unclassified | place...
CAAGATCGCTTCGAGCCCGGCAAACGCTTCCGCAATGGATTGGAAGCGCTCTCCGGGGAAGATAGCTAGCGCACGCTGCACCCAGGAATCGATCGCGGCGGGCAGGCTCGAGCGTAGAGCGGACAAGCTCGGGCGCTCGCCACTGGTTGCCCAACGGCAGATCTCGAGCACGTCGCTGGACGGCGGCGGCAGCTTGCCCGAAAGCGCGCGAAATACGATCACGCCGAACGAGTAGATGTCGATGCGCTGGTCGAGGCCCTTTGACGTGCCGCGCCAGGCTTCCGGCGCGATGTAGCTCGGCGTCCCGGCGATCATGCCGTCAGTAGTGAGTGTCGTGGCGTCGAGCAGCTTGGCGAGGCCGAAATCGAGCAGCCGCACGCCGCCGCCCTTGGCAGCATCGACGATGAAAACGTTGCTGGGCTTCAGATCGCGATGGATGATGCCTTGAGCGTGCGCTTGCTCCAGCGTGCCGGCCACCGGGCGCAGGATTTCCAGTAAGCGCGCCGCCTTGATGCGGCCACCCAGCTGCTCGGCGTCGCGCAGATAATCTTCGAAATCTTTGCCGTAAAGCATCTCCATCGCGACGTAGAGCATGCCGTCTTGCGCGGTGGCGATGCCGTGAACGTAGACAGCGCTCGTGCCCCGCAGTCGCGCCATGGCGAGCGCCTCGCGCTCCATACGCCGGCTCAGGTCCGGATCCAGCTCCTTGCCGTCGCCCAAGAACTTGAGCGCCACTTCGCCTCGCGTCTCCAAATCCCGCGCGCGATAAACGACGCCCTGCGCCCCGGCCCCCAGTCGGTCGAGGATCCGATAGCGGTTGCTGATCACATCGCCAGGCTTGTAGGCCATCAGGGAATCCTCAAGCGTAGCATGGGCGTAGGGCCTCCGTGGCCTCGGGCGAGGTCCTGGTGGTGGCCCTTGCAAGGGATGGATGCTTACGGCTTGAGCTGCCGGAAACACCAGGTGCCGCCACCGCCCGGATTCGACACCCCCGACACCATTTCCCAGCCACGAGCGCCGGCCGCGTTGGCTTTGCTGTGGATGTCGTCGGCGCTCGCCGCGTCGAAGCAGAAGTAGGCCCAGCGCTGCCCTTCGGCGTACGCAGCCCTGGCTTTGGGCTCCGCGAGATTGCTCGCCCCTGCCACGCAGCCGGCTACAAACACCGCGCACAGACCGAGCCCGACCAATAATTGTCGTCGCATGGCCCGCAGCCTAGCTAGCTTGTGTGGCCAAAAAAAGAAGGGCCAGCTCTCTCGAGCTGGCCCGGGTGCCGACGGAGGGACTTGAACCCCCACGACCTTGCGATCGCGTGGACCTGAACCACGTGCGTCTGCCAATTCCGCCACGTCGGCGCGTGGGGTTAGGGACGAATCCCTAAGGCCCGCGGGGTGTAGCTCACGCGCCGGGGCCCCGGCAAGCAGTTTGTGCCACGACTACGCCGTTCGGTGTGGCCGCCGGCCGGCCTCAGCGGGCGCGTTTGCCTTCGGGTAGCGGGGGAGCCAGGGCGCTCCGCGGCAGCGGCGGGGGTGCGACCGACGGCCTGCGACCGGGGGCTGGGGGCGGCAGTGGGGCCTGTGGAGGAGCCGAGCGGACCTGCGGATGCTGCTGCTCGTAGCGATGCCGCTCCTCGAACAGCACCACCTTGATCAAGCTGTCGACGTCCGCGTCTTTGATCACGGGGTCGTTGATGTCGATGGTCGAATCGAGCAGCTCGATCAGCGCCAGCAGCGCAACCGTCAGTTGTTGCTGGTTCGGAAACGAATCGCGGATGCACATCTCGCGGGCCTCGTCGGTCGAGGCCGTGAGTAGCTCGGCGTACATCGATTCGATGGAGAGCAGCACCGGCGTCGTGAGCGAGTCGTGACGTGGGGGGAGACGGCCGATGCCGGTCAGCTTGTCGACGACCTTCTTGCGCGCCTCCTCCTCGGCGGGCGGCCTGGTGCTCTGGATCAGCGCATCGACGTCGTCGTCTACATCGGGTAGCGAATCTTGGACGGGCTTGGCGGGCGCGGCGGCAGCGGCGTGGTTCGGTTTCGGTGGGGGCACGCTCTTGCGTTGCTCCTCCACCTTGGCCGGCTCGGGCTTGGCTTCCGCTTTGTCGGAGGTTGGGCGCGCCGGGTCCCATGCATCGGCACCCAGAAAGCCGGACGGCTTGGCGACTTTGTCGACCAGCACGTGGGTGAAAACGTGCTCCAGCGGAACGAAGCCGATCAGCGTCTTTAGCGGCACGGCTTCCAGCAACTCCTGCTCGCTGAGCGGCTTCTTTTCGCGGCCCAGCTTCAGCGCGTGGCGCACCAACTTTTGCAGCTCTTTCAGCGGCAGGCGGGTCGAGATCGAATCGAACGTGATGGCGTCGGTCAGCACCTGTAGGGTCAGTAAGTTTTCGCGAACGGCGTTCTCGAGCAGGTACACCACGCGCGACAGTGCGCGGTCGACGTCGGCTTCGGCGTTCAACGGTGACCAGAACTCGTCTTCGGTCGTAAACGCCCACAGCTTCTTGTGGTCCAGGTAGCGGACGCGATCGTCGGGCGGCAGCAGCGTCAGCAACTGCGCCGAGTTGGTCACGCCTTCGTCCAGCGCCAGCTTCAAGTCCTCGGCCGCCGATGTCGTCGACTTCTTGCGCGCGATCTTCTCGTGCACGCCCGCGCCTTCGATCAGGATCTTGGCGCGCAGGTCGGGCGCGCCCTCCAGCCCTTGCATCAGATCCGCAGGCTTGAAATGTCGGAGGAAGTCATCGGGTGTGCGAAAGCCGCGCTCCAGCGCGTGCACCACCGTTTGCGAAAGAAATCGCTCCGACGGCGACTTCAGTGAGCTCTTGAAATCCGATCCCGCACCACCGTCACTCTTTGCCATGGGGCGCGCATCGTACGCTGCTTCAAGCCGCGAAATCAGCGGAGAAACGCGGGTCGGGGCGCTTTCGCCTCGCACGGCCCGGAAAGCGCCTCGGTAGGAAAATTTTGCCCCTAGCGGCCTTTGCGGGCGGCCGGCTTGCTCGACTTAGCGCGTTTCTTGGGTCGGCTACCTAGCAGCTGAGCGGCCGCCTCCGCCGCCGCATCATCCAGCCGCGCCACGACCTGGGCGGCGTCCTTTTCGTTGAGTGGGACACCGATGAAGAGCGAGCTCGCTCCCAGCGCCCGGCTCAATTGAGCGTGGACCTCGTCGGGCAGAAGCTGCGCGACGTTAATGAGAACCGAACCGTCTGATGCTGCGGCGATCGCCGCTTGATGTGCCCCACGAAGTGCCATGGCAGCTGTCACTGCGACTTGTATGCCAGCGCACGGCTCCGCGAAATTCTCGGCAAATCAACGCAATTTGAGCGGCCGGGCCCAGCCCAAATTGGGACTTTTCTCGAAACGTGCGTTTCAAGTCGAGAAACCGCGTAATCCTCGCCGGCTTTGGTAGCCTGTCGAAGTGACCAGTAGCACCGATCGTCTGCCCAAGGTGTCCGGAGTGGCGGCCGTGTCCCTGGCAGCCATGCAGGTGGACGTGACGACCCACCTCGGCGCGGTAGGGCCAGTCACGTCGACCGGTTTGCCCAAGCTCGACCAGCTCCTTGGCGGCGGCCTGCGCTCCGGCATGGTGATGGCGGTCTCGGGCGCGGCGGGCAGTGGCCGCACGTCGGTTGGGCTGTCTTTGGCGTACCTCGCGGCGCGCGCGCGCGCGGGCGTGGTCGTAGCTGGGGCGGCGGTCGACCCGACAGAAGTCGTCGCTCGGCTGGCTGCCCGCGCGCTGCATCGTGAGTACCCCGACGCGCGCACGTCGTATGGGGAGATTTGGACCGGACAAGCGTGGGCCGACGACGCCAGCCGTCGCCCGATCGCCGACGCGATCGATACGGTGATAAAGAAGGTGGGCGCGCAGCTGCACCTGTTTCGCGGCACCGGCTTGGAGACGACGCAGGCGTTGTCCGAATGCGTGGCTCAGCAGTGGGCGCGCAGCGAACGTGTCGTGCTCGTGGTCGACGACGTCGAAGGCTTCTTGGCCATGGGCGACGGCGGCATGACGCGGGCCGCGCTCGTCAACGGCAGCTTCGAAGCGCGTATGACCCAAGTCGGCTACGAGCTGCGACGTATCGCGGAGCAAGGGGCGTGCGTGATCGCCACCGTGCTCCAAGAACATTTATCACTGCTCTCACCGGCTGCGACGCTGGCCATCGAGCTCGAGGCACGGCCGGCGCCGGAGCAGGACATGACCGAGCGCCTGCGCAAGCTCGGGGCGCGTACGTTGCTGCTCAAGGTAACCAAGAACCGAGTCGGCAGCACCGGCGAGGTGCCGCTCTCGTTCATCCCGGGCGCGGGTACGCTCGAGGAAACGCGCCCATGACGCGGCGGGGCTGAGCGGTGCCTCACCCAGCGCGCCTGCGCACGGTGCTGCATGCCGACATGGACGCTTTCTACGCGTCGATCGAACAGCGCGATCATCCGGAGCTGCGCGGCCTGCCGGTGATCGTCGGCGGGCGCGAGGCGCGAGGCGTCGTGGCGGCTGCCTCCTACGAGGCGCGCAAATTCGGGGTGCGCTCGGCCATGCCGGGCTTCGAGGCCAAGCGCCTGTGCCCGGCTGGCGTCTTCCTCTCGCCCGACATGGACCGCTACGCTGCGGTCTCGGCCGATGTTCATCGCGCGTTCGAAGAGTTCACGCCCGAGATCGAGCCGCTCGCCCTCGACGAAGCATTTCTCGACGTCACGGCTTCGCTCGGTCTGTTCGGCGACGCGAACGAGCTCGGGCGAAAGTTGAAGGCGCGCGTCCGCGAAACGACCGCGCTCGTAGTTTCGGTCGGCATCGCTTCCAACAAACTCGTGGCCAAGATCGCTTGTCGGCTGGGCAAGCCGGATGGCTTGCGCGTGATCGCCCCCGGAGCCGAGGCCGAGGCGCTCGCGCCGCTGCCGATCCGCTATTTGTGGGGGATTGGACCGGTCTTGGGGGACAAGCTCACGGCGCTGGGAATTCGCAGCATAGGAGAGCTTGGGCGGGCCGAGCCCGAACGCGTGGCTCGCGCCGCCGGGGAGCGCGCAGCCTATTTCATCGAGCTTGCGCGCGGCGTCGACGCGCGGCCGGTCGTCGCCGACCGTGCACCCAAATCGATTGGCGAAGAGAGCACCTTCGGCAGCGATGTCAGCGATCGCGACACGGTCGTACAGGCCATCGTCGCCCACTCGGAAGAGGTTGCGCGACGTTTGCGCGGGGCCGGCTACTTGGGTGGCACGGTCACGCTCAAGATGAAGCTCGCCAAGGCCCGCGAGCCACGCGCGGGGTCAGGGCGCGCTTCGGAGTCGCGCGAGCCGGACTACCCGCTGCTCACTCGCCAGCGAAAGCTGGGAGTCGCGACCAGCGACGGACAGTTGATCGCGAGCACGGCCAGCGAGCTATGGGACGAAGCGCAACTGCGCGAAGCGGTGCGCCTGATTGGCGTCAGCGTGAGTGGGCTTCTGCCGCGTGAGAACGAGCAGCTGGACCTGTTCGCTCCGCGCCGACCACAAGTCGGCCCGACGCTCGACGCTATTCGCGAGCGCTTCGGCAACCAGCTCATTGGTCGCGCCGTCTCGGCGCCCGCCAAGGTCACGCCTTCGATGCGGCGCAAGCCCGGAGCTTGAGGGGGTCGGTCGGCCGCAATCGTGCGCTTGGCACCGCCAAAGCATGCGACCGTGACACCAATGCCATGGGCCGCTGCTGCGGCGCGTACAATGTCTAAGTGATTGAAGTTACTTCTATTTATCTGACACGACGCGGCTCCGGCTCGCGAATCGGGCCGGATCACAGACAATGTGGGATTTGCGCTTTCGTCGGGAACCGCTGTATGAGCGGCTCCTACCATGACACCAAAGTCCGGGTGCCCCGCTTGGAAGTTTGCCGGCTCACGATGGTGCATGGTCAATAAGCCTATAAAGTCTTGATACTTAGGCGCTCATTAAGCGCACTGCGTCAAGCTGGCACGGGGCATGCTTAAGGGGCGTCGGGCAACTCCGCCCACTGCAACTAACCTAGGTTATTTCGGAGAAACACTAATGAAGAAGCTAACTAGCCTGCTCGCCATGGTTGCCCTTGGCACGACCATCGCTGTGGTGGGATGCGGCGGCGACGATGACGACAGCACCGGTGCTGCTGGCAAAGCTGGCACGGCCGGCAAGAGCGCCGTGGGCGGCGCGGGCGGCGCGGGCGGCGAACCGACTGCTGGCAAGAACTCGGCCGGCTCGTCCGGTAAGGCCGGCTCGGGTGGCACCGATACCAACCCCGGCGGCTCAGGCGGCACGGAAAGCGCGGGCACCGGCCCCGTTGCCGGCGCACCGAGTGGCGGCGCAGCGGGCGCAGCGGGCATGGGCGGCAGCGCAGGTGGTGACGTCGGCGGTGCCGGCGCCGGCGGCGCCTGATCGCAGGCTTACCCAAGAAAAAAGTTGGCGTGGCAGGTTCGTCCTGCCACGCCGCTTGTTTTTTGTGCTGCTGCGTGTGCGCGCTGGGGCCCGTGTGCGGCCTATACTGTGCGCGTCTCATGCGCTCCATCGCTCCGTTGTTGCTCCTGTTCTCGACCGCGTGCGGCGGCCAGGGCGCCGTCACCCCGCAGACCTTTCAACCTAGCGACGTCAGAGAGCTGGGCGCGCTCCCGCCTGGCTACCGAGCGGGTGCCACGCTCAGAGCCAGCTGCTCGAGCGTGCGTGCGCGGGCCTTCGACGACGAAGCGCTCGGTAATGTCGACTGCAGTACGCTGCGCTTGTCTCGCGTGCTGCGCGCGCGGGCGGGGGAGCTTTCGGCGCACTTCATCGTTGCCAAGCGTTGTCACGGTCGCGGTGGCGAACGCGCGCAGCTCAGCTGCACGGCCAAGCTGGCGTACCCCGGCGAACGCGTCGGGCTTCAACCTAGCGCTGCTGTTGACTCCGGTCCGGCGCCGTCGGCGGACCAGGTGGCTGATCTCGACGAGCCGCGGCCGCAGGACGCCGCGCAAATTCGCGTGAGCTTCGCGCCCGCCGGGTCGCCCCGCACGGGCAGCCTGGAGCCGCGAGCCTACGATCGCGTCGCAGAAACGCTTTTGGCGTCGGTGGGGCGCGACGTGCTGGGCCAGCTCTCGGCACGCTGTGACAGCTGCGATCCGAGCCGCCTGCGCCACGCGCTGCGCGTCACGGCCGGCCGTGTCGGTGCCGGAGAAGTCACCCAGGTCAGGTGTTTTCAGGACGACGGCGTCGCTCGCTGCGTCGCCACCGCCCTCGCGCCATGGAGCTCCTGATCGTTCGACACGGGGAGAGCGTGGCCAACGCCGAAGGGCGCATGCAGGGGCAGCGTGACTACCCACTTTCGGAGCTGGGCCTGCGACAAGCGGGCGTGCTCGGCCGCTTCCTCGTGCGGGCGGGCTTCAAGTTCGACGCCGCGTACACATCGCCACTGACGCGCGCGCGCGCAACTGCGCTCGAGCTCACGACGGCCCTCGGGTTGCCCGAAGCCGAGCTTGCCCCAGAATTGTCGGAGCTTCACGCCGGCAGCCTGCAGGGCCTGACGCGCGACGAAATCGAGCAGAGCTTTCCCGGTTTCTTGCAGCGCGGACTGACCGAGCTCGGTGACTTCTCGGAGTACGGCGGCGAGAGCTACTCGGGCGTCCAACAGCGCGTCAAGAGCCTGCTCGGTCGCTGGCAAGAGCGGCATCGCGAACCGGCTCACCGCGTACTGGCGGTGGCTCACGGCGGTACCAATTTTCACCTGGTCAAGGCGCTAGTCTGCTCTCCTGTACCGCGCGTGATGAGCATGAAGTTCGGCAATTGCACGGCAACGCTGGTGCGCTTGCGCGAGCGTCGCGGCCAATATTTGGGCGAGATCGTCTTTCACTTGCCGATCGATGTGCTGGGGGCCGTGGTGGGCGAGGGCCTGGTCGGCGTATTCTGAGGCGCATGCTGGTGCTGTCGTTTCGCAGCGGAACGCTCGAGCTCAGCGGGGCGGACAAGGGCGCGAGCCTGCCCGCGCCGCTGACTTGGGACGCAAGGAGCGGCCTGTTTCGCGCTCCCGCGCTGGCTTACGCCGACGTGGTGCTCGGTTTGCGCAAGCTACAGCTCGCGTACGAAGACCGCGCGCGAGCTTATCCAGAGCTTACGCAGGGCCTGCTCGTGCGGCGCGAGCCACGGCCGTTTCAGGTCGAAGCGCTCGCGGCGTGGGAAAAGGCGCGCGGCCGTGGGGTCGTCGTGTTGCCGACAGGCGCCGGCAAAAGCCACGTCGCGCTGATGGCCATCGACGCGCGCCGCCGCGGTGCCTTGGTGGTGGCGCCGACGCTCGATCTAGTCCGGCAGTGGTACGACCTCCTGCGTCGAAGCTTCGGAACCGAGGTCGGCATCGTGGGCGGCGGCTCGCATGACGTGCGGCCGCTCACCGTGACCACCTACGATTCGGCTTGCTTGCACATGGAGCACCTGGGAGCACGCTTCGGCCTGGTCGTGTTCGACGAGTGCCACCACCTGCCCGGGCCGAGCTACTCGCTCGCCGCCGAGCTGTGTCTGGCGCCGTTTCGGCTTGGTTTGACCGCGACGCCGGAGCGCGCTGACGGGCAAGACTCGCGGCTGGAAGCGCTGATCGGGCCCACCTTGTACCGCAAAGACATCGTCGAGCTGTCGGGACGCTACTTGGCCGACTACGAGGTCGAGCGCATCGACGTCGAGCTGACCGACGCTGAGCGTCGCGAGTATGACGCCGAGCGCGCCATTTATATCGAGTTCGTGCGCGCGCAAGGTATTCGTTTCGACAGCCCAGCCGGCTTCGGTACTTTCGTGATGCGTTCGGCGCAGTCGGCCGCCGGTCAGCGCGAGCTGGCGCTCGCTTCCAGCACCAAGCTCGAATTTTTGGAGCACTTGCTGAGCGAGCACCGCCAGCAACGCTCGCTCGTCTTCACCCAAGACAACGCTACGGCCTACGCGGTCTCGCGGCGCTTTTTGATTCCGGTGATCACCCATCAAACCAAGGTCAAAGAGCGCAGTGAGATTCTAGAGCGCTTCTCGGCAGGCCAGTACACGGCGGTCGCCACGTCGAAAGTGCTGAACGAAGGCGTCGACGTCCCCGATGCCAGCGTTGCGATCGTGCTTTCTGGCAGCGGTTCGGTGCGCGAGCACGTGCAGCGGCTGGGTCGCATTTTGCGGCGACAGGGCGACAAGCGCGCGATTTTGTACGAGCTCGTTTCGTCACGCACCAATGAGTCCGGGACCAGCGAGCGTCGCCGCGAGCACTCGGCCTACGCCGGGGCAGGCTAAGCGGCATGTTGCCGCCGGAGCTGACGCGCGCACGCAAGCGCGAGGGCAAGCTGACCTTGAGCCCGCTCTCGACGGCAGAGCGGGCGCGCGCTGCCGAGGTCGCCGGGGCGCTGCTTTCGGTGACGAAGGCGGCGATCGGTCGAGATCGCGAGGAAGTCGAGGCCGGCTGGGCCGCCGTGCCGGTGGCCAGCAAGGAACGCAAGCTGCTGCTCGGCCTGACGCACTTGATCGAGGCCCGCTCGGAGTTCAGCGCGCCCGCCAGCGCCGAGCCGGATGTCGTGCGGCGCGCCGTGTTCGGGCGGGCAGCCGCCCGACGCTCCGCCTTGCCTCCCGGCGAGGTGCTCGATCGCGAAAAAATCTTGGCCGAAGTGAGCCTGGAGCTGGGGCTTTCGACGGCGGAGCTCGAGCAGTCGCTGTACGCCGACTTGCGTAGCGCACAGCAGCTGCAGGCTTGCGCGGTGCCGAACGCCGCCGCCTTGGTCGCCGACTACGAGCTCTATCAGGTGCAGTCGGTGCTGCTGCGCGCCGTGCGCATCGACGCGGAAGTGTTGGCAGCGCGCCCGGACGCATACCGCGAGCTATTTCGTAAGCTCAAATTTCGTCAACTCCTGCACCGCATCGAACCGCTCGCGCAGGGCGGCTATCGCGTCGAGATCGACGGCCCCATGAGTCTGTTTGGAGCCACCACCAAATATGGCCTCGAGCTCGCGCTTTCGCTACCGGCGTTGCTCTCGTGCGGCAAGCTTCGCTTGAGGGCCGAGCTGCGCTGGGGCAAGCGGCGCGAACGGCTGAGCTTCGAACAGACCTACGCCGAGGCGCTGGGCGAACGCGAGCACGCCGGCGTGCGCACCGAGGTGCTCGAGCTACTCGAGACGTTGCAGGCGGCGGCGCCGTGGCAGGCGCGCCTGTCCGAAAAACTCATCGACTTGTCGGAGCAGAGTGGGGGAGTGCTGGTGCCTGATTTGGAGCTGTCGCGCCCGCTGGCCCGCGGCGGCCACGAAACGGTCTTGGTGGAGTTGCTCGGCTTTTGGAGCCGCGACGCGGTCTTTCGGCGCATCGAAGCGGCGGAGCGCGGCCTGAAAGAGCGCGTGCTGTTCGTGGTGAGCTCGCGGCTGCGGGTGAGTGAAGAGCTCCTGGACGGCGTCGAGCTCGCGAGCCTCTACGTGTACAAGGGTAAGATCAACGCGCACGCGCTGCTCAGGAAGGCCGAGGCGCTCTTGTAATGTTGTTCGACGACGATTTCCTGCTCGAGTCAGACGTCGCGCTCGACCTTTACCAGCGCTACGCCGCGGGCAAACCCATCATCGACTACCACTGCCACCTGCCGCCCGAGCAGATCAGCCAAGATCATGTGTTTGGCTCGCTGACGGCGCTTTGGCTCGATGGCGATCACTACAAGTGGCGCGCCATGCGCAGCAACGGGGTCGCCGAAGAGTACTGCACGGGCGCCAAATCGGATTGGGAGAAGTTCGAGGCCTGGGCCGCCACGGTCCCCAAAACGCTACGCAATCCGCTCTACCATTGGACGCACCTCGAGCTGAAATTTCCGTTTGGGATTCGCCAGCTGCTCGGCCCCGCGACGGCTCGCGAAATCTTCGAGGCCGGCTCGGCCAAGCTGCGAGAGCCGGCTTTTTCGACGCGCGGCCTGCTCCAACAGTTCAACGTGCTGGCGGTTTGCACGACCGACGACCCAGTGGACTCGCTAGAACACCACGCGGCCTATGCGCTCGCTGCGAAAGCCGCGGACACACGCATGTACCCGACATTTCGGCCCGATCGCGCCCTCGACGTCGACCAACCCGAGCAGCTCAACGCTTGGCTCACGAGGCTCGAGGCGCGCGCCGATGCGAGCATCAGCAGCTTCGAACAGCTGCTATCCGCGCTCGACGCGCGCCATCGCGCGTTTCACGACCTGGGCGGTCGGCTCTCCGATCATGGGCTAGAAACAGCCTACGCTGACGACTACACGCTGGCCGAGGTCCGCGAGACCTTCGTGGCGGCGCGCCGCGGAATAGCTGCCGATCCCGGCCGAACCGCGCGCTTTCGTTCGGCGCTTTTGCATGAGCTTTCGCTCATGGATCACGGCCGCGGCTGGGTGCAGCAGTTTCATTTGGGTGCGCTCCGCAACAACAACAGCCGCATGCGCAGGGCCCTGGGCCCTGACACGGGCTTCGATTCGATCGGGGATCTGGCGCTGGCGCGGCCACTTGCGCGGTTCCTCGATCGCCTCGACCGCGACGACCGCCTTGCCAAAACGATCCTCTACAACCTGAACCCGCGCGACAACGAGCTGATGGCCAGCATGCTCGGGAATTTTCAGGATGGGTCAGTTCCGGGCAAGCTGCAGCTCGGCAGCGCTTGGTGGTTTCTCGATCAACTCGACGGGATGGAAAAGCAGCTCAACGCGCTGTCGCAGCTTGGCCTTTTGTCCCGCTTCGTCGGCATGGTCACCGATTCTCGCAGCTTTCTTTCGTATTCGCGACACGACTACTTTCGGCGGCTGCTCTGCAACCTGCTCGGTCATGACGTGCGCCGGGGTCTGTTGCCGGATGATCGCCAGCTGCTAGGCGAAATGGTGACGGATATCTGCTTTCGCAATGCTCGGGCGTATTTCGGGCTGGGTCTGCCGGTAACTGGCAACGCCTGAAGCGCGCTGGTTGATTACCGCGGGCCGGCGAGCGGCGACAATTGTCACACCTGGCCCATGCTGAGACGCGGAGCCGTTGGAGGCCGCAAGCCGACGATACGTGGTGGATTCGACATGGCACTCGCGCTCGGTCGGGCGTAGCCTGAAAGGTAGATGACGGCAGGGCGGCGGATTCTTTTTGCGGACGACGATCCTGCGGTGCAGCGCGCGGTGAAGCGTGTTGCCGAAAAAAACGGCTTCGAGCTGTTGCAGGTCTTGGCTGGCGCTGACGTCTACCGAGCGGCGCTCGAGGCCGCGCCGGATTTGATCGTCCTCGACATCCATTTCCCCGATGCCGACGGCCGCGACGTGTTGTCGCGCCTCAAGGCTGATCCGCGAACCTCCGGCATTCCGGTCGTGGTCTGGTCAGGCCGCGATCCGCAGTCGGACCGGCGAATCGCGCTGGATTTAGGCGCCGAGGACTACGTAGAGAAGCGCGATCCGTCGACGCTGCTGCCAAAAATCGAGCGCGTGTTATTGCGCCTGCGCGACGCTGGCTAAGCTTGCGTGCTTCTGGTCCAAGTGGCGGTGCTTCTCGACGCGCTGCACGTTGCCCGATGAGGCCTGGACGCCTGCGAGCTCGGTCGTGCGCGGCTGTGGCGTGGTATCTTTGAAGCGTAGTCGTCGGGCTGGCTGCGCTTGAGTGACGAGCTCCGGCCTCGGGCGAGTCCGCACGGCGGTCGGCGGCACCTGCGCCGCGGACGCTGACGGTTGGGGCAAGGCGCGGCCAGCATTCGGGGGCGGGGCCGACTGGCTGGGCGCTGTCGCGGTCCAGTGCGGCGGCGTACGAGCTGCAACGGGCACTGGCGCCGACCGCTGGGCGACCGGGGTGCTCGGCTCTTCCACGACGTGGATGCTGCAGCCGTTCGCTATGAACGCCAAGATCGCCAACGCTGGAATGCGCATGGTTGTCCTACGCTCGTGTTGGGGAAATCCTCCCCGCCGCGTCGACACCCGCCGCGAACCACTCCCATAGGCGGTGGACGCATGGCCGAAACTTCGGTTTCTTCCCGCTCGCCACCTCGTCCCGGTCCCCCCCGGCCGGTAAAGGCACTCCCCCCACCGCCGTTGGCGGGGTGGCACTTGTTCTGATTCGATTTTTGGTTTGGTTCGCACGTCGGTGTCCCGGGCGCCCTGCGACCTACGCGACCAGGACCACGGGTTTCGCGGCCCGCCAGTTTGGTAGGTGGTGCTCGCACAAGACGGCCAGCGCTACCCTGGCACCGTCGTGCAGCTGCAGGGCGAGCACTGCCTGTGCGCCGTGCAAAACGGCCAGTTTTGGTTCCCGACCAACAACGTCTCCTCCGCCTAATCCAGTCTAGTCCACGCCAAACGCCGCATCCACATCGCAGCGCAAGCTCACCGTGATGGTACTTTTGGCGTCGCCCTTGCGTCGCAGGTTCAGCGTCTGCAAGTCGCCGCGCTTCCAGATCTTGCCGGTCACCTTGCCGGGCTTGGCCTTGGTGCGGAAGTTACAGCGGAGGGTCATGAACACCTCCGCTTCACCGACGCCGCAAGCCACTTCCATCTGCTCGTACGCGGTCGTGTCGTCGACGCCGCGCTCGGTTGGCGGGTAGGTGCAGCTCCAAGGGCCCGTACCCTTTACCGTTCCGCCGAGCGTCTCCGGTGTCGCCGTCTTCAGCCAAGGAGCGCCGTCCTTCTCGCCGGTCACCATGAGCACCCAGTACGTCGGCACGTTGCCTGGCGGCGCTGCCGCCGAAGAGCTTGCCGGGGGCGCCGGCGCGGCCGGCGGCGTTGCCGAAGGCGCTGGTGCCACCGGCACTTGAGCTTCGGCCGCCGCTGCACCCAGCAAGACCACACACACACAAGCGCTCTTCCTCAGCATCCTGCGAGGATACGTGGCTCGCCGCCCCGCATCGAGCCCTACGAGCTTTTGGCGTCCCGGTTGCCGCATTGAGCTGTCAGGACGCGGCCTTTTCAAGCCAAGGGCGGCGGGGTGGGGCACCGAGAAGCTCACGCAGGAGCGCTCAGCGGCGCACTCGGGGCTTCGTCGAGCGGTTCGGGCGCGCGAGCACGGGCGCCGTTACTGCGGGGCCGAGCACGCGCACCATTTCGTCGCTCTCCGCGGTCTCGTTATTCACCAGCACGCCCACGACTTGGTCTCCCGTCCTGACCAGTCACGTGAATGTTTCAGGGTGGTTCCGCGTACGAGCTTCTGCGGACGTCGCAGGCAGAAAACCTGATCGACATCGCGTCGCCACGAGACTCTTGTCGCCGTCGCTTGACCTTGCTTGCTGACCCGCATCGATCCGTATAGTGTGTAATTCTTGGATCCTTTCGGCGGATTCACGCTGCAACAAACTAGCCGAATGCAGCGCGTGGTTTCTGGCCGTGGCTGAGTGATGGTCGGACGCCGCGGGACGCGAATCGTTAGTGAGGCAAGATGCAACGAGGCGAAGTCGCCCCTGCGCTGGCTTCTCGCATGTCGTCGTTTGAACGCCAGGTCCGCTTTTTGGAACGGAAGCACACATGAACGAGCTCGAGAGTAGCTGGCATTCGGACGTGGTGGCCGTCGTGGACGACGAGGCCATGGTGCTGAGCTCACTGCAGCGCTCGCTGGCCTCGAGCTTCGAGGTGGTCACCTATCAGGCCGCTGAAGACGCCCTCGAGGACGTACGCAACGGCAGCGTTTCTGTCGTGCTCAGCGACATCGCGATGCCGGGAATGACGGGTCTCGATTTGCTAGCGGCGGTGCGAGAGCACGATCCCGATCTGCCTGTCTTGCTGATGACCGGCTCGCCAACGCTCGAGGGCGCGACCAAAGCCATCGAGCTAGGCGTTTATCGATACCTGCCCAAGCCAGTCGCTGCAGAGGAGCTTGCGAAGCTGCTCGCGCAGGCGTCGCAGCTCCACCGCCTCGCCAAGCTGAAGCGCGAGGCGCTCGAGTTCCGCGAGTCGCTGTTGCCGCAGCCGTCCCTCGACGGCTCCCGGTTTCAACAGGTGCTGGAAGCGGTGTGCGTGGCATTTCAGCCAATCGTCTCCGTGGTCCGTCGCCGTGTGTTCGGTTACGAGGCGCTGCTGCGCAGCAGCCATCCTGACTTTCTCTCGCCCTCGCATGTGCTCGACGCAGCCGAACGCCTCCACGCGCTGCCCGAGCTGGGTCGCTTGGTCAGGCGCCGCGCCTGCGAGGGGCTGCGCGAAGCTCCGACCGATGCGCTGCTGTTCGTGAACCTGCACCCGCGAGATCTCGTCGACCCGGATTTGAGCGATGCCGCCTCGCCATTGTCGGCGCTCGCTTCGCGCGTCGTGCTCGAAGTGACCGAGCGCGCGCCACTTGGCGGAATCGACCGCCTTCAAAGCAGAGTCCAGGCGCTGCGCAGCATGGGCTTCCGAATCGCAATCGACGACCTTGGCGCGGGCTACGCCGGCCTTGCCAGCTTCGCTGCGCTCGAGCCTGAAGTCGTCAAGGTCGACATGAGCCTCACGCGCGACATCGACGCCAGCCCCGTCAAACAAAAGCTAGTAGCGTCGCTCGTCGGTCTCTGCCGCGAGATGGGCATCACCATCGTCGTCGAAGGCGTCGAGACCCCCCAAGAGCGCAACACCCTGATCGCGCTCGGCTGCGACCTGATGCAAGGCCACCTGTTTGGCCGCCCCAGCCCGTCGCTAACCATTCCGAGTTGGTAGCATGCGGTGACGTGGTCGTTAGAGCGAGCGACCAAACCTCCCCACTAGCGGCTCTGGTCACGGTCCTCAACGGAGCGAGACAGCGGAGGCGCGCGCTGCAGAACCATGCCGTGAGGTTGCCCGCGGGGGCTCGAGCTCGAGCTCGCCGAGTGATGAGCCCGCGGGTGGGAGAGCGGCCGCGCCGGACGCAACCGATTCCAGGCTTAAGATTGCGCGAGCTCCACGGCTCATAGCGGCACCGGCAAGGTCGCTGCGGACGGCGCCGCTACGATCGGCGGTTCCGGTCCATGTGCCGCCGCTGGAGAGCGTTGCTCGGACTACGGCGCCGTCGAGCGCTTCGGGATTGCCGCAGGCGTCGTGATTCGGCATGGGCCGAATCTGCTGCTCGCTCGGCAGATCCCGTAGCTCAAGGCGCGGCAACAGCGTCGCGCAGCTCGGCCAGTGCGACCCGTACCGAGGTCAAGTTGGACTCAACCGCGGCGGCCATGACAAGGGCGCGCGTGTGCCGACCGATCCGCCGCATCGCTGCCCGTCGCCTGCAGCGACCCCCCGTTGCGGGCTACCGCCTCCAGTGCCTAGAGACGCAGGACAGCACCGGGTTCAAGCTGCCGAACATCAGCGTGCTGTTGTGCACTTGCGACTCGGGCGCGTGAGCCCTGTACGGCACGTCAGCAGCTGGCGAAGCTGTCGACCTTCGGGCGGCCGGCGATTGTGCAGGTAAGCATTTGACCGTAGCCAACGCGATTTTTGTGGCCGGCGGGGGCTGACGGTGTTTTGGCCAGGTAAATGGGGCATTTTTGGGTGTATTGGGGCGCCGTGGTCGCGCTTGCTTGTGGCGCGGCGGAAACGCGGCCGGTCGTGGCCAAGCCGCCGCTTGCGATCGCAAAGGCTGGTGGGAATGACTCGACAGCTCGCGACCATCAACGCGCGCAGGCGTTGCTGAACGAAGGCGATGCGCTGGTGAGGGTGAACGTGGACGAGGTGATCGAGAAGTATCGGCAGGCGCTGCAGCTGGAGCCGAACAACCTGGATGGTTTATGGAAGGTGTCGCTGGCGCACGAGAAGAAGGCAGATTGGGCGGCGGTGGCGGCGATGATGGAGCGCGCGGTGGCGGTGGTGCCGAACGCGGAGTACCTGCACCTGTGGGGCCGCGCGCTCGTCGAGTCGGCACAAGCGAACGGCGGAGGCGCGCTGGTGGAGTTGGCGCGCGAGCCGCTCGAGCGTTGTTTGAAGACTGACCCCAAGTCCGCCGATTGCGCCTTCCTGCTGGGCGAGGTCGAATGGTCGGCTGATCACGTACCAATCGCGGCGAAGCTCTTCACGCTCGCGCTGCGGCTGGACCCGCAACAGGCCCGTTATTACGAGCCGCTGGTGACGCTGTATACCGTGTTCAAGCAGCCAGAAGCCGCTGAAATGGTGCTCACCGAGGGGTTGCGGCAGGTGCCGGTCAGTGAGCCTAACCGTGGCCAATTGGCGACTATGGCGCTGATGGCGGCGCGCTTGGCTGGCGCGCGCAACGACGCGCTCGCCCGGCAGGCCTGGTTGGATCGAGCCGAATCGTTGGCGGACGAAGCGTCTCCGGAGGTCTTGTTCGAGCTCGGCTTCGGCTACGCCTCAGTAGTGTTGGACCCTACTGGACCGCGCGATACCGAAAAGGCGCTGCGTTTGCTCAATCTGTACGTGGAGCGCATTTGCAATGGTGCGCTGGCGGCGCAATACGATCGGCAGTGTTCGGACACCAATAGCTCCATTCAACGGCTGCGCTTTCTGGACACCGTGGCGCCGCCAGTGGCAAGCCAGGCCACTGCGGCTGCTACACCTACTGCGTTGCCGTCGGGCATGCCGGTTCCCAAGCTCGAGCTGCAGCCGCTGCGCGCTGGCGATGCCTACACGGTGTTCGGCGCGAGCTACTTTTTGCGCTACCGTGCCGGCGAGGTAACGGGCAAGCCGGTGGCGATCACGGGCTACATCGTCAAAACCAACTTCGACGAAGCGCCGCGCTGCGCCGTGCATCGCGCAGGTGTCGCTGACCCTGAGAATTGTCATGCGAGCATCCCAGCGTTTTGGCTCGGGGATCGGCCGGACGCGGCCGAAGCCGACTGCATCAAGGTGATGGGCTTCGCGTCGAGCTACGCGCAGCTGTTCGAGGCGATCCGTCTGGCTGACTCGCAGAAACCCGACGTGCCCTATCAGGACGCGCTTTGGGTCAAAACCATCCCGAATCCGCTGCCTGCGGCAGGCGCAAAAATCACGGTGCGGGGCGACTATGGCCGCAGTTTCGCCAAAGTCAGCTCGGGTGCCGAAACCAATTTGACGATGGGGGTGCTCGACTTCATCGCCCGCGACGTGCTCGAGCCGGCGCCGGAGCTGGCGACGCTGCCGGGCGTGAAGCGCCGCGAGTGAGTGGGTGGCTCATGCTGTACCCAAAGGCGGCGCCCATGAACAACCGAACCGATTTTTCCCACGCGGCAGCCTGAAACAGTCCATCGGTACGCCCGATCGGTTCCATTATTCACCGACGCCGCCAAAGAAGCAGCAACTGATTGCTCGTGTACATATTCCCGCCGCCGACAACGAACCGCCGCTGCCAGCGTTTTGTCCTGTCGTGGACGATCTGCATCCAGTCAGGGCAACGCACGCCAACAGGCCGACCCGTGCGATGAATTTTGCCAACCGCATGCTTTTCATTGCTTCGCCCGTAGCGTCACCGATCGGGAACACCTGTTGGTCATTCGCGCATTCGCGCGCGTAGGTAATCTACCGGCGAGAGGACGCAGAGTGAGGTGCGCAACGCGAGAGAGGGCGCTCATCCGACCTACGGCGTAACGACTCGCCAGAGGCCATCGCCGAAGGTGGCAAACAGCAGGTGATGCGCCGCGTCGTATTCGATGAACGGCGCGCCTTGGTCGTCAGGTACCTGCGCCGGCGTGGGGAAGGCGGTCCAGGCACTGCCGTCGCTCTCGCTGGCGACGCGCAGGCTCTTGCTCCACTGGTCCGCGGCGTACATGTGACCGTTGCCGTGCACCACTCCAACGACCCGCCCCGAGCTAGGCATCTGCGTCCAGACGTGTGCGTCGGTGCTGCGAGCGATGCCCTGGCCGGAGCCGATGTAGTAGGCGCCGTCGCTGGCGCGAACGATGGTGTGTGAATGGTCGGACCAGAAGCCGAACAGCACCGCGGGATCTGGCGTGAGGTTCGTCCAAGTCGTGCCGCTGTTTTCGGTGAGCCACAAGTGCACGCCGCCATAGAGCCAGGTGGTCGCCCCGAGCACCCACACATTGGAGCCCTCCTCCCAGTTGCCCTCGGGAGAAGAAGGGCTCTTCACGCAGGTCCAGGTGGCGCCGCCGTCAGCGGTCACAGCCTCACAAGTCGGCGCGTAAGGCGCCTCGCAATTGGCGTGCATCGTCACCACCAGATGTAAGGAGTTGGTGGGGTCGACGGAAATGCAATTCATCTGATTGCCGATGGCCGGGCTCGAAGCAAACAGCTGATCCCAGTCGACACCGCCGTTGACGCTCTTCCAGGCGCCATCAAACGGATAAATGGCGACGACGTAGAGGGTACCTCGATGAACCGTGTCCACCACCATGCTGACGATGGCGCTAGCTTCTATGGCTTGGTGATTGCGCCCGCTGCTGACCTCCGCCCAGGTCGCGCCGCAATCCGTCGACTTCCACAACCCGTGGCCGGCCGTACCCAACCACAGAATGGCCGAATCCCAAGGATCGGCGACGATAGCCGTTGCAGCCCTGCCAACCGGCGAGACGCTTTCCCAAGTGCCGACGGCTGGCAGGTGTGCGCAGTCGCTCGGGTTGTTGACCGGAATGGGGTCGACGGGAGCAGTGCCACCCCCACCGGCGGCGGCGTCCCCGGCCGCGCTGCTGCCGGTGTTACCACCCGCCATGCTACCGCCGCTGTCTCCACCCGCAGTGCTTCCGCCCGTGCCACCGCCCGTCGAGCCACCGCGGCGAGGCTCACCCCCTAGCGCGCTGCCGCCGGGTGCACCGCCAGAGCTGTTGTTGCTGCCGGAGCTGTTGTTGCTGCCGGAGCTATTGTTGCCGCCAGTAGCTGTGGCTGGATGTTTGGCTGCATCAGCTCCACATCCCTGGCACAACACGGCAAGCGCGACGGCGATCTTCCCTGTTCGAGACATGCTTCGCCTTGGTTCAATCTACTGCAAACCAGCTTGGCGACCCGAGCGTCACGGCGGAAAGGATCACACGCCAGAAGGTCATGTTCTAAGCCAGTAACGGTTTGGAGCGTTTCAGGTCACAGCCAAGCCGGGCCAACCAGTTGCGGCGTTGTCGCCCGTGTGTGCCTAAATCGTTGAAGAGGCGCCGTTTTCTGTCCGCAGGCCGGGCGGGGAGGAAAATGCTGCCACGGTGTCGATGCGCTCGCGCTCATTCGTCGCGTCTGTGAGGGGTTCCGTCCATGACCGAGCTGCGCGTGAACGCATTTTCAATCCCGATCGATGACCATGGCGCCCGTCTGGAGCAGGCTTTGGAGCTCTCGTGATCCAGGCTCCGCCGCGCGGCCTGATCCTCGGCGCTTGCGGCCCATGCATCAAATTCGACTTGCAGCTGAGCTGAGTCTCACCCGTCAAGGACTTCTGGTGGGCGAGCGGGACGTGGCGTTGTCGCAGCTGGACCACGCCGAAGCCGTCATGGCGCGGCTGCCCGAGGATCAGCTCCACGTCCCACTTCGCATCGGCTGGCACACTGGCGAGTGTGACTCCGGGCGACTGCAGCCTCAGCTCCATGCCAGCATCCGTCGCAGAGCGAGACCTCATCGTCTTCGAAGGTGATGCCGTCCCTCAGGCAGGAACCCAACAGCTCGGCCACCCGCGCCGAGCTGCACCACGACGGCGTCAACCGCCGTAAGCTCCGCGTGCACGACCTGCGCGCCACCTTCGTCACGCTTTCGCTGGCGAACGGCAGGACCGAGACCTGGGTCGCCGACCGAACCGGCCACCGCTCGAGCCAGATGATCAACCGCTACCGACGCGCGGCGCGGTCAGCGGCGGAGCTCGGCCTCGGAGGTTTGGTGCCCCTCGACGTCGCGATTCCTGAGTTGTCGGGCAAGAGTCACGGGGGCCATCAGGTCGCTGATGGCCCCGCGATGACCCCGAAATTGGTGTCCCGGGACGGAATTGAACCGCCGACACGAGGATTTTCAATCCTCTGCTCTACCGACTGAGCTACCGAGACAGGTTGGCCTGAGGGCCGTTCCCCGCGCTGCGAGCCGCGGGGAGGGGG
>Ga0307508_10002202_pt1 | contig 20788 bp, 23 predicted proteins | sample 9_EM_MG_FD_203089 | JGI IMG/M metagenome (GOLD analysis project Ga0307508, IMG submission 203089) | Populus trichocarpa ectomycorrhiza microbial communities from riparian zone in the Pacific Northwest, United States - 9_EM | ecosystem: Host-associated > Plants > Roots > Unclassified | place...
AGGTATGACAGGGAAAGTTGCGAAGCAACGACCGTATTGCTCTTGGGCCCCGTGGGAGGCGTCGAGGAGCGCAGGGGTTTGGGGCCGCGTGCGCAGCACGCTTCGTCAACTGACTTCGCGCGGCTGTTTGAGCGCAGCGCCCGCAGGGCGCGAAGCGAGTTCGGCGCGAGGCCCCAAACACCGAGCACCGCAGAGCAGTCGGCCCTAGGCCGACCGCCTCCGTCGGGCCCCCCTTTCTTTGACTTTCTTTCGGGGAAGCGAAAGAAAGTTACTGCCCTGTCGAGGGCATATCCCGACGCGGCTTCACGCAGTGAACAAGAAGTACGCGTCAGCCGGCACGGGGCTTCGATACCTCAGCCTGAACGGGTAGTGGTATGCGAACGAGGCTTCGACAGGCTCAGCCCGAACGGAGGCGGCGCGCGAAACGGGCGGCGATGCGCGAACAGAGTTGGGGGCACCTGAGGTATGTCAGATGCTGCGAAGTTTGCGACTGGGGAGCACGTTGATCACGTAGCCAATGCCACCCGGCGCGAACTAACCGCCTGACGGCCTGTCCGCCGGAATCAGCAGCCGCTTCACCCCAACGTGCGCTTCCATCTCATGCATGTGGGACTCCGCATCCTCCATGTGCTCAAGCATGAGCCGCCGAACCTTCGGGCCATCTTGCTCGCGGAAGGCACGGAGCAGCAGCGTATGGAACTCGACGTTGGCTTCACCGAAGTGGTGGTGATCCAGCACCTTCTTGTAGACCACCAAGTCGCGCAGCAGGTCGTTCAAGAAGCGGCACATGAAAGAGAGCACCGGATTCGGGCACGCCTCGGCCAACATAGTGTGAAACATCAGTTCGGCCTCGCGTTGCGAGCGCAGCTCGTCGTCATTGGTCGGCTTGATGGTGCACTGGCGGATGTTGGCTTCGAGCCTGTCCAGCTGTTCCGGTGTCAGCCTTCCCACCACGCTCTCGGCCAGCTCGGGCTCCAGCACCTTGCGCAGCTGGTAGATGTGGTGCCCGTCGAGGTGGTGGAAGTGCAGAAAGTTGCGCAGCGGCTCCGACGCATGGTCGACCGACACCTGCTGAAGGTAGGCGCCACCACCCGGCCCGGTGCGGATCGCAATCAGACCGCGCACTTCCAGTGCCTTCAGCGCCTCACGCACCGTGCTCTTCGAATAGCCGAAGAGCTCGATCAATTCCTTCTCGTTCGGTAGCCGGTCGCCGGGTTGCTTGCGCTCGGCCACGATCCATCGCTTGACGTCCTCGACGATGACGTCCGAGAGCTTTTGCCGCCTCGGGCGGTGTTGCCCCACTGTCATTCAACGCTCCATGCCCATCGGTAGATGCGCGGGACGCGCAGCAGCGTTTGATCTTAGATCGGCGCTGGCATGAAGAGTGCTAAAGGGTTTTTACCAACGTATTAATCCTATTTATCCGGTTAAATTTTGGATGAATCCTGGCGCCCCCCCTTCTTCACTGGTGAACCTCATGCAACGCAGACAACTTCTTCAGCTGGCCGCCCTCTCGGCCGTGCCGGCTTCTGTCTTGACCAGCCGCGCCGCTTCGGCCGAAACAGTCGATGCCATCCGCTTCGGATGCCCCGTGCCGATGTCGGGCGCATTCGCCGCCAACGGCAAGTTCGCCGACCTGGGCATGAAGCTGGCCATCGAGGAATACGGCAGCGTGCTGAAACGCCCGCTGGCCTACACGGTGCTCGACACCGAAGGCAAGCCCGCCACCGCCGTGCGCAAGGTGCAAGAGGCCTCACAGCAGCAGGGGGCCAGGTTCTTCGCGGGCGGCATCCTGTCGTCGGAAGCGCTCGCCATGGGCAAGGAGGCCGAGAAGGCCGGCGGCGTGTTCATCACCACCGCCGGCGCAGACGAGATCACCGGCAAGGACTGCAACCCCGCCACCTTCCGCTGGTCGGTACCCACCTTTGGTGCGATCGAGCAGACCGTTCGCCCGCTGATCGCCGCCCTGCCTGCGGCCAAGCGCTGGTACACGATCACGCCGCAATACGTGTTCGGCGAGGGCCTGCTGAGCGCTGCGAAGGCCGTCTTCCAGGAGAAGGGCATCGAGCACGTGGGCAACAGCTACCACTCGCTGAACGACAAGGAATTCAGCGGCTACCTGACCAACGCCGCCGCCGCCAAGCCCGACGTGCTGCTGCTGTTGAACTTCGGTGCGCAATCGTCGGCTGCGCTGCGCCAGGCGATCAGCTTCGGCATGCACAAGAACATGACGATCCTGATGGCCTGGGCGTCGGGTCTCGACCAGTTCGCCGAGCTGGGTGCCGAGCTGTGCGAGGGCGTCTACTTTGGTGCGCAGTACTGGCACACGGCCGACACGCCTCTCAACAAGAGCTTGGTGAAGCGCACGCACGACAAGCTCAAGATCCTGCCCAACTACAGCCTCGCGGGCTCGTACATCTGCACCAAGATCCTGATCGACGGCATCGTCAAGGCGGGCACCGTGGACCAGAAGGCCGTCATCGCAGCGCTCGAAGGCATGAAGTTCGACGGCCTCACGGGCATCGAGGAAATCCGCAAAGGCGATCACCAGGTGATCAAGGACTACTACCTGCTCAAGGGCAAGACGAAGTCGAAGATGAAGGACGCCGCCGACTTCGCCGACGTCGTCAGCTTCGGCAAGTCCTTCCTCCCGATCGACAAGACCGGCTGCAAGCTGGCTTGACGGCCTCCGGGCCGACGCCTTCGTCCGCGTCGACCATGGCGCGGCGCGGGCGTGGTCCGCGCATGTGCTCACCACGACACCATGTCCGTCTATCTCCTCCAGACCATCAACGGAATCGGCATCGGCATGCTGTATTTCCTGCTGGCCGTTGGCTTGTCCATCGTGTTCGGTCTGCTGCGTTTCGTGAACTTCGCGCACGGTGCCTTCTACCTGCTGGGCGCTTACTTGTGCTTCCAGGCCATGCGGTGGGGCATCGATTTCTGGCTTGCGCTGGTGCTGGTGCCGCTGTGCATCGGCGCGCTGGGCTGGCTCGCGGAGAAGCTGCTGCTGCGCCGCGTCTACGCCAAGGCGCATGAGTTCCACATTCTCGTCACCGTGGGCCTCGCGCTGGCGGTGCAGGAGACCGTTGTCGTGCTCTGGGGGCCGTTGGGCCACAACGTGCCGACGCCCGAGCTGCTGCAGGGGGTGGTGATGTGGGGTGGCTTCATCTATCCCAAGTACCGGCTCTTCGTCATCGGCTTCACCGCCGTGCTCGCCGTGTTGCTGTGGTGGGTGCTCGAAGGCACTCGCCTGGGAAGCGCGGTGCGCGCGGGCAGCGAGTCGACCGAGATGGTGTCGCTGCTCGGCATCGATGTGTTCCGGGTGTTCAGCCTGGTGTTCGCGCTCGGCGCTGCAACGGCCGCGCTGGCCGGCGTGCTGGCCGCGCCGATCCGCGGCGCCGAGCCGTTCATGGGCGTGGAGGCGCTCGGCGTTGCCTTCGTGGTGGTAGTCATCGGCGGGCTCGGCAGCTTCGGCGGTGCGCTGGTCGGCGGCCTGTTGATCGGCATCGTGCAGAGCCTGATGAGCACGATCTGGCCGCAAGGCGCGAGCTTGATGGTCTACGTCGCGATGGCGGCCGTGCTGCTGCTGCGCCCGCATGGCCTTCTCGGGCGCAAGGGGTGATCGCCATGCCAAAGAAATTCAGCTTTTTACTGGCGCTGGCTGTCACGCTCGGGCTGCCGCTGTTGCTGCACTCCGGGTCGCTTGCGAGCGAGGTGCTGATCTACGCGCTGGCCGCCATGGGCTGCAACCTGCTGCTGGGCTACACGGGCCTGCTGTCCTTCGGGCAGGGCATCTTCTTCGGGCTGGGCAGCTACACGATCGCGATCCTGCTGACGCGCCTGCAATGCCCGATGCCGCTCGCGCTGCTGGCCGCCGTCACAGCGGGCTCGCTGGGCGCGGCAGTGGTCGGCTGGGTGGCCATCCGCCAGCGCGGCACCTATTTCGTGATGCTCACGCTGGCCTTCGCGCAGATGTTCTATTTCGTCGCCTACACCGCCTCCGGGCTCACCGGCGGCGACAACGGCTTGCTCGACGTGCCGCGCCCTGCGCTGCTGAACACGCCGTGGAAGTACTACGCCTTCGTCGCGGCGGTCTTCCTCGTCGCGTTCGCCGTGCTGCAGCGGGTGACCGAATCGATCTTCGGCCGCACGCTGCTCGCCATCCGCGACAACGAAGACCGCGCCGCCGCCGTGGGCTACAGCATCAAGCGGTTCAAGCTGCTGGCCTTCGTGATCTCGGGCGCCGTCACCGGCCTGGCGGGCGGGCTGCACGCGATGATGACCGGCATCGCCCCGCTGTCGAACGCCGAGTACCACACGAGCGAGATGATCCTCGTCATCACCGTGATCGGCGGCACCGGCAACCTCTTCGCCTCGGTGCTGGGTTCGGCCTTCTATGTGCTGCTGGCCGATTGGCTTTCGACCCTGTGGCCGCGCTGGCTGCTGTTGCTCGGGCTGCTGCTGATCGGCGTGAGCATCAGCATGCAGCGCGGACTCTGGGGCCTGGCTGAAAGTGCCTGGCACCGCGTGTTCCGCAAGACGCCGCCGGCCCCTGCTGCGGCACAGGGAGAACAGGCATGACGCAAGCTGCCCTGATCGAGGCCATCGGCGTCACCAAGCACTACGGCAAGTTCGCGGCGCTTGGCGGCGTCGACCTGAAGGTCATGCGCAACACCGTGCACTCGGTCATCGGCCCGAACGGCGCCGGCAAGACCACGCTGTTCCACATGCTCACCGGCACGGGCAGCACCACAGGCGGCCGCATCGTGTTCGACGGCCACGACGTGACGCGCGAGCCCGACCACCGGCGCGTGCAGCGCGGCATGGCGCGCTCGTTCCAGGTGACGAGCCTGTTCGCGAGCCTGTCGGTGCGCGAGAACCTGCGCGTGGCAGCACAAGGCATCGCGCCGCGCCAGGCCATGAATTGCTGGCGCGCCCCGGTCGGCGAGCGCGCCAGTGCCGACACGGTGGCCGAGGTGCTGGCGCGCGTTGGCCTCGAGCGCCTGGCCGACACCCCCGCCAGCGCGCTCTCGCATGGGCAGCAGCGCCGCCTCGAAGTGGGCATGGCGCTGGCGGCAAAGCCCAAGGCGATCTTTCTCGACGAGCCGACATCGGGCATGGGCATCGATGACCTCGACGAGATGAAGCGCCTGATCCGCAGCCTGCGCGATGCGCTCACCGTGGTGCTGATCGAACACAACATGAACATCGTGATGGACATCTCCGACACCGTGACCGTCATGCAGCTGGGCCGCGTGCTGGCCGAAGGCGCGCCGGGCGACATCCGCGCCGATGCGCGCGTGCGCAAGGCCTACCTGGGCAACATGATCACGGGGGGCAAGGCATGAGGAGTGTTCATGTCCTCGAAGTCGAGGCGCTCCACGCGCACTACGGCAAGAGCCACGTGCTGCAAGGCGTCTCCTTCACCGTCGGCGAGGCCGAGGTCGTCACCTTGCTCGGGCGCAACGGCGCCGGCAAGTCGACCACGCTGAAGAGCATTGCCGGCGCGGTCAAGCCCACGAGCGGCCGGGTGCGTTTCGGGGGCGTTGACGTCGCAGGCCTGCCGCCGCACCGCATCGCCACGCGCGGCCTGTGCCTCGTCCCCGAGCACCGGGGCGTCTTCAGGCTGCTGACGGTCGAAGAAAACCTGCTGCTTGGCCAGCGGCGCGAGTCGCCCTGGCAACTGGCCGACATCTACCGGATCTTCCCGCGCCTGAAAGAGCGGCGGCGCAACGGCGGTGGACAGCTCTCGGGCGGCGAGCAGCAGATGCTGGCCATTGGCCGCGCGCTGATGAACCACCCGCGCCTCTTGATCCTCGACGAGCCGGTCGAAGGCCTCGCGCCGGTGATCGTGGAAGAGATCGTCGCGCAGCTGAAAGCCATCAAGGCGGGCGGCGTCGCGATCCTGCTGGTGGAGCAGAACCTCGAGGTCTGCGTGCAGCTGGCAGACCGCCACTACATCGTCGAGCAGGGCGTGATCGTGCACGAGGCCGGCAACGCCGCCTTCGTGGCCGACCATGAAGTGAAAGACCGCTACCTCGGCGTGGGCCTGGCCTGATCGCACCTCTGGGACTCACTGATGCAACTCGCAATGACCAATCTCGACCGTCTGAAAGGCGCCAGCAGGCGCGGCCTGATAGCGGCGGTCGCGCTTTCGTGGGCTGTTGCCACCGCCGGCGCGGCCGAACCGATCCTGGTGGGCCAGTCCGCCGTACTGACGGGGCCGCTGACACCCAACAGCCTGGCGTTCATCGAAGGGCAGAAGCTGTTGTTCGATCAGGTCAACCAGGCCGGCGGCATCGGCGGGCGGCCGATCAAGTTGATCACTTACGACGACGCCTATTCGCCCGACAAGGCCGCGGCCAATGCTGAGAAACTGCTCGCGGTCGACCGCGTCGTCTGCCTCTTCGGCACCATGGGCACCGGCATCGGCGCGGCCATGGCCACCGTCGCGGCGAAGCACGACACCTTCATCTTCGGCGGCCTGACCGGCGCGGCCATGCTGCGCGGGCCGAAGGTGCCGATCTACCACGTGCGGGAGTCGTATGCCGACGAGGTGCAGCGCGTGGTCACGCACCTCACGACCATCGGCGTGACCCGCATCGCCGTCGTCTCGAGCAACGACGCCTACGGCAAGGGCATCGAGAAAGACGCGGTGGCCGCGCTCGAAAAGAGCGGGCACCCGGCGGTCCTCGCGCTGCGCTTCGACCCCGCCGAGAAAGACTTGTCGCGCACCTCGCAAGAGATCGTCGCGAGCGGTGCGCAAGCCGTGTACGTGGTCGCCGCGGGCATGCCGGCGATCAACATCATCCGGTCTGTGGTGGACTCGAAGGTCCATCCGCAGATCTACACCAACTCCGTCGCGAGTTCCTTTCTCCTGCACAAGGAACTCGGCGAGCGCAGCCGCGGCATCGTGCTGTCTCAGGTGGTGCCGCCCTTCTGGAAGACGCGCATTCCGATCGTCGAGCAGTACCAGCGCGCGCGCAAGGCGAGCCCGAACAGCAAGGGCGAAGGCTCCTACCTCGGGCTGGAGGGCTACATCACCGCCAAGGCCTTCGCGCAAGCCTTGCAGCGGGTCAAGGGGCCGATCACCACCGAGTCGCTGCGCCACAGCATCGAGAACGCACCGCCGATGGACCTGGGCGGCTTCGTGCTCGCATTTCGGCGCGACAACAAGAACGGCTCCAGCTTCGGCGACATCACGCTGCTCGGCAGCGGCGGGAAATTCGCACAATGAAGGTATTGATCGCACGGTTCAACCACGAGACCAATACGTTCTCGCCCGTGCCCACGCCGCTCTCGGCTTTCGGGCCGGCGTTCGGCGACCTTGCGTACCGCGCCCACAAGGGCATGCGCACCGCCATGGCAGCCTTCATCGACCTCGCCGAGCAGGCCGGTGCGTCGCTGGTCACGCCGGTGTCGGCTTCGGCCAACCCGAGCGGCCCGGTCGACGGGCACGCCTACACCGAGCTCACCCAGTGCATCGTCGATGCCGCCCCGGGCTGCGACGCCATCTTGCTCGACCTGCACGGCGCCATGGTGGCGCAGAACAGCGCGGACGGCGAAGGCGACCTGTTGATCCGCTTGCGAGCGGCTGCACCGGGCGTTCCTATCGGCGTGGCACTCGACCTGCACGCCAACGTCACGCCCGAGATGGTGAAGAACGCTGACGTGATCGTCGGCTTCAAGACCTACCCGCACATCGACATGTATGAAACCGGCGAACACGCCGGCCGCTTGGTCTTCGACATGCTGGCCGGGCGAGGCAAGCCGGCCATGCGCTGGCGCCGGCTTCCGTTGATGGCGCACACGCTGCGAAGCGCCTCCGTCGGCGGCGCGATGGGCCGCGCGATCGAAGCGGCACGCCAGGCCGAACTCGATGAATCGCTCGCGGTTTCGGTGTTCGCGGGGTTTTCGCTGGCGGACATCGAGGCGCCTTGCGTGAGCGTCGTGGTGGTTGACGCCCTATCGCCTCAACGAGCGCAAGCCGTGGCCGACCGCATCGCCAAACAGATGTGGGAAGAGCGCGAAGACTTCGTCTACCGCAGCGAGCCCTTGGTGCAATCGATCGCTCTCGCCAAGAGGCTGGCCCGGGCTGCGACCCAGCCGGTGCTGCTGCTCGACCACGGCGACAACTGCATGTCCGGCGGCAGCTGCGACACGATGGACGTGCTGCAAGAGGCCTTGGCTCAAGGCCTCGACGGCATTGGCGTCGGCCCGTTGTGCGACCCCGGTGCGGTGAACGCCCTCATCTCGGCCGGCGAAGGCGCGCTGACGACCATCGCGCTCGGCAACAAGACATCGCTCGATGGCATCGGCCCGGCCAGGACCCCCGTCACGATGACCGGTGTCGTGCGCGCCATCTGCGATGGCGAATACACCGTCACCGGCCCCACCTACACCGGCCAGCACGACAGCATGGGGTGCACCGTTCTGTTCGATACCGGCAAGGCACGCATCGTGGTCACCGAGCGGACCCAGGAGCCATGGGACATCGGCGTCTTCGAGTGCGTTGGCCTCGACCCGCGCACAGAGCGCTTCCTGCTGCTCAAGTCGCGCATGTACTGCCGCCCGGTGTTCATGCCGCTGTCGGCCGCGCTGGTGGAGTGCGACAGCAGAGGAGTCACCAGCTCCGACTACAGCCTTTTTTCCTTCACGAAAGTCCGGCGGCCCGTGTTCCCGCTCGACCGAAGCTGCACGCTTCATGACGCTTGGGAAGAAGAGCCGCCTCCGTAAGCCGCTGAAGCAATCCGTGCCGATCAAAACTGGCACCATGCGGCCATCACCGACTTCACGCTGGAGATGCCCATGCTCGCCGACCTGCTCCCGCCGCTGCCCCTGCTGCTGGCCTTCATCACCGCCAGCCTGATCCTCGCGCTGACGCCGGGGCCGGCGGTGGTCTACATCCTCACGCGCACGCTCTCGCAAGGTCGCGCATCGGGTCTCGCGTCGGTCGCCGGCGTGGCGCTGGGCAACCTGGGCAATGCCATCGGCGCGGCCTTGGGCCTGGCGGCGCTGTTCGCGGTGTCGTCGATGGCATTCACGGTGGTCAAGTGGGCCGGCGCGGCCTACCTCGTCTACGTGGGCGTGCGCATGCTGCGCTCGGCGAACGGCATCGGCCCGGCCGCAGCCGCGCTGCCAGCGATGAAGCACTCGCGCATCTTTCGTGATGGCTTCGTCGTCGCGCTGCTGAACCCGAAGACGGCGCTGTTCTTCGCCGCCTTCTTGCCGCAGTTCATGAGCGCCACGGCACCGCACCTGCCGCAGAGCCTGGCACTGGGCGGGCTGTTCTGCGCCGTGGCGGGCTGCACCGATCTGTCGTACGTGCTGGCGGCGAGCCTGATTGCACCGCGGCTGGGCCGCCTCGGCGCGCACGCCCGCTGGAGCACGCGCGCGGCCGGTGCGTCGTTCATCGGGCTCGGGCTGCTGACCGCCTTCTCGGGCAGACCGGCGTCGCGCTGATCAGGCAGCCACGCGGTTCCACGTGGTGCTGCGCTTCATGTGCAGCTCACCACGATGGCGGTGGCCGTGCCCGTCACCACGGTGCCGGCCCCGTTCGACACGGTGCAGGTCTGCCCGGCGGGCTGGGTGCTGACGGTCACGCTGTAAGCCGTGCCGGCGGTGAGGATGCCCGGGAACGCAAACGCGCCGTTGCTGGCGATCGCCAGGCTCACACTGCCGTTGGCAAGCGTCACGGCCGTGCCGCTTGCCAGGCCGGTGACGGTACCGGTGATCGAGGCCGTGGCCGTGCAGGTCACGGCAACGCTGCTGACGTCGCTGCCGTAGGAATCGATGGTGCCGCTGGCGTTGGCCACCGAGCAGCTCGCGCCCACCGGCTGCGTCAGCACCGTGACCGCGTAGCTCGCCCCGGAGTCCAGCGTGCCGCTGAACCAGAAGCTGCCGTTGGCGCTGACGGTGATGTCGTTGGCAGCGTTGTTCTGCAGCGTAACGGTGGTGCCGCTCGGCAAGCCGCTCAGCGTGCCGCCGAGGCTGGCGCTGCCGCCGCCACAAGCAGCAAGCAATGCGGCCGACGCCAGGGTAATCAGCACGGAAGCGAAGGTGGGTCGGAACATGGGTTTTCTTCCTCAGTGGGGATGGGCGGAACGGCTGGCGACATGAGACCGTGCACCCGCGTCCGCCGTTTGAAGCCCGAGAAAAGTTAGGTAAACGCTGGTACACCCGGCGGACACGAAACCAGGCCGCGCTGGTGTCACACTGGCGGCTGCCCGTTCACATCTGTGCTCCGCCGAGACCCCCATGCTGACCATCAACAAGCTCATCCCCCAAGGCGCCGGCTTGGCGCCCGCCCTGCTGAAGCGCGCCGCCACCGCGGTGCTCGACTGGGACACGCGACAGAAGAGCCGCTTCGACACCGAAGACTCGCAAGGCCGCACGCTCGGCATCTTTTTGCCGCGCGGCACCGCTGTACGCGGCGGCGACGTGCTGGTGGCCGAAGACGGCTCGCTGGTGAAGGTGATCGCCACGCCGCAGCCGGTGCTGGTGGTGCGCACCTGCCCCGACCACGGCACGCCGCTCGACCTGCTGCGCGCCGCCTACCACCTGGGCAACCGCCACGTGCAGCTCGAAGTGCAGCCCGAGCACCTGCACCTCGAACCCGACCACGTGCTGGCCGACATGCTGCGCCAGATGCACCTCATCGTGACCGAGGAGCTGGCGCCGTTCGAGCCCGAAGGCGGTGCGTATTCCGCCGGCACTCAGGCGCATGGCCACGCACACCACGAGCACGACCATGGCCACGATCACGGGCATGAGCACAAGCAAGAACACAAGCATGAGCAAGCCCACGTCCACGTTCACGGCCCCGGCTGCCAGCACGACCACTGACAGCCCGAACAGGCTCTGACATGCCAAGAACAACGAGACCCAAACGCACCCCGCCCGTTCGGGCCGAGGTATCGAAGCCCCTCTCGGCCACGTCGCTGCTGCAGCTGATGTGGCTCGCTTCGCCCGCCCTGCCGGTGGGGGGCTTCAGCTACTCCGAAGGCCTCGAATCCGCCGTCGAAGCCGGCCTGGTGACCACCGAAGCACAGACGGCCGCGTGGCTGCTCGATCAGCTGCACCTCGGCCTGGCGCGCGGCGAACTCGCCGTGGCCGCGAAGGCCTTCAAGGCCTGGCAGCGCAACGACGTGGCCTCCATCGCCGAGCTGAATGCCTGGATCACCACCACACGCGAAGCCAGCGAGATGCGGCTGCAGACCGAGCAGATGGGCCGCTCGCTGGTCGAGTGGCTGAAGAACCGCGGCCTCCCCGGCGACCCAGCCATCGACCCCCGCGTGGCACAGCTCGGCGCCTTGAAGCCCGCACCCACCTGGCCGGTGGCCTTTGCGCTCGCCGCTGCGCAAACCGGCGCGCCGTGGCGCGAGAGCCTGCTGAGCTTCGCGTTCAGCTGGGCCGAGAACATGATGCAGGCCGCGCTCAAGGCCGTGCCGCTCGGCCAGAGCGCCGGCCAGCGCGTGCTGTCGCAACTCAGCGCCGCCATCCCCGATGCCGTCGACCACGCCATGCGCTTGATGGACAGCGAGCGCCAGGCCTTCACGCCGATGCTCGCCATCTTGTCGGCGCAACACGAAACGCAGTACTCGCGTCTGTTCCGATCATGATTCATGCCTTACTCGTTGATGACGACGCCGATCTGCGCACCCTGATGGCCGGCTACCTGCAGCAGTACGGCATGCGCGTCACCGTGCTGCCCGATGGCGCTTCGCTGCGCCGCACGCTGCCCACCGGCCAGCCTGGCGCGACCGACCCGTTCGACGTGCTGCTGCTCGACGTGATGCTGCCCGACGCCAACGGGCTCGACCTGTGCCGCTGGGTGCGCACCAGCTACCCGCTGCCGGTGATCATGCTCACCGCCCAGGGCGACCCGGCGAGCCGCATCGTGGGCCTCGAGCTGGGGGCCGACGACTACCTGCCCAAGCCCTTCGAGCCGCGCGAGCTGGTGGCGCGCATCAACGCCGTGCTGCGGCGCGCCGGCTCGGTCTCTGCGCGCACGCCGCAGAGCACCGAGCAGACCAACGCGGTGGTGCGCTTCAACGGCTGGGTCTTCGACCGCCTGCGCCGCCAGCTCAGCTCGCCGCAGCAGGTGGTGCTGGCCTTGTCGAGCGCCGAGTTCCGCCTGCTGTCGGCCTTCGTCGACCACCCGCGGCGCGTGCTCAGCCGCGACCGCCTGCTCGACCTGGCCCACGCGCCCGGCGTCGAGATCACCGGCCGCAGCATCGACCTGGCGGTGTCGCGCCTGCGGCAGAAGCTCGATGACCCCACGCTGATCCGCACCGTGCGCGGCGAGGGTTATTCCTTCGAGGCCGATCTCGGATGACGCCCTCCGCGCCCGCTTCGTTCACCCCCCGGCGAAAGTCGCCATGAAAAATCTCCTCGAAGACACCTTGTTCAAGCGCCTCTTCCTCTTGATGTGGGTGGCGCTGGTCGTCAGCCACCTGGCCGGCTTTCTGTCGGTGCAGCAGTTCCTGATGCCCCCGGACGGCATGCCTCGCGCAGGCGGCATGCCGCCGATGCCTTCGCTGCCGCCGATGGACGGCCCCGGCGGCATGGGCGGCGGCCCACCCGATGGCGGCCCGCCGGACGACAGCCTGTTCGCGCACTGGCTGTGGCTCGACTACCTGGTGCGCGGCATCGTCATCGGCATGGCCGCGTGGATCGGCGCACGCTGGCTGTCAGCGCCGATGCGCCAGCTGGCCGACGCCTCGCGTACGCTGGGCCAGTCGCTGGGAACGAACCGGCCCGTGCCCACGCTCGACGAAGCGCAAGGCACGCTCGAAGTGCGCCAGACCTCCGAAGTGTTCAACGCCATGTCGCGCCGCCTGCACGAACAGTTCGGCGCGCAGGCGCTGCTGATGGCCGCCATCTCGCACGACCTGCGCACGCCGCTCTCGCGCCTGCGCCTGCGGCTCGAGCACATGGAAGCCAACGCCCACACCGAGCGCTCCATCAACGACGTGCGCGAGATGGACCAGCTCATCGCCAGCGTGCTGGAGATGATGCAGCTCAACCACGAGACTGCCGCCGCGCCGCAGCGCGTCGACCTGCGCGCGCTGGTGCAATCGCTCGCCGACGACCTGGCCGAGCAGGGCCAGGCCGTCACGCTGCAGAACGCTGCCGATGCCGATGCCGATGCCAATGTCGATACCGAGCCGGCCGTGGTGCCGGGCCAGCCGGCCGCGTTGAACCGCGTGGTCGCCAACCTGCTGAGCAACGCGCTCCGCTACGGCGGCTCGGCCGAGATCTCGGTGCAGGTGCAAGCCGGCCAGGCGCAGGTGCTGATCGACGACCGCGGCCCGGGCATCCCGGCGGACCAGCTCGAAGCCGTGTTCCAGCCCTTCTACCGCGTCGACACCTCGCGCAGCAAGCAAACCGGCGGCACCGGCCTCGGCCTGTACATCGCCCGCGACCTGGCGCACCGCCACGGCGGGCAGCTCACGCTCGCCAACCGCGAGGGCGGGGGCCTGCGCGCCGCGCTGGTGCTGCCCTTGAAGGAAGCGCCGGGTACCGGGGCTGCTTGATGCAACCGTGTCGGCACCGACACAAAGAAGCGATACGGCAGATACAGCGGGTGTTCACACTGGCGTCATCGTTAGTTCGAGACGCCCCATGCAACACCACGATCACGACCACCCCGAGGGTCTGGCCAGCGACATCGGCACCCTGCTGAAACGCCGGCGCGCGCTGTTGTGGCTGGCCGGCACGGCGAGCGTGGTCAGTGCACCGCTGCTCGCCTGCGGCGGCGGTCACGGCGACTCGGCGAGCAGTTCCAGCAGTTCCAGCAGTTCCAGCAGTTCCAGCAGTTCCAGCAGCAAGAGCGGGCCCCTAAGCAGCTCCGGCAGCGCCAGCAGCACCTGCGCGGTGATTCCCGAAGAGACGGCTGGCCCCTTCCCCGGCGACGGCTCCAACAGCACGGAGAGCGGCGTGGCCAACGCGCTGATGCTGGCCGGCATCGACCGCAGCGACATCCGCAGCAGCTTCGGCGGCGCCACCGGCGTGGCCACCGGCATGGCGCTGACGGTGACGCTCACCCTCGTCAACACCAACACGAACTGCACCGACCTCTCGGGCTACGCCATCTACCTGTGGCACTGCGACGCGGCAGGCCGGTACTCGATGTATTCCCCCGGCGTGACGGACGAGAACTACCTGCGCGGCCTGCAGGTCACCGACAGCAAGGGCCAGGTGACCTTCACCACCGTCTTCCCCGGCTGCTACCCGGGCCGCATGCCGCACATGCACTTCGAGGTGTACCGCAATCTGGCCACCGCCACCGGCGCCACCAACAAGATCAGAACCTCGCAGCTCGCCTTCCCGGTCGCCACCTGCCAAGAGGTTTATGCCACCAGCGGCTACAGCGCGAGCGTGGCCAACCTTGCGCGGATCAGCTTCGCCACCGACAACGTTTTCAGCGACGGCACGAGCCTGCAGGTGGCCAGCGTGACCGGCAGCACGAGCGCCGGCTACGCAGCCGCGCTCACCATCGGAATCGCCGTATGACCCCCATGCAAGCACCCGGTACCGACGAGCTGCGCGCTCTGGTTCAGCGCCTGGCCATCGCCGACCTGGATTCGGCACTTGAACTGAGCCGCCTGCTCTCTGCCACCCTCCAGGCCGGCGTGATCGCCGAGCGGCTGGTCAAGAGCGGCCAGACCACGGTCGCGCTCGCCTGGCTGCGCCGGATCACCCACGGGGTGGACACCTTGCAAGCCGAGTGGCTCAGGTCGCAGGCATCCAGAACACCTCTGGTCGCCCAACCCAAGAAGCGCTCGGACGCGCCCGTCGCGGCCCCACTCGGCAACCATGGCCACGCCAATGGCACCGCGAGGGCAGGCACCCGCTCGTCGGACCGCTGCACGTCCCGCGAGCTGACGTAAGCGCCCATTCACGCCACGTGATATGCGCCACGCGATTTGCGCCGCGTGCAAAGCAACTTGTAGCAACCACGTCAGCGTTGACACACAAAGGCGCTTCGGCTGCAACAGTCCCCCATCAACATGCCAACACCATCACCTATCAGGACCCCCATGCAAGCTCATGACCACGATCACGGCCTGGCCCACGACTTGAACACCTTGCTGCAGCGCCGGCGTTCGCTGCTGTGGCTCGCAGCCGGTGCCGCCGTCGCACCGCTGCTGGCCTGCGGCGGTGGTGGCGACGACGACGGCACCAGCACAACAAGCAGCGACAGCTCGTCGTCGAGCGGCAGCAGCAGCACGGGCACCTGCTCCGTGATCCCCGAAGAAACGGCTGGCCCCTACCCCGGCGACGGCTCCAACAGCAATTCGAGCGGCGTGGTCAACGTGCTGACGCTGTCGGGCATCGTGCGCAGCGACATCCGCACCAGCATCGCCGGTGCCTCGGGCACCGCAGCCGGTGTGCCGTTGACCGTCACCCTCACCCTCGTCAACACGAACAGCAGCTGCGCCAGCCTCGCCGGCTATGCGATCTATCTCTGGCATTGCAACCGCGACGGCCTGTACTCGCTGTACTCCTCCGGCGTCACCGACCAGAACTACCTGCGCGGCGTGCAGGTCACCGACAGCAATGGCCAGGTCACTTTCACGACCATCTTCCCGGCCTGCTACTCCGGGCGCTGGCCGCACATCCATTTCGAGGTCTACCCCAGCGTCAGCAAGGCCACGGTTGCCACCAACAAGGTCAAGACCTCGCAGATCGCCATGCCGGCCGCCCAGTGCAGCACCGTGTTCGCGAGCACCGGCTACAGCGCAAGCGTCTCGAACTTCAGCCAGGTCAGCCTGTCCACCGACAACGTGTTCAGCGACGGCGCCACGCTGGAGACGCCCACCATCAGCGGCAGCGTCTCTGCGGGCTACGCCATTGCCTTGAACGTCGGCATCGCCGCCTGACCCCATCCCTGCACGGAGCGCCTCCATGACCGACGTGATCAACCGCCTGCCTGCCCGCCGCCGCCATGCGCTGGGTGCACTGACCGCGCTGACGCTGGCCGCCTGCGGCGGCAACAGCAGTGACAGCAGCAGCGGCGCCTCGACCAACGCCACGCTGGCCGGCCTGAGCCTGTCTGCCGCCGGGTTGACGCCGGCCTTCTCGGCGGCCACCACGAGCTACACGCTGGCGGTGGCCAACAGCGTGAGCACGATCACGCTCACGCCGACGAGCGCTGACGTCGACGCCCTCATCAGGGTCAACGGCAGCATGGTCGCAAGCGGCGGCAGCACGGCGTCGATCGTGCTCGCCGTGGGGGCGAACACCCTGTCGGTGGTGGTCACCGCGGCCGACGGCAGCAGCACCCGCACGTACACCGTCGTGGTCACCCGTGCATCCGCAAGCGCCTCGTCGGACGCATCGCTGTCTGCCTTGGCGCTCTCGGCCGGCACCCTGTCGCCCGACTTCGCATCGGGCACCACGAGCTACACCGCGTCGGTGACCAACGCCACCGGCTCGATCACCCTCACGCCCAGCAGCACCAGCAGCGCGGCCACGATCACCGTCAACGGCGTGGCCGTGACGCGCGGCACCGCCTCGGGCGCGATCTCGCTCGCCGTGGGCACGACCACCGTGATGGTCGTCGTCACCGCCGGCGACGGCGCCACCACGCGCAGCTACAGCATCGCGGTCACACGCGCGGCCACCAGCGTGTCGGCAGACGCGACCTTGAGCGGCCTGGTGTTGTCGGCCGGCACGCTGTCGCCCAGCTTCGTCTCGGGCACCACGGCCTACACCGCGTCGGTGGCCAACGGCGTGGCGTCGATCACCGTCACGGCCACCGGCACCAATGCGGCGGCCACCATCAAGGTCAACGGGGTGGCGGTCACCAACGGCAGCGCGTCGGCGGCCCTTGCACTCGGAGTGGGCAGCAACACGATCACGGTGGTGGTCACGGCCGAAGACGCCAGCACCACGGCCACCACCACGGTCACCGTGACGCGCGCTTCCGCCACGGCCTCCACCGACGCCAGCCTGAGTGCGCTGACGCTGTCGCAAGGCAGCCTGTCGCCGGCGTTTTCAGCCTCGACGACCAGCTACACCGCGTCGGTGGCCAACACCGTCACGTCGATCACCGTCACGCCGACCTGCAGCAGCAACGCGGCCGCCGTGCAAGTCAACGGCATCGGCGTCGCCAGCGGCAACGCGTCTGCCTCGATCGCCGTGGCGGTGGGCAACACCACGCTGTCGGTGGTCGTCATCGCCGAAGACGGCAGCACGACCCGCACCTACACGGTGGTGGCGACACGCGCCAGCGCCGGCACCTGCACGCTCACGCCGACGGAGACCCAGGGGCCCTACCCGCTGCTGGCCATCCTCTCCAACTCGGCGATCGTGCGCAGCGACATCCGCGAAAGCAAGACCGGCGTGCCACTGACCTTGACGCTGACCCTGCAGGACCTGAGCAACGGCTGCACACCCATCGCCGGCGCGGCGGTGTACATCTGGCACTGCGACAAAGACGGCCTCTACTCGGGCTACAGCAACTCGCAGAATGCCGGCCAGGCGGGGCTCACCTACCTGCGCGGCATCCAGGTGAGCGACAGCAATGGCCAGGTCACGTTCACCACCATCTACCCGGGCTGGTACGCGGGGCGCATCACGCACATCCACTTCCAGATCTACCTGAACGACAACCTCAGCGTGACCGCCACCGCCACCTCGCAGCTGGCCTTCCCGCAGGCGGTGACGAGCGCGGTCTACGCCAGCTCGCTGTACACCAAGGGGCAGAACACCTCGGTGACCAGCTTCTCGGCCGACAACGTCTTCAGCGACGGCACCACCTACCAGATGGTCAGCATCAGCGGCGACACCACCAACGGCTACACCGCGAACCTGACCGCGACCATCGCCTGAGTCGCACACACCCTTCATCACTGCCCACGACAAGACGAATCACCATGATCAACTTCCGTTTCATCGCCCCGGCCATCGCCGCCTGCGGCGCTGCGGCCATCGGCTTTGCCATGGCCGCCACCACCGCCGAACCTCCTTCACCGCCGGCCAGCGGCGCCCCGCCCGGCCCGCCCCCTGAAGCCATCGCGGCCTGCAAAGGCAAGACCGAAGGCGCCACCGTGAGCTTCACGGGCCGCGGCGGCGAGACACTCACCGGCACCTGCCAGACGACGAACGGCGTGCTCGCAGCACGGCCGGCCGGCGGCCCCGGCGGCGGAGGCCAGCGCCCGCCGCCCCCGCGCTGATAATCGGCGCATGAACACCTTGCACAGCATTCCCCATCGCACCAAGAAACTCCCACCGCTGCGCGTGGGCGTCGGCGGCCCGGTCGGCTCGGGCAAGACCACCCTGGTCGAGATGCTGTGCAAGCACATGCGCACGCAGTACGACCTGGTGGTCGTCACCAACGACATCTACACCAAGGAAGACCAGCGCCTGCTCACGGTGGCCGGCGCGCTCGAGGCGGAACGCATCATGGGCGTGGAAACCGGCGGCTGCCCGCACACCGCCATCCGCGAAGACGCGTCGATCAACCTCGAAGCCGTCGACCGCATGCTCGAGAAGTTTCCCAACGCCGACATCGTGTTCATCGAGTCCGGCGGCGACAACCTCGCCGCCACCTTCAGCCCCGAGCTGAGCGACCTCACCATCTACGTGATCGACGTCGCCGCCGGCGAGAAGATCCCGCGCAAAGGCGGCCCCGGCATCACCAAGAGCGACCTCTTCGTCATCAACAAGACCGACCTCGCCCCCTACGTCGGCGCCGACCTCGGCGTGATGGAAGCCGACACCAAACGCATGCGGCCCAACCGGCCCTTCGTGATGAGTAACCTCAAGACCCTGGTCGGCTTGGCAGAAGTGGTGGCCTTCATCGAAGCCAAGGGCATGTTGAAGGCGGCCTGACCCGCTCACATCATTTTTGGCTGTTGAATTTCGAGTGGGTAAGCGCCCAGCCACCCGTTCGCCCTGAGCAGGGACTGAGCTTGTCGAAGGCCCGTCCGTCGAAGGGCTGGTGAGCGAAGTCGCGGTGCGAGCAGGGCGTCGACGGGCCCTGTCCTGAGCCCCGTCGAAGGGTATTTGGGGACACCCACCCACTCGAAATTCAAGAGAGGCTCATTTTTCCACCTGCGTCGGGTCACCCAGCGACTGGTTGAGCGCAACCGCCTCCTTCGTCAGCTGATGCACGACGGCGGCACCGATGCCCATGCCCTCACGCAATTCCAGCGTGGCCATCTCGTACTTCCCGCCGGGCTTGAGGCCGGCCTCGATGCCGCGCAGCCGCTGCCCTCGCCAGAAGCCGAACAGCACCCGCTGCTCTTCGGCCCGAATGAGCAACACCGGCCCGTTCGACAGATAGACCAGGTGGCGCCACTTCATCACCTCTTCCAGCGTCGACGCAGCACGAACTTCAGCGCGCAGGCGCTCGACGCAGTCGCGCTGCCAGCCCGACAACCCGGCGACATACGCATCGGGGTTGGCCGCCGGGCTCGACTTTTTCATCGCCATGATTTGGCCCTTTCATCACCCATGCACCCCTCGGGTATCGGATTCCTCGGCACAAGAGAAAGCCGTCCGCAGATGCCACTCGACCAATGGGTAGGCCGTGCCGCAGGATAGCGTGGCGCTAGTGAAGCATGCGGAACTTGAACGCATTGTGTTCTCCTGGAAATACGATCTTCGTCAGTGGCTCTGCCAACGCCAATCCGCGCTCGCTGTTGGTCAGAATCACGATCGCATTGCCGGACGTAGCTGAGGCCATGACGAAAGCCCGATAGCCGGGGTTGCTTCCCCACTGCCACAGGTTCACCCCTTGCGCACCGGGTTCGATGCCCCAGCCGAGTCCCCATTGAAGGCCGGGTGAGCGGCTGGCTGTGGCAGGCTTTTCGGTTGTCAGATTCATCACCGATGAATCGTTCAGGAGCCTTGCCACGAATCTCGCGTAGTCGTTCGCGGTCGTATAGAGCGAGGCGGCAGCGATTGGCTCCGGAAATCGGAGTTGGCGCTTCTGGCCCGACAGAGACGTGCCTTCCACCAGCTTACCTGCCAAGGCGGTGTTCCATCGGAATTCACTGCTGGCCATGCCAATGGGGTCGAAGACCTCGCGACGCATGAATTGGTCCAATGGCACCTCGGTCACGGTTTCGACCACGCGCTGCAGCAGCACGAAGCCTTCGCCCGAGTACTGCCACGACGTACCCGGAGAGAAGCCAAAGGCCAAGCGCTCCGTGGACCAATTCGGGAGACCGGACGTGTGATTCAAGAGCATTCGCAGCGTGACCGCCGTCAACTCTGGCGCATCTACAAGTTCAGTGAGTGCTGGCGGGCGGTTGTCGAAGGGGCTCTTCCGACGTACGTAGCCCTGTGGCAGGTACTTGAGCACAGGAGCATCCAGCTCCAAGAGCCCGCGCTGGACCAGTTTCAAGACGCCATAAGCAACGACAGGTTTGGCCAAAGAGGCCGCCTGGAAGACTGAGTCGGGAGTCAGTTGTTGTGCAGGGTCGCATCCGGATGCAACGCCAGAGGTACTGACAGAGCGGGCAGAGATCACCGCGTACGCCACCGCGCGCACCCGATGCTCGACCGCGAGCGAGTCGGCCACGGCTTGGAGTTCAGGCGCGACCTTCTCGCCTTCAGCGCGGCAAGGCAAGCACACGAGCGCGGCCGCGACAAAAGCGGGCGCCAAGACCAAGCGAGATGCTGAGAGGAAGGACACGGGAGTATGTGTGCAGCCTCACTACTGTCCGGTTAAACGAGCCTCGTCACGCCGATTCACAAGCATTGGCGCGGCCTAGCGGCCGATTTTGTTTGGTGCCGATTTGAACTTCGATCTTCCAAAACCGCGTAC
>Ga0307508_10002203_pt1 | contig 20787 bp, 20 predicted proteins | sample 9_EM_MG_FD_203089 | JGI IMG/M metagenome (GOLD analysis project Ga0307508, IMG submission 203089) | Populus trichocarpa ectomycorrhiza microbial communities from riparian zone in the Pacific Northwest, United States - 9_EM | ecosystem: Host-associated > Plants > Roots > Unclassified | place...
CGTGCGGGCTTCTCTCCGGCCAAGTGCTGGGAATCATGTTGTAGCACTCGGAGCGGTATCCGAGGAACGCTGGGGGGGGGGGGGGCCCCCCCCCCCCCCCCCCCCGGGGGGGGGGGGGGGGGGGGGGGGGGCCCCGCCCGGCTTCAACGACTGCTCCGTATGAGGGGAGCGCGAGCCCACCCCCGGCCCCTCCCGCAAGCGGGAGGGGAGTTCAGAAATGTCACTCATTCCGCGGCTTCCTCGATCGGGGGCTGGTTATGCCCCAGCAATTTCAACACTTCGGTCGCGGCGTTTACCAGATTGGTGCCGGGGCCGAAAATCCCCTGCACGCCGGCGTCGCGGAGATATTGATAATCCTGCGCGGGGATCACCCCGCCGGCGATCACCTTGATGTCGCTGCGACCCGCGTCGCGGAGGTGGCCGATCAGCTCAGGGATCAACGTCTTGTGTCCCGCCGCCAGCGACGATGCCCCGACGATATCCACATCGGACTTGATCGCCAGATCGGCGGCCTCTTTCGGTGTCTGGAACAACGGCCCCGGCACGACCTCGAAACCAAGATCGCCGAACGCCGACGACACCAGATTGGCGCCGCGATCATGCCCGTCCTGGCCCATCTTGGCGACGAGCAGGCGTGGCTTGCGGCCCATGCGGTGAGTCAGTGAGCCGACCCCGTCGAGCAGGCCGTTCCAGCGTTTGTCGAATTCATGCGCGCCGCCATAAATGCCCGAGACCGGCGTCGGGTTGGTGCCATAGCGCCCGAACACATCCTCCATCGCCTGGCTGATCTCGCCGAGCGTGGCGCGCTGGCGGGCGCATTCGACCGCAAGGCCCAGCACATTCTCGGTGCCGCGCGCGCCTTCGCGTAGCGCGTCGAGGGCGGCCCGGCATTTCGCCTCGACGCGCCCGGCCTTCGACGTCTGGATGCGCGCGATCTGGGATTCGCGCACGGCGACATTGTCGACATCGAGGATGTCGATATCGTCCTCTTCAGCGAGCTTGTACTTGTTGACGCCGACGATCACGTCCTCGCCCATGTCGACCCGCGCGGCGCGGCCGGCCGAGGCTTCCTCGATCATTGCCTTGGGCCAGCCCGCCGCCACGGCTTTCGCCATGCCGCCTTCAGCTTCGACGCGTTCGATGATCTCCCAGGCCTTGTCGTAAAGCTCCTGGGTCAGGCTCTCGATATAATAAGAGCCACCGAGCGGATCGACGACGTTGGTCATCCCGGTCTCTTCCTGGATCACGATCTGCGTGTTGCGCGCGATCCGGGCGGAGAAGTCGGTGGGAAGCGCGATCGCTTCGTCGAGCGCGTTCGTATGCAGGCTCTGCGTGCCGCCGAGCATCGCCGCCATCGCCTCGATCGTGGTACGGATGACGTTGTTGTACGGATCCTGCTCGGTCAGCGACACGCCCGAGGTCTGGCAGTGCGTGCGCAGCATTTTCGAGCGCTCGTCCTTGGCGCCGAGATCAGTCATCACCCGATGCCAGAGCTTGCGCGCCGCGCGGAGCTTCGCGACTTCCATGAAGAAGTTCATGCCGATCGCGAAGAAGAACGACAGGCGCCCGGCAAAGGCATCGAGATCGAGCCCCGAGGCCATCGCCGCCTTCGCATATTCGCGGCCGTCGGCGATGGTGAAGGCGAGCTCCTGGAGCTGCGTCGCCCCGGCTTCCTGCATGTGATAGCCGGAAATCGAGATCGAGTTGAACTTCGGCATATGCGCCGAGGTGTAGCCGATGATGTCCGAGATGATCCGCATGCTCGGCTCGGGCGGGTAGATATAGGTGTTGCGGACCATGAACTCCTTCAGGATGTCGTTCTGGATCGTGCCGTCCAGAAGCGCCTGCGGGACGCCCTGTTCCTCGCCCGTGACGATGAAGAAGGCGAGGATCGGGATGACCGCGCCGTTCATCGTCATCGACACGCTCATCTTGTCGAGCGGGATGCTGTCGAACAGGATCTTCATGTCGTCGATCGTGTCGATCGCGACGCCGGCCTTGCCGACATCGCCGGTCACGCGCGGATGATCACTGTCATAGCCGCGGTGCGTGGCGAGATCGAAGGCGACCGACAGGCCCTTCTGCCCGGCGGCGAGGTTGCGGCGGTAGAATGCGTTTGACGCCTCAGCGGTCGAGAAGCCGGCATATTGGCGGATCGTCCAGGGGCGCCCGGCATACATCGAGGCGCGCACGCCGCGCGTGAACGGCGCGAAGCCGGGCAGGCCGGGATCGATATCGGCCACGTCTTCGGCGGTGTAGAGCGGCTTGACCTCGATCCCCTCCGGCGTGTGCCAGGTGAGATCCTTGCCCTTCACCTCCTTTGCGGCGGCGGCGACCCAGGTTTCGACGGTCGGTTTATCAGTCATTACAGCAGTCCAAAACACCGTTCGGGCTGAGCCTGTCGAAGCACTGCCCTTTCTCGCAAGCGTCAAAAAAGAAGTGCGGCCCTTCGACAAGCTCAGGGCGAACGGAAGAAGGGTTCACGATCACGCCCCCCGGAACGCCGGCTTGCGCTTCTGCAGAAAGGCGATGCCGCCCTCCATTGAATCCGCAGAACCTCGCGCGGCGCGCTGGTTCTCGGCTTCGTGCTGCATCGCCGTCGCGTAATCGATCTCGAGCGCATGGGCGAGGCCGCGGCGCATCAGCCCGAGCGCGACGGTCGGGCCCGCCGCCAGCCGCTCGGCCAGCGCTAAGGCCTCGGCGTCGAGCGCGTCATCAGCCACGACCTTGTAAATCATACCCCAGTCGAACGCTTTCGCTGCGGGAACGCGTTCGCCGAGCATCATCATCTCGGTGGCGCGCGCCTTGCCGATCAGGCGCGGCAGCATCCAGCTCGCGCCGCCATCGGGCACGAGGCCGATATTGACGAAGGCCTGGAGGAAATAGGCGGTCTCGCTCGCCACGCAGAAATCGCCGGCGAGCGCGAGGCTGCAGCCGATACCAGCAGCCGGCCCACGCACCGCGCTCACCACGGGCACCGCGAGATCGGCAAACGCAGCGATCGTCGAGTGGTAATGCCTGGTGAGAGCCTGAAAGGTCGCCTCGCCCGGGTCATCGCTGCCAAGCGCGCCGCCGGCAACATCGGCACCCGAACAGAAAGCCCGGCCTTCGCTGGCGACCAGCACCGCACGGGCGCCGTCGAGATTGGCGATCGCGTCGCGCAGCTCATCGAACATCTGTGGCGGCGCGGCGTTGAGCCGCTCGGGCCGGTTGAGCGTGAGGACGAGCACGTCACCCCGGCGCTCGCTGCGGATCATGTCATAGGCCATCAATGTGCCTCACGCGGTGTTTCCATCAGCTCGACCAAAGTCCCGCCCATATCCTTGGGGTGGACGAAGACGATCAGCGTGCCGTGTGCGCCGATCCGCGGTTCGCCGAGAACCCGGGCGCCCTTCGCAGTGAGATCGGCGATGGCGACATGGATGTCGGGCACCTCGAAACAGACATGATGCTGCCCACCGGCCGGGTTCTTCGCGATGAACGCAGCGATCGGCGAGCTGTCGTTCAACGGCTCGATCAGCTCGATCTGGGTGTTGGGCGTATCGATGAAGCAGACCTTCACGCCCTGCGCGGGGAGATCGAACGGCGCATGCACCGTCGTCGCCCCGAGCAGGTCGCGATAGAGCGCGATCGACGCCTCGATCGATGGAGTCGCGATGCCGATATGATTGAGGCGCCCGATGCTCATGGGGTCGGCGTCGCCGGCGGGGCGGGCTCGGGCGTAGGCACGACACCAAAGGTGTAGCCGCAGGATTCGACGACCTGCTTGATCGGCGCTTCGCCCGGCGGCCCGGTGAAGGTGGCATCAAGTGCCTTTTCGGAAGGGTCGATCACATGGACCTTGATTGTCTTGCCGTGCGCGATCGCCACGGTGAGGGTGGTCACGACCGCTGGATCCGAGATCACCGCACCCCTGCCCGGGAAATCCCAGTTCGTGCCGAGCGGAGTGCCGCCATCAACCGTTATCGACACCGGCCGCGGCGTGGCGGCGGCAAAAGGCGCGGTCGGGATGAACTGCATCGACACGACATTGTCGACCCGACGATCGCAACGGACGACCAGCCGGGCGTTGCCGTCCTGCGAGGTTGCCGAAACCGAACCCGACGGACGGTTGGTGACCGGGTCCGTCTTCATGCGCGGAGTCCATGGCAGCGGCGGTGCGGGCGGAGTCGCGGCTGCGGGCGCCGCAGCCTGAAGGGCCATCGTCAGGAAAAGGATCATGCGTCACCTGTCTTGAGTTGAGGTGCGAACCCTGCGCCAAAGCCGGTGCGAAGCGCAAGAGATCGCTCGGTGACGCGAGCCGTGCGCCGGCCTGATGCAAACGCCTGGGTCACAGCGGAATGTTGTCGTGCTTCTTCCACGGATTTTCGAGGCTCTTGCCGCGCAGTTTGCGCAAGCCGAGCGCGATGCGGCGCCGCGTGGAATGCGGCAGGATCACCTCGTCGATAAATCCCTTGGATGCCGCCACGAACGGGTTGGCGAAACGCGCCTCATATTCAGCGGTTCGCTCGGCGATCTCCACCGGGTCCTTCGAGCGGAAGATGATCTCGACCGCGCCCTTCGCGCCCATCACCGCGATCTCGGCGGTGGGCCAGGCATAGTTCAGATCGCCACGCAGATGCTTCGACGCCATCACGTCATAGGCGCCGCCATAGGCTTTGCGCGTGATGACGGTGATCTTGGGCACGGTCGCCTCGGCATAAGCGAAGAGCAGTTTCGCGCCGTGCTTGATGATGCCGTTCAGCTCTTGCGCGGTGCCCGGCAGGAAGCCCGGCACATCGACAAAGGTGATGATCGGGATTTCGAACGCATCGCAGAAGCGCACGAAGCGGGCAGCCTTTTTCGACGAGTTGATGTCGAGGCAGCCGGCCAGCACCATTGGCTGGTTGGCGACCACGCCGACGGTGCGCCCTTCGATCCGCCCGAAGCCAATGATGATGTTGGCGGCATGAGTCGGCTGGACCTCGAAGAAATCGCCTTCGTCGACGGTCTTCCGGATCAGTTCGTGCATGTCATAGGGCTGGTTGGCGTTGGCCGGTACCAGGGTATCGAGGCTTTCCTCGAGCCGGTCCCACGGGTCCGAACTCGGCCGCTCGGGCACTGCCTCACGGTTCGAGGCGGGAAGAAAGTCCACGAAGTCGCGGGCCGCGAGCAGCGCCTCGATATCATTCTCGAAGGCCACGTCAGCGACCCCCGACTTCGTGGTATGCGTCACCGCTCCACCCAGCTCCTCCTGCGTGACAATCTCGTTTGTAACGGTTTTCACTACATCCGGGCCGGTGACGAACATGTAGGAGCTATCCTTCACCATGAAGATGAAGTCGGTCATGGCGGGGGAATAGACGGCACCTCCGGCGCATGGCCCCATGATCAGCGAAATCTGGGGCACGACTCCGCTCGCGAGCACATTGCGCTGGAACACTTCGGCATAGCCGCCGAGCGACGCAACGCCTTCCTGGATGCGCGCGCCGCCCGAATCGTTCAGGCCAATCACCGGTGCGCCGACCTTCATCGCCATGTCCATGATCTTGCAGATCTTCTGCGCATGCCGCTCCGAGAGCGAGCCGCCGAACACGGTGAAATCCTGGCTGTAGACGAACACCAGCCGGCCATTGACCGTGCCTGATCCGGTGACGACGCCGTCGCCGGGGATGGTCTGGGCGGGCATGCCGAAATCGACGCAATTATGCTCGACATACATGTCGAGCTCCTCGAACGACCCCTCGTCGAGCAGGATATCCAGCCGCTCGCGTGCAGTAAGCTTGCCGCGCGCATGCTGGGCAGCGATCCGCTTCTCGCCGCCGCCCAATCGGGCGGCTGCGCGCTTGCGTTCAAGCTCGGCGATGGTCGATGACATGCGGGCTCCCGGATAACGAATGCCCCCTCTTTCAAGCCGCGGGGCACTTTGCAAATGTGAATTTGCGAAGTTGCGAACAAGAGTTTTGCGAAGTATGGGAGGTTATGGCCCGCCCTACGCCCCGCCTCTATGCTGGAGAAGAGCTCCGCGCGATCCGACGGGCGGCTGGATTCAACCAGGCCGCGATGGCCGCGCGGCTGGGCATTTCAGTCAGCTATCTCTCACAACTCGAAAGCGGCGACCGCCCCCTCACCCCCGCGGTGACGGCGGCATTGCGGCGGCGGCACCCCGGCGCATTGGCGGCGATCGAGAGCGCCGCGCCCGCGCTCCGCCTGTCCGGCCTGGCCGATGCGCTGGCCGATCCCGTCCTGCCCCCATCCCCGCCACCTGACGTGATCGCCCGGCTTGCCGAGGAGCGGCCCGAGATCGCCGACCGCATCATTGCGTTGCACGGCGCGGTGCGTGCCGCCGAGGAGCGGCTGCAGATGGTCGAGGAGAGCATGGCCGCGGGCGCTTCGGGTGCCGGCGCGCGCATGCCGTGGGAAGCGGTACGTGACTGGTTCCATATCGCCGGCAATTATGTCGACCCGCTCGACCGCGCCGCGGAGGCGCTGGCGGAGGAGCTCGGATCGGACGAAGCTGCCTATGTCGCACGCCTCGCCTCATTGGGCATCGCGATTGTCGCGCCGGCCAATGACAGCGCCCCCTTGCGCGCACTGGATCGCCAGCGCGGCACATTGACGTTGGGCGGCGCCTTGCCGCCTGAAAGCCGCCGCTTCCTGATCGCACATCAACTCACCGCCACGGTGTTCGCCGACATGATCGAGTCGATTGTCGAAACCGCCGCGGTATCGAGCAACGAGGCGCGCAACCTGCTCCGCATCGGGCTCGCCAATTATGCCGCAGGCGCGCTTACCATGCCCTATGGCCGCTTCCGCAGCACCGCCCGCGCAATGCGCCATGATATCGACCGGCTGTGCCGGCACTTCGGGGTGAGCTTCGAGCAGGCATGCCACCGGCTCTCGACGCTGCAGCGCCCCGGAGCAAAGGGTATCCCCTTCTATTTCTGCCGGGTCGACATGGCCGGCAACATCACCAAGCGGCATTCGGCGACGCGGCTGCAATTCGCACGGTTCGGCGGTGCCTGCCCCTTGTGGATCGTCCATGAGGCGGTCGCGATCCCAGATCGGATCGTGGTCCAGCATGCCGAGACGCCCGACGGCGTGCGCTATGTCTCAATGGCCAAGGGGCTGGTGAAGCCGAGCGGGAGCTTCACGCGGAGCCCGCGCCGTTACGCGGTCACGCTCGGCTGCGAGGCGGAGCATGCGGCCGACTTCGTCTATGCCGACGCGGTCGATCGCAGCGCGGCGCCGATCCCGATCGGCATTTCGTGCCGGTTGTGCTCGCGCGACGATTGCGACCAGCGCGCCTTTCCGCCCGCCGACCGCGAGATCAGCGTCGATCCGGATATGCGCGGCACGGTGCCGTACCGGGTGGTGTGAGCCCCTTTCCCTGGTTGCCGGGATTTGGCACAGCATAACCATGTGCATGGACCATCTTCCCGAAGCCGAATGGCCGCAACAGGGGCGCGAGCGGATCATCGTGCCGGCGCCCGCCGCGATCGTCGGCACCGGGCAATCGACCGGCGAGCATGAAGCGCTGGCCCGGCTCGGGCCCGACACGGTCATGATGATGGGCGACAACCCAGCTTTGCCGAGGATGCCAGAGGCGCCGACGCTGCTCGATTTCTTCCGGTTGCGGGTCACCGGCATCACCGCGCAACATCTGCTGACCACCGCCAAGCGCGCATTGGATGAGGGACAGGAGGAGAAGATCGTCCTTGCCTGCCTGCTCCACGACATCTCGAATGCCTGCCTGATCCGTGCCGACCATGGCTATTGGGGCGCCCAGATGATCGCCCCCTATGTCGATGAGGAAGTGGCCTGGGCGGTGCAGCAGCATCAGGCGCTGCGCTATTTCGCTGACCCGTCAGTCGGCTATGAATATCCCGAGAGCTATCATCGCTTCTTCGGTGCCGATTATGTTCCGCCCGACTATATCAGGCGCGAGGCGGAAGCTGCGCGCAAGCATCGCTGGTATATGAGCGCCCGGCTGGTGACGCTCTACGATCGCTATTTCTTCGACGACACGCCCGCGCCCGACCCGGAATTCCTGACGGACGTGATCGGCCGCCATTTCCGCCAGCCCAGCCAGGGACTCGGCTTCGATGGCTCGCCGACCGCGCATATGTGGCGGACGATGATCTGGCCGAACAACTTCCTTTAGCAGCACATCCCATCGTCGCAGCGAAAAGGGAGTTCGACGCCAAGCCTCATATCGGCGATCAACCGGTCGATCGTCACGCCTGGCGTGCCGTGCGGTCGCTGCCACGGCGCGAAGGGCAGCATCAGTTGCGCCAGCCTTTCGCACATCGACAGCACTTCGCCGGCGATCAGCGGATGGCTTTCAGGACTGGCGATATGCGCTTTCAGCCAGGCGCCCAGCGATTCCTTCCGCACGCAGGTCTCGCCGGTGAATATCCGGAGGCAGACCGCGTAACCGCCCTCGATCCACGCCGCCCATTCCTCTGCTGCACGGGCGCGCGCGACGGCGTCGATAAGGCCGTGCGGACCGAAACAATCGGCAAAACCGAACCGCGCCTCGGGAAGCCGTTCGAGCGCTTCGATGAACTCTTCGGTGAACAGAGTCGCGTTCTGCCGGGCGGCATCTTCGAGCGAGGCGCCCCGCCGCCGCGCCAGGATCGCGCGCCGAAAGCCCCAGACGGCGGCTGGTGCGAACCAGCGTTCGGCTTCCGGCGGCGGCGGTCCCTCATGGCCGGCGACATGGCCCGCAAGCGCGCTCCACCAGCCATATCGGCCGCTGAACGCGTAGATCGCACCCGGCCCGCATCCGCCTTCTATCAGGTCGTCAAGATCGGCGGCTGATACGCCAACCGCTCGTGCGAGCCTGTCGAATGGCCAGAACCAGTCGGTTACGTAGTGATAGTTCGGGTCTTGCCATGAGATGTCGCGCATCGCGAGCCGATAGCAGCGCAGCCTACCCTGTTGGTTCGATCGCGAACGAACTATCGGAGGCGGATCAGGGAACGAGCTTCGCGAGCGCTCCGCCGATCAGCCCGGCCACGGCCGACCCGATCGTTCCGAACACCAATATCATGGCCGCGACATCGCCCAGCGCGTACGAGACCGCGATCCCGACCAGCGCGCAGATCCCACCGGCCAACGCGCCGCCGATGAGCGAATCCGCCCAGCCATTTCGTGCCCATCGCGCATAGATCACACCCGCGACGAACGAAATCAGCATGCCGCCGATCGCGAACCAGGCCGCGATGGCTGCTTCATAATGACCGGCGATCACCATGATCAGCTGGAGAACCATCCCGATATCGGTGGCTATGATCAGTGCCTTGCGATTCATGTCACTCTCCCGGTTGAATTATTTCTCCATCGCCTTCTTCAACGACAACAGCATCTGGCCGTCCCCTTGCGAGAAGAAGGCGTAGAGCTGGTCGAAGCCTGCACCGTTTGCGAAGCCCATGCCCGACACCGTTACCCGGGTCTGGTTCGCGCCCAGTGACTGGAACTCGACGGTCTTTACGGTCTTGCCGTAATCTTCCTTGCCCGGCAGGCCGTCGGGCGCCTGGACATTCTGGAAGACGAGGAGGCGCCCTGGAATATAGGCGATGAAGGCGTTCCTGATATTCTGCGGATCGCCGATATGGCCCTTCGGATCGTAGCTGGCCTCGATCGCGCCGCCGAGGCGGAAGTCGATCGCCGAGACGGGCACCGCCCATTGCCGGTACACGCTGATATCCGTGAACGCCGCCCACAACCGCGCGGCGGGCGCTTCGATGACGAGCGAATCCTCGTAGAAGCGCGTGCCGTCGCCGGCGGTGCCCTTGACCTGTTCGAACGCCGGCGCGGGCGGATCGGGAAGCGCCATGGCGGGGGCGACCCAGAGCGTAAGGGCAATGGCGGCGGGCAGATAACGCATGGTCATTCTCCTCATCGGGCGGCCAGAAGGCGGTCGAGATAGTCGCGCAGGCCCGCGACCGAGGCGTCGAAGGCCTCAAGTGTGCGGTGCGTGCGCGACTGCATCACGCCGCCCTCCATCACCGTCAGCACGAACTGGGCGAGCCCCTGCGTATCGGTCCCTACAGGCAGCCGGTCGGCGGCTGCATCAAGGCAGGCCTTGATCGCCGCCACCCAGCCCTCGAAGTTCGCGGCGAGGAGTTCGCGCACCGGCGGATCGGGCTCATGGATTTCGAGCGCGAGGCTGCCGATCGGGCAGCCATAGGTGCAGTCGGTCATCTCCAGCCCGGCACGATAGCGCGCGAGCAGCGCGAAGATCCGCTCGATCGGATCCTCAACCCCCTGCCATGCCGGATCGAGCAACATCGGCCCGATGCCCTGGCGGTAGCGCTCGAGCACGGCGAGCAGCAGATCCTGTTTGGTCGGGAAGGCGTGGTAGAGGCTGCCCGAGTTCGCGCCGGCCTCGCGCAAGATGTCTGCGACGCTGGTCGACTGATAACCCTTCGCCGTGAACAGCATCATCGCCGTGTTGACGAGACGTTCGGACGTGGATTGCTTGGGTTCTTGAGTGCTCACTCAAGTGAGATACGCTCAGTTGATTGATCAGTCAATCAAGTGGCTCGTGAAGGATCAAAGCTTCACGATCCCGCGATCGATCAAACTACGCGCGGTATCGACGATCGACTCCTCGGCCGGGCGCGGCTTCCAGCCGAGGACCGCAAGGGCATGTGCCGCATCGGCCGCCCGTGTCCGACCGAGTTCGCCGACGACCTGTTTGATGCTTCCGTCGAACACCGCCATCAGCCGCAGCACGAAATCGGGAATGACCCGCTTCGGCACCTTGCGCGCTTCCGGGCCGAGCCGGTCGCGCAGCAGCTGCCCGACCTCCCGCATCATCATGAACGGCCCGGCGCCGATGAATCGCTCGTTCGCCATGTTCAGTGCGTTGAGGGCGCGGACATGGAGATCGGCGAGATCCCGTACATCCACGACCGCGAAGCCGAGCCGGGGGAAACCCGGCATCGACCCGTCGATCAGGCGCTTCACGAATTCGATCGAGGTCGAGAAATCGTCGCTCAGCAAAGGACCGAGCACCGCCGAGGGATTGATCGTGCAGAACTCCATGGTGCCGCCATTCTGCGCCATCCAGTCGCGCGCGGCGCGCTCGGCAATCGTCTTGGATTTGACATAGGCGCCAAGGCCAGGGGCGTTCACGTCAGTCCAGTCCGCCTCGGTATAAATGCGCTCGCCCGTGTGACCATAAGCGATCGCCGCCACCGAAGACGTCATCACGAAGCGCTTTACCCCCGCCTTGGCCGCGAACCGCAGCGCCCGAAGCGCACCTTCGCGCGCCGGCACGATCAGATCGTCCTCATGCTTCACCGCCCCCGCTGGAAAGGGCGAGGCGACATGCGCGACATGGCTGCACCCGGCGACCGCTTCCGCCCAGCCCTCGTCGTCCATAAGGTCGGCGGCGAAGAAGTGCAGGCTCGCCTCGGGCACGCCGAGCCAGGCGCGTACCTCAGCCTCGCGCTTCAGGGAGCGGACCGTGGTGTGGATCGTCCAGCCTTCGGCCGCGAGCTGCCGGATCAGATAGCCGGCAATATAGCCGCTGCCGCCCGTCACCAAGATGGTGCCTGCCATCATCCTCTCCCTCATTTATCGCGACTGGTTTTACATTGAACTGAACTCTCGCCAAGCCGGGCTTGCATTCCCTGCCCTCGACCCGGCAAATGGGGGCTCAGGAGAAAAGCATGTCCGATCAGGATCTCTACCCCGTACCCCCGGAATGGGCGAAGCGCGCGCGTGTCGATGCGGCCGGGTATGAGAAACTCTATGGCCGTTCTCTGGCTGATCCCGGAACCTTCTGGCTCGAACAGGCGCGGCGACTCGACTGGATCAAGCGCCCCGAGATCGCTGGCGACTGGTCGTTCGACGAGAAGGATTTCCGCATCCAGTGGTTTGCCGACGGCAAGCTCAACGTCGCCGCGAACTGTCTCGACCGCCACCTTGCCAAGCGCGGAGACCAGATCGCGCTGATCTGGGAACCCGACGAGCCAGGCGAGGAACCTCGCCGCTTCACCTATCGCGAGCTCCATGCCGAGGTCTGCCGCTTCGCCAATGTGCTGAAGGGCCAGGGCGCGAAGAAGGGGGACCGGATCACCATATACATGCCAATGATCCCCGAGGCCGCATTTGCGATCCTCGCCTGCGCGCGGATCGGCGCGATCCATTCGGTCGTGTTCGGAGGCTTCTCGCCCGAGGCGCTCGCGGGCCGAATCACTGATTGCGACAGCGCCTTTCTGGTCACCGCCGACGAGGGCCGGCGCGGCGGGAAGCGGATTCCGCTCAAGGCCAATGTCGATGCCGCTGCGGCGCGCGCGCCTGCGCTCAAGACCGTCATCGTCGTCAAGGCAACGAGCGGCGCGGTGACGATGCACGAGGGGCGCGACATCTGGTATCATGAGGCCGCGCAAGACCTGCCCGTCACTTGCGCCGCCGAACCGATGGGGGCCGAGGATCCGCTGTTCATCCTCTATACAAGCGGCTCGACCGGCCAGCCCAAGGGCGTGCTCCATACATCGGGGGGCTATCTGCTCTGGGCGAGCCTCACGCATGAGCTCGCCTTTGACTATCGGCCCGGCGACGTCTGGTGGTGCGCGGCCGATATCGGCTGGGTGACCGGACACAGCTATATCCTCTACGGCCCGCTCGCGAACGGCGCGACCACCCTGATGTTCGAGGGCCTGCCGAACTGGCCCGACGCAAGCCGGATCTGGCATATCGTCGACCGCCACAAGGTCCACACGGTGTTCACCGCGCCGACTGCGCTCCGGGCGCTGATGAAGGAGGGTGATTCGTTCGTCGCGAAGACCAGCCGTCAGTCGCTGAAACTGCTCGGAACGGTCGGCGAACCGATCAACCCCGAGGCATGGCGCTGGTATCACGATATCGTCGGCGAGGGCCGTTGCCCGATCATCGACACCTGGTGGCAGACCGAGACCGGCGGAGCGATGATCGCGCCGATGCCCGGCGCGACTGACCTCAAGCCCGGCTCCGCCACCAAGCCAATGCCTGGGGTCGATCCGCAACTGGTCGATCCGGAGGGCGAGGTGCTGCAGGGCGCGACGTCGGGCAATCTCGTCATCGCGAGGAGCTGGCCGGGGCAGATGCGCACTGTGTGGGGCGATCATAATCGCTTCTTCCAGACCTATTTCACCACCTATCCCGGCAAATATTTCACTGGCGACGGCGCGCGGCGCGACGAGGACGGCTATTGGTGGATCACCGGACGGGTCGATGATGTGATCAATGTGTCAGGCCATCGCATGGGAACGGCCGAGGTTGAATCAGCGCTGGTACTGCATTCCAAAGTGGCGGAAGCAGCGGTCGTCGGCATGCCGCACGACATCAAGGGCCAGGGCATCTACGCTTATGTGACGCTCAATTCGGGCGAGGCATCGTCGGACGAACTCCGCGCCGAGCTGGTGAAATGGGTCCGCACCGAGATCGGCCCGATCGCAGCCCCCGACAAGCTCCAGTTCGCGCCCGGCCTGCCCAAGACCCGCTCGGGCAAGATCATGCGCCGCATCCTGCGCAAGATCGCCGAGGGCGATGTGTCGAGCCTTGGCGACACCAGCACGCTCGCCGACCCTGCGGTGGTGGATGATCTGGTCGCGAACCGGGTAAAATGACCGGCCAGTCATTGCGACTGATCGAAGCCAGCATCACCACACTTACGGTCGATGCGATCGTCAACGCGGCGAACTCGTCGCTACTCGGCGGTGGTGGCGTCGATGGCGCGATCCATCGTGCCGCGGGACCTGAACTGCTCGACGAGTGCCGCAAGCTTCGCAGCTTGGGCGGTTGCAAGACCGGCGATGCAAGGTTGACTGGCGGATATCGGCTTCCAGCTCGGCATATCATCCACACCGTCGGGCCGGTATGGCGCGGCGGCACGCATGGCGAGCCGGCATTGCTCGCCAGCTGCTATCAGCGATGCTTCGAGATTGCGCGGGACAAAGGGTTTCACACCATCGCCTTTCCCGCGATCAGCTGCGGCGTGTATCGCTACCCGGTCGATCAGGCGACTGCGATTGCCGTTGCGGAAGCGCGTGCGGAACTGGCGGCAAACCCGGAGATCAGGGAGATTATCTTCGCGACCGTCGGCGCCGAGGTGACAAACGCATACAAGGCAGAGTTGGCTTGCCTCGAGTAGCTGTCCCGAACACTGGCCGGGGCCGATGCGCTTGGCAGCTATGTAACCGCTGCCCGAAGATAATCGCCTCGATGATATCGGACGGACCGCGCGATCGATGCCCGATGCCTACCGCAGCAGCACCAGCTCCTCCGCCATGGTCGGATGCAGCGCGACGGTCTCGTCGAAGGCCGCCTTGGTCAGCCCCGCCTTCACCGCGACTGCCGCTGCCTGCAGGATTTCCGGCGCGTCCGGGCCGATCATGTGGAGGCCGAGAATCTTGTCCGTCTCGCTGTCGCAGATCATCTTGTAGAGCGCGCGCTCGTTGCGGCCGGCGAGCACATTCTTCATCGGCCGGAAGTCCGAGGTATAGACCTTCACCGCACCGAACTTCGTCTTGGCCTGGCTCTCGGTGAGGCCGACGCCCGCCATCGGCGGATGGCTGAACACCGCCGAGGGGACATTGGCATAATCGACCCGGGTCGGCTTGTTGCCGAACAGGGTATCGGCAAAGGCCTGGCCCTCGCGGATCGCGATCGGGGTCAGCTGGATGCGGTTGGTAACGTCGCCAACCGCATAGATGCTGGGACAGGTCGAGCGGTTATCGTCATCGACCTTGATCGCGCCTTTTTCGTCGACCTCGACGCCGGCGCTTTCGAGCCCGAGCCCCTCAGTATTGGGATCGCGCCCGGTCGCAAACATCACGCAATCGACGATGATCGGCTCGTGACCCGACATGCTGACCTTGAGGCACCCATCCTTCAACTTCTCTATGCCCTGGAAATCGGCATGGAAGCGGAACTCGATCCCCTTCATCAGCGAGATCTGGAGCAGCCGATCCCGGATCGACTCGTCATAGCCGCGCAGGATCACATCGGTGCGGTTGATCAGCGTGACGTGCGCGCCCAGCTGGTGGAAGATGCCGGCGAACTCGTTGGCGATATAGCCAGCGCCTGCGATGAGGATTCGCTTGGGCACGCTGTCGAGATGAAAGGCCTCGTTCGAGGTGATACCATGTTCATGGCCGGGGCATTTCGGCACTGACGGGGTGGCACCCGTCGCGACCAGGATGGTCTTGGCGGTAACCTCCCGGCCATCGCCGAGCTTGATGTTGTGCGGCCCGGTGATGGTCGCGCGATCGAGGATGATCTCGACGCCGTTATTGGTCAGCGTGCCCGAATAGGCGGCGTTGATCCGGTCGACCTCCTCAAACACATTTTTCGTCAGCACCTTCCAGTCGAATTCGCAATCGGGGACGTTCCAGCCGAAGCGCCGCGCATCAGCCAGATCCTCGGCGAAATGCGCGCCGTAGATCAGCAGCTTCTTGGGTACGCAGCCGCGAATGACGCAGGTGCCGCCGACCCGATATTCCTCGGCGACCGCCACCTTCGCACCGTGTGCCGCGGCGACGCGAGAGGCGCGGGTGCCGCCCGAGCCGGCGCCGATGACGAAAAGATCATAGTCGTACTCGGCCTTGGCCATCATCACTTCCTTCGTCACCCCGGACTTGCTCCGGGGTCCACTCTTCCACAATCACCGCGCGCATTTGCTGCACGGTGGATGCCGGAACAAGTCCGGCATGACGGTCTTCTATCAGCTGTCGCCGAACGCCCGCTTGATCAGATCCTCGGTCGAGGCGTCGAACTTTTGCCCGCCCTCACCCGCCGCCTTGGCCATTTCCTTGCCGAGTTCGACCCCGAACTGGTCGAAGGGATTGATGCCGAGCAGGGTGGCGTTCACGAACACCCGGTGCTCGTAAAAGGCGATCAGCGCGCCGAGTGTGCGAGCATCGAGATCGTCGAGCAGGATCGTCGAACTCGGCCGGTCGCCCGAATAGCTGCGCGCCGGGTCCTTGTCGTTCGCCCGCCCCTTCATCAGCGCCGCACCCTGCGCAAAGGCGTTGAGCAGCAGCTGGCGGTGATGATCCTCGGCGAGCGTGTCGCCCGCCTCGATCACCGCGACGAATTCGACCGGCACGAGATGCGTGCCCTGGTGGAGCAGCTGGAACACAGCGTGCTGCGCATCCGTCCCCACGCCACCCCAGGTGATCGCCGCGCTGGGCCGGCCGAGCGGCTTGCCGTCGACCGTCACGCTCTTGCCGTTCGACTCCATCTCGACCTGCTGGAGATAGGAGGGCAGCAGCCGCAGCCGCTCGTCATAGGCGAAGGTCGCCCGCGTCTCGGCGTGGCGGACCTGCGTGTAATAAAGATCGGCAAAGGCCGCGAGCGCCGGTGCGTTCTCCGAGAGCGATGCGAGGCGGAAATGCCGGTCCATCTCGGCGGCGCCTTCCAGCAATTCCTCGAAACAATCCCAGCCGAGCGCGAGTGCGGCCGGAAATCCGATCGACGACCAGAGTGAATAGCGCCCGCCGACGCTTTCCATGAAGGGCAGCACGCGGGTTTCGTCCACGCCCCATTCGATCGCCTTGTCGGGCGATGCCGTGAGCGCGATCACCCTGCCATAGGGATCCTCGACACCAGCTTCCTCCATCCATTCGAGCGTGCTTTCGGCGTTGAGCATCGTCTCGGTGGTGGTGAAGGTCTTGGAGGCGACGACCAGCAAAGTCGCCGCCGGATCGAAGCGGCTGAACGCCTCTTCGAGCGCGACGCCATCGACATTGGAGACGATCGCGGTGTCGTAGCGCCCCGATTCACGGCCAAGCGCATCGACCAGCAGATCCGGCCCCAGCGCCGAACCGCCGATACCGACATGAAGGACGTGACGGATCGGCCCGAGCGCATCGGCTTCGATCGCGTCGATCAGCGCACGCATCCGGGCGTGGAAGGTCCGGGCGAGACTGACATCATCGGCCTTGCCTTCGCCGCGCTCGGCAACGTGGGTGGCGGCGCGTCCTTCAGTCACGTTGACGATTTCACCTGCGAACAGCGCCTCGCGTTTGCCCGCCAGATCCTGGGCCTTGGCGAGCTTCTCGAACGCCGTGATGGCTTCCGCAGTGAGGTGAGTCTTCGACCAGTCGAAGTGCAGGCCGGCGACATCGAGGCTCAGCCTCTTCAGCCGATCGCCATCCTCGGCGAACAAGGTTTCGAGTCTGGGCGAAGGCAGGGCTTCGATCGCAGTCCAGTCGGCAGGCATGGTCACCTCATCAATCGGTCGGGCAAATCCCGCATTAGATCGCCCTAGCCGTGCGCAGTTACAACCGCCAGCTTGACGCCCGGCGCCCGCCACCGCAAACCGCCGCGCATGTCAGAGACTGAATCCCTACCCGAACCCGCGCCCGAATCCGCGCCCCCACCCGCACCGAATGCCGAAACGACGCAAGCACCGGCCAAGCCGCCTTCCGAAACGCGAGACACGATCCTCTTCCTGGTGAAGCTGGTCGTGATCGTGCTCATCTTCCGCAGCTTCATCTTCTCACCCTTCAGCATTCCGTCGCAATCGATGCTGCCGCGGCTTTATATCGGCGACTATCTGTTCATCTCGAAATGGAATTACGGCTTTTCGCGCTGGTCGCTGCCGTTCGGCGCACCGCTGATCCCGGGCCGGGTCTTCGGGCGCGACCCGACACGCGGCGATGTCGTGGTGTTCCGCGGGCCGTCGGGCGAAGACCATGATGTCATCAAGCGAGTCATCGGCCTGCCCGGCGACATGATCCAGGTGCGTCATGGCCAGGTGATCCTGAACGGCGTGGCGATCCCGAAGCAGCGCGTGGCCGACTTCACGATTCCGATCACCCCGAATTATTCGGCGGGCGACGCGCCCGATCATGAGTGCCCCGCACAATTCCAGGATACGGACGCCAGGGGCGCGCCGATCTGCCGCTATACGCAGTTCCGCGAGACCTTGCCGAACGGCAAGACCTATATGGTGCTCGATCGCGGCGAGTTTCCCGACCGGGACGAGACCAGCGTCTATTCAGTACCCGCCGGCAAGGTGTTCGTGATGGGCGACAATCGCGACGACAGCGGGGACAGCCGCTTCCCGGCCCCTGCCGATGCGCTGCCGGGGCAGTCGAGCGGCATGGGCTATGTCCCGATGGACCGGATAGAGGGCAAGGCAGTCGTCTCCTTCTTCTCGACTGACGGCACCGCCAACTGGTTCCTGCCCTGGACCTGGTTCACAGCGGCGCGCTGGAAAAGGATCGGAGAAGGCTTTTGAGCAGCCCGCTCGGCGCCTGGATCAAAGCGACCTTCGGCCACAAGCCGACCGACCTGGCCAGCTTCGAACGCGCCCTGACGCATGGCAGCCAGGCGGCGGCGAATTACGAGCGGCTCGAATTTCTGGGTGACCGCGTGCTCGGGCTGGTGATGGCCGAATGGCTGTTCGAGGTGTTTCCAGGCGAACCCGAGGGCGCCCTGTCGAAGCGGCTCAACGCGCTGGTGACGGGCGCGGTTTGCGCTGATGTCGCGCGCGGGCTCGACATCGGGGCGCAGCTCAAGCTGGGCAAGCAGGCGCGCGACGACGGGGCAGCCGACAGCGACAATGTGCTGGGCGATGTGATGGAGGCGCTGATCGGCGCGCTCTATCTCGATGCCGGGCTGCACGTTGCGCGGACTGCGATCCGCAAGGCCTGGGGTGGCCGGGTGGTGACGCATTCGATCGCGCCGCAACACCCGAAATCAGCGCTGCAGGAATGGGCCGCCGCGCATAATCGCCGCACCCCGGCCTATGAAGTGATCGAGCGTTCCGGGCCGCACCACGCGCCGCGCTTCACCGTGAAGGCGTCGATCGGTGCGCTCGCGGAGGCGGTAGCGGAGGGGAGCTCCAAGCAGGAGGCGGAGACGGCAGCTGCGGCGGCACTGCTGGAGAAGCTGGAGAGCGTGCCGGTTCGGTAGGGCTGCGCCTGCGGGCGGGCGGTTTGTTGGATAATTTCGGTAGACTGTATGGGAGCCACTCCACACCATTCGCCTGCTCATCAACTGATTGATAAAAAACATAATATCAAAATCGGCCCGACGCAGCGCGTCGGGCCCGAGGTTGTGCCGTTCGCTAGGGAGCATCGGCGTTAAGTGATATAATTCCTATCTGATCGATAGGATATAAACTGTTCCTTGGCATGGCGACAGGCGGGCTTGGGCGCACGCCATCTCGAGCGCACACACAAAGACCGCGCGCCCTTTTCAGGACGCGCGGTCTCCCGGTGCTTCGACGCCGCTTGGGGGGAGCGTCGATGCCGGCTGGGCGTCGGCGCGTTGCCGCGCCAGCGCTTTACTTTGCGGTTGCGTTCGAAGCGGTGTCGATCGCGGTCGCATTTTCCGGAACGCTGGCGTTGTCGACACCGCTGGTGTTGAGCGCCGTCTCGTCGACGATGTTGCCGTCGAGCGGCGCTTCGGTGTTGAGCAACGTCTCGTTCGAGATCGAGCCATTATCGACCGGCTGCGTCGGCTTGCAAGCGGCGAGGCTGAGAGCTGCAACGGCAACCGTCGAAAGGATCATGAGCTTCTTCATAGGACTATCTCCTGGTAATTTCAGGCCGAGCCCCGGACGCGCCCCATTAGCTCGCCCGCTCCCGACCTGATCAGCGTCCGCCTTCTTTATGTCGCAATTCCGATCTATTTAATAGGAGAAAGTTAGGTTGGGCGAATTTTTGTCGCAAGCGTCGTTGCGACCCGCCCATTTTTCGACAAACCCGGCGCAAAGCGTATAGGGCGTCGCTTCCCCCATTCGGCCCGGGTCAGTCCCGGATCGTTGATCACCTGATTGAGGTTTCTCATGACTGATACCCAAACCCATTGCGGCCTTGTCGCCGTCGTCGGCGCGCCCAACGCCGGCAAATCCACGCTCGTCAACGCCCTGGTCGGCCAGAAGGTCGCGATCGTCAGCCCCAAGGCCCAGACCACCCGGGCGCGGCTGATGGGGGTAGCCATCGAAGGCGGTACCCAGTTGTTGCTGGTCGACACGCCCGGCATTTTCGAGCCCAAGCGCCGGCTAGACCGCGCGATGGTCTCGGCCGCCTGGGGCGGGACCGAGGGCGCTGATGTGATCGCGCTGGTGGTCGATGCCAAGGGCGGTCTCGGGCCCAAGGTAATCCCGATCGCCGAATCGATCGCCAACCGTCGCGAGCCCAAATATCTGATCCTCAACAAGGTCGATCTCGCCGACAAGGCGAAGCTGCTGCTCCATGCCGAGCGGCTGAACGGGATCGTGGATTTTGCCGAGACCTTCTTCATCAGCGCGACAACCGGCGATGGGCTGGCCGAACTCAAAAGCGCCTTCGCCAAGGCGATGCCGGAGGGGCCGTGGCATTATCCCGAGGACCAGGTCTCCGACGCGACCGAGCGCAGCCTCGCCTCCGAGGTGACGCGTGAGCAGCTTTACCTGCAGCTCCATGCCGAGCTTCCCTATGCGAGCGCGATCGAGACCGAACAGTATAAGGAGCGCGAGGACGGCTCAGTCGAGATTCGCCAGCAGATTTTGGTCGAACGCCCGACGCAGCGCGCGATCGTGCTCGGCAAGGGCGGCGCACGAATCAAGGAGATCGGCGCGCGGTCTCGGGCCGAACTCAGCGCGATCATGGGCAAGCCGGTTCATCTGTATCTGCATGTGAAGGTGAAACCCGGCTGGGATGACGAGCGCGACATCTACCGCGAGATGGGCCTCGACTGGGTGGAGTGAGAGGGGGGCGGGCCGGCATTCTTCTTGATCCTCCCCGGAACGGGGAGGGGGACCGCGCGCTTCTTCAGCGCGTGGTGGAGGGGCTTGGAGCGCGGAACATCTGCCTC
>Ga0307508_10002204_pt1 | contig 20785 bp, 23 predicted proteins | sample 9_EM_MG_FD_203089 | JGI IMG/M metagenome (GOLD analysis project Ga0307508, IMG submission 203089) | Populus trichocarpa ectomycorrhiza microbial communities from riparian zone in the Pacific Northwest, United States - 9_EM | ecosystem: Host-associated > Plants > Roots > Unclassified | place...
ATCTCACATTCTTTCTTCACGCAATATTCCGAGCCAAGAAATTCCTTACTAAAACTGGCATGGAAGAACCCTTGTGGCATTGTGGACTTTTTTAGCGTATGTTCTGGCATTGTAGACCTTTTCTCAATATTTTATATGTCCGGGCCTCGCATCGTCGTCACGACACCCGAAAACTCAGCATCGCAGCACCCAACAGAAACAAAAATTATTTTTCTCGCTTTCGCAGTATCTCTGCGGCTACGACAGTGAAATTCTTCACGCTCAGAGAAAATCTAGTCCTTTACCGAACATCACAGTACCACACTAGGACTCCCTCCTCTGCACTGTTCAACGGTTGATGCCCCTTGTTGTATTCTTCTGCCAACCGCCGTCTATGGACTCTGTAGAAGAAGGCCGACCGCGGCATTCCCGCAGCAGTTGCAGCATCGGTCTGGGTTGAAATGATTCCTGAGTTGTACATATCGAGTGCTTCTTAAAATCGAGCGCACCCCGGAAGAGTCTCCTCGTTCGTGTTCGACATGGCGATGTGCTGTAGTTGCAAAAGAGAAGCTCATTTCGTGTTGATTTTACACCTGGGGAGAAAATAAAAAATTCATACATAATAAGTACCTAAATATCACTCACACCAAGAATACACTAATGCACTAGCGCCCACTTAGCGCGTTAGTGCCCGACTTACCGACATGCCCGACTTACCGACGTGCCCGACTTACCGACGTGCCCGACTTACCGATGTGCCCGACTTACCGACTGCCCGACTTACCGACTTGCCCGACTTACCGACGTGCCCGACTTACCGACGTGCCCGACTTACCGACGCACTCTCTACCCAATCAAATTTTCACCCTCCCCTATCCGCATACGTCGTACAATGATCTAGCGATTAAAAACCCCTACACGATATATAAACAACTGTTTTGTCTGACTATGCATCTCCCGGGCAAAGAATCGTCGTTGAGATAGGGTAGATGCCGTCGCCACTACTCGGTTTAAGCGGGCATTTAGTATTTGCGCGTAACGATGATACATGTATATTCAGTTTCCAAAGGGCTTACTCTAGGTTACGGGGCGAAAAGGGGTGGACGACACGTAGGCTTGTGTAACGGCATGCTGCCGTCACCACCCAATCCCGAGCGACTACCGTAATAACTCACTTAAGAGGCACACTTTTTTCGGCGGCAAACACCGTTTTGGCGCCGCTTAGCCATCTTGGCGCGGTCTTGGCGCGGTCTTGGCGCGTGTCAGCGCCACTACCGTTAATTTGCACTAGCGCTATATCAAAAATTGGCAGGGGTGGGACAGGAGTTGGGAACGAGGTCGCGAGCACTTCGGGGTCACCCACATCCCGCGCGCTCAATATTCTATTTAGATATATATATGCTAGAATTCTCCACCCTACCAACGAAATTCACATTCAACTCCGTCATCCTCATCAGATTTCTCTGTGTCAGTAATTTGTGGGAATTCTACTAGATATGTACATGTTGGTTTTCCAGTCAATCTAGCACTTCTTCTAATAGTACCGGTAGCAGCTGGCACACTTCTAGACGATCTTTCACGCCTCCGTCCTCGCTGGCCTTTCGAATCTTGTGCCGAGCCAGCCATGCTATCAACCGGTAGGGGTGAGGTTGCAGTAGAGAGATGACTGCCGGTATGTAGGCCGCTGCTGGTTTGCGAGCTGCCGCCGGCGCGGAACTGTGCGGGCGGTGGGATTTCCGCAGGGATTGGTAGTGAGTCCGCAAATAGATCGCCGTCAGGATCGGATATGGCGGGGTTGCTGTTAGAATCATCGTCGGCATCTCCAGCATCTCCAGAGAAGAAATCACCCCCATCTCTAGTGTTTTGGACTCCTTGGGCTTGCCATTGCTCAAGTGCAATCGCTAGGCGAGAAGTGTTGAGGCCTTTAATCGAAAGTTCTCCGTCCTTGCTGACATCGATTGGGAGAGAAGAGGTGTTGCTGCTGCCAGTGGAATCCACCGTGGTACTGCCGGAATTGGCTGCTTCTGGGGACCCAGTCGACGTTTGAATTTCAGTGGAGATCGGGCAATAATATCTGGTTGCGAGCTGCGAGCTAACTCTCTAGTCGACTGCAAGCCGATGGTAGAGAATAGTATCGAGAGCCCATGGCCGTTGACGCTTATAGGTGGTACGGAACACTCGAGAACAGAGGTGAGTTGTACTGCCATGGCTTCTGGTATACTGATAGTAGTGAACTTCCAATTCTTCTCCATCCCCCCATATCCAAATCTACATCTTCTGGTAGTAGGTTGTCGTCTCGAACGAGATAGGACTTGCGGGGAAGTTCATTCGGCCGAAATACCAGTCATGTGACGTTAGAAAAATGCCAAGCGCGCTAACCATAAACGCGCTAGCTCGGCTATTCCGGCGCTTAAAAGTGTGCCTCTTAAGTGAGTTAATACGGTACCTTGGCGCTCAGTGTGCTCTACACTAGAGTAGAATGGTTATCGGCACGTAGTTTTCCTATTACCGCGTTGTCGTCAAGTACCCAATACCTGGCGCCCCACCAACAATCGCGTCGCCGACAAGAACCATTTACCCCTTTATCAACAACACAGCCCACCACGCACCACCCACATACTATATTATCCGTGTCACCACCATCCAACCCATCACAATGACTACTGCGTTGATTCCTATCCCCGGGAATGCTACAATTTGGTCGGATCTTTTGAGTAAGCCCAAGAAGCCGGTAGTAATGACAGCGGAAGAGTTTGACGCATTGACGCAAGGAATCATGGTAAATCTACTCGTATCCCACTTTTTTTTTCTTTATATTAGTATTAATAGTTTTTCAATATAGGAATCTACGGCATGATTCTTCCCCTCAAACAGCAAGCAGATAACCGCGATACGAAAGCACGCAAGGCGTACAATGGCTTTCGTGTCAACCACCTATCAATTGACTATCACCAATACCCAGAGGTTGGGCTATTCCCGTGCCCTGTGCAAAAACTACTTGGCCGGAAATCGATACTGTTGCAGACCGACTTGCAGACCGACTTGCAGAAGGAAAGAGTACGCCGGTGTTTGATACAGACTTGATCTGTCATTGCAAGAGACCTAATCATGTGAAAAAATTCAAAAGCTTACACAATAAATAGATTTTCCCGTCGATATCTCCTTCCCTGCCGTCGTACCTTTCAATTGGCTACCAAAGTTCTCACACCGGAGGGATGGCAGATTTACGTGTCTCTTTTCGATGAGTGCGGGTTTGAGGTGTACGAGACCATGAGACGCGTCCCTGTCGGCATTGAAGAGAACCCAGTTGCAGTCAATATTATGATGACTCGTAGTGTTCTTCGACTGCACGAATGGGAGGAACGCCTGCGACAGCAGCTGTACGCAGTTCAAGAGATGGCGAAGGAGGATCACATGACGGAGGATGCTTAACGGTATTTGCGAGCGGGATTGATTTTGTTCAGTAGGTAGTTGAACCACTTGCGGATGCATTGCCTGGACAGATTCTGAAGAAAAAATTGTCGGCCGTCGGAATTGTGATTTATTGGGACTGTGTACATGGAATAGATTGTGCACCCTGCCCAAATTGTCGTTCATGCCGTGTGCGTGCAGTGCAGTCATCTCTGTCGCCCGGTATGTGTGCGCGTATTGTTGTCTGAAGTTGACTGAGTAGTATTATTACACGTGACTGAGTTATCTGTTTGATCAATTTTCATTTAATAAATAAATAAATAATATGTGTGGCTGTGGCTAAGGTGAATTCCGGATTGAATTAGTGGGGTGCAACGCAGCATGCGATCCCGCCTGGAGGGTTCTGGATTGCGCGGCGCGAGGGCTTTGGGCTCTGGGTTCTAGGTTCTAGCTGTACGGCGTGAAGAAGGATCTGGATGTGGTGATTTTTTTTTGTTTAATCATACTCGCATTCGACCTATGTAGTTAGATCATGGCGGCGTGCATTTTGCCCGGCTTTCCTGTCCGCAGTCCGCGCGGTGGCGGCTCGTTGTAAGCTCCCCTTTGCCCTCCGCCCGGCCTGTCCCCAGAGAAAGTAGACGCGTCCAAAGGAATTGACAAAGGAGAGAACAAAAGATACGCGCGATCCGTCCCCTACTCCTCGCCTGCCGATGCCATGAATGGAGGGGTGGGAAGGAACAGCGGGAGTTCTTCCCCGTCCCCCCTCCAGTCCACAGCCCCCAGCGCCTCCGCCTCTCCCACACGCTCCTCTTGCCGCTCCCGCCGCTTCCGGAGCTCCCACTCAGATACCTCACTTCCGGCGTCGTCTCCCTCATCCACCGGCGGCACCAGCCTTCCCACGTCCGAGGAGGAGAGGAAGTCCAGCACTGCCCGCCCGCATATCTCATCGGCCAGCAGGTCCCGGACCGTCCAACTGATCTTCCACCTCTTGGTCTCCTTTAGCACCTCTGCCCACAGAACCTTCTGCTGCACCTTCCATTCCGGACACACCTTGAAGAGATGGTCTCTCGTTTGCGAGGGGCACTTGCACCACCAGCACTGGGCATCAGGGCGAACTCTCGCCCAGTGCAGGTACTGTCCGGCCCGGGCGTGCCCCGTCTTCAGCTGGTAGTACCTCGAGGCAAGCCTCTTAGCACTGCCGGCCACCGCACCATCGGGCCTCTGGCTCTTTGGCATGCGGTACTTCGCTTTCGAGGTCCGGCCGCAGCCCACTGGCGTGAATCCACCCACTTCTTCTCTGAGATCTCCCGCTTGAGGTTGGCAAGGGACCGAGGGAGGGGCATTGCCCGCGCTTCACTGCGATCGGAGTAGCTCACCCACTCCACCCCGCGGGTATCTGGCTCCTCTGCCGCAGTCTTTGCCCACTCGTCAGCCTTCTCATTGCCTGCGATTCCCTTGTGGGCCGGGCACCATCGAATTTCAATGGCGATGCCTGGCCTGGCTCTGCGCAGCGAGGCAATATGCTTCCGTGCCTGGAGGGCGTATTGTTGTCCTGGACCAGGTTCATCCGATGCCATCCGTCTGATGGCCGCTTGCGCATCCGTGAAGATCGTGACCCGTTCCGGGGTTGTGTTTCTTCTCGAAGCTGATTCTAATGCGTGCGCGAGGGCGGCACACTCTGCGTCGTAGGCCTCCTGGTTGTAACCCATATGAGTCTTGATGCCCGCCCAGGATTCCCTCTTCTTCCAAACCACAGCATAGCCGGCCGCTCCATCCTCCATTCGCGACCCATCCGTGTACATGGTTAGTCCCGGACGTGGCTTCTCCGCCTCCATCCTTGCTTCCTCCTCTTCCTCCTGTAGCAGCGCCATGTTGAGGGGTTCGGGTTCCTCGAGCAGCACTGTGCTCTCCATTGCTCCTGCATAGGCCAAGGCGTCCTTGAGCCGCCGTCCAAGCTCTGTCGGTGCGCCTACTATCCCTCTTGCCTGGTCTCCCTGCGGCAGTCTCAGCAGTCGTAGCCCAAAGCGACGTTTCCTGTTTTCCAGTTGCGCTGTTGCTGCCCTGAGGCCAGACTCCATAGATAGCGCTCCCCGATTGGTTGAACGGAAGCAGCCCGTTGTCGCCTGGGCCTCCTGGTTGATCAGCCGCTGGAGTTCGTCCGTCCGGCCAATGGTGCCCTGGACATGGTCGCCCTTCCACCACAGCTCCGCTCCAAACATGGCGGCCGACTGGACGCAAGCTGTCATGACCTTCCTGCAGTTCGTGTTGAAAGAATATCGATTCGGTGGTGAAGATCAAGATCAAGTATATTGAACAAGTATATAGAACAGGAAGAGAAGTACAAGAAGAACAGCAGATATCCCTTCTTACTTCCCCGCTCTGGCGTAAACGTGTCCTCAACAAAACTGTAAAGCAGAAGCGCCAAACCTAAAGACCGTCTCGGCACGAGAAGCATTTCCAACAGTTCGCTGGGACAAGCCCAGCTTGCCCAGTGAGCCGTTGGAGTCTCGCCATTGCCTTTCTGCCTTCCTTCAGCCGGGTTGCATGGTGGCTCTTCAGTGTAAGCTGGGTGTCCAACCACACTCCCAGCCAGCGGGTCGCCTCCTTGTTGAATGGTACGTTGTTGGCCCCAACTGCGAATCTGGATGTGGTGAGGATCGCACTCATTGTATATAAGGGTGCCCTTCTGTCTGTCTTGCATGGGTTTTCTTCACGCAACTTTGCTTGCTGCTTTCTTTTTCCTTTTTGCCTTGGTGCGAATTTTCTGGCGGACGGGAAAGATAGGAGCCCCATGGGGGTGGTACGGCGTGGAGGAGTGCATATAGTCTGTAGTACAGAAGCACAATGGAATTAATTGTCACTTGTCATCGCTAGCCATAGCCGGCCCCGACCATTAGCAACTGTTCTCGTAACAACGCCTTGTTCCATGTCCCTATCTTACCCGTTCCACGTCTGCCTTACCCGCTCGCGTCTCCCCACTCTTGTCCTTGTCCGTCCACGTCCCCACGCCCTCGTCCTGATCCTTGGTTTGCTATCTAGAGTCACACCGAGCCACGCCCATTACAGTTTAACCCAACCCTACGACCAGGGGAAATTTTTTTACGGCGTGGGCGGGGTTAATTTGACGGGAAACGTGAGCTACGGCGCAACGATCCTTTCTACAAGAGATAGTTTAATGGCGGACCTGGCTTTAGCCTTGGATAAAGGTTGAACGCCGGCGGGGACCCTACAGAATCCTCATTTGTGGTGCAACAGCCGAATTCCAGCCACACACGCCACATTAAGGCATACTATAATAGACTAACTTCATTGTCACGTGAAATTTCGGGATTCTGTATCTAGAGATATCCCCGCAGTTTTAATATTATTTTTTCATATTCATTAATCGTGTACGATCTATCTGGATCATGGCGACGCACACACTTTCCCCTCCTGTCCTGAAGGTAGCCCGTTTTGCCGCCCAACCGCGCCTCTCCGTCCTGCCCCGCCGTGCCTAGCCGTCTTTTAGGACGCCGCCGTCCCGTGCACACTCCCATCGTCCTAGTTCATCCCGATAGGATTTGGATGGCTGTAGGGCGGCGGATCAGTATGGGCTTTTTTCGCTGCCGCGTCGCCATCTGCACCCAACCCACTAGACATCCCGCACCAGTGCAAAACAGCTTCGTTGTCGGAGATAGAGTCGGAGAACTTAGGGTTCGGGCCCACACACCAGTGTGCCGGCGACACCCAATACTTTCTGTTTCTCTGTAACTAGACTGGCTCCTTTAGACGTCCTCGGCCTCACCGAATACACTGCCGTCTACCTCCTTTTGTGTGCCCATCTCTCTTCTTCTACGCCGCCTGCTCCGTCATAACATTTGTATCACCAGCTTCGGCCGGATACTCTCCCGCCGGAACGTGCTGCCGGCTGCGAGCCTCGCACCTATTACGTCAGACCATATCACCCCACGGTCTCTCTCTCTCGCCCCCAAGCGGGGAAGTCGCGTGGAGAAGCTCAGCCCTGTAGGTGCCTTCAAAATATATATCTAGCTGCACGATCAGATGCTACATGCCGCACATTATCGAGATGGGTGCTTGCCCCTGTCGGGATGACGTGCACCTCGCATGCATTGTGGGGCGTTTTTTTTGTTTAGATAGTACATACATACCTACATACATACTCGCACAGCGTTATTGGCGATTGAACGCTTTAGTAAAATAATTGGTTTCGTACGAGATCAAGATTGGTCTGTGCAACAGAAGAGAACGCTAGTACAAATACAGTTGGGCGGGAGGGTGACGTCACTGCCGCCGTTGTTGAGCCGCACAGTGAATATCTACCACCAGTTAGCAATCTGTATGTATTCAGCCTGTCGGCAACGGGGTGACTATCCGCACAACTCCCTTCCTCTTCTCGACTGGTAGTTAGTGGCGGTGGCAGCGGCGGTGGTGTGTGATGGTGTTGTCCTTGTTCGAGTACTCGCATATGTAGAGTATCTACTGACTTTCTAGACTAGCTGCATATGGCGGCGCACTTTTTAAGCCGGGTTTCCCGTCTGCTTCATTGGTGGCGCGCAGGGCAACAGGGCTGATTGTTTGTTCGGGCGACCGTCCGCGCACGGAAAAACGGAATATGCAAAAAACGAGGTTCACGCCAACCTCGCGTGATCCCGACTGTTTGTCAACCGCTATGCTCTACAAATACTGTAGTGCACCTGCGTTAGATACAATACCCCCAGCTCCAGTTATTCACGCCACATCCTCCGGCTCCCCACGGATGTCACGAAGGATGATGCTGACGACGGCGATGCTGTCCGCATGATGGCTGCGTTTTCCTTGTTCTGCGTGGAGTCTGTCGATGTGGTTCGGTATGAGCGCGTGGAAGGAGAGCAGGGGAGACGGTGGCGTTGCAGTCGTAGTATAAAAAACGGCCGATATTTCCCTCCCTCCGACGGAACAACCAACACATCCACTTGACCAGCTAGCCAAACCAACGAACATCCAGCAAACATGAAGCTCACCTTCTTCCTCCTCTCAGCGCTCAGCACGCTCGCGGTCTCCTCCTCTCCGGTCGAGAAGCGAGCGACGGTGGCCAGCACCACAACGTGTATGACGCAGATCCGGGAGTTCGAACCTTCCACTCCCTTCGGGTGCATCCGATCAGGCCGCGTGGAGCGGGTCCGTCCCTTCCTTTCCGTCCTCTATCCTTCCTTGCTGACCACCGCCGCCAGATTAACGGCAGCAATAACACCAACACGCTATTCGCGCTGACGATGCGCCCGGGGTTCACCGGCCGGACGTGCACGCTCAACTTCAACAATCCGTCGTACCTGTCGGGCACGCATGCGATCCAGCTGTTTACCCTCGGCGGCCCCGTCACCGGCGTCGAGACCTGGATCTACCGTCCGTACAGAGACGAGCACGTCGGCACCTTCACAGCCGTCTCACCGGGCTCAGCGGTCTGGACCGGGAGCTACAAGAGGACTTTCGACTGCCCTGCCGGGGGGACTAGGCTCTACTACGAAGCTGTCCCCACTGGCGACAACGACGCTGTGTACTGGAACCTTCCTAATGGTCTCGTCATTACTGTAGGATAGACGCGGGGAGGCGCGGAGGCAGGAGGGGTGGGGGGTTAGTGAGAAACGGAATATTGCTGTTTAGTTATGTTACTTAATCTATTGGAAGTTTTGTTATGCGCTGGCGTTACTTGGAGAAGAGGATCGGGCCAGCCGAGATAACGCTGCGAGTGATGCAATGTGAGGTGACTTGGGTTCTTCCGCAGCACGCCCGTTTTTTTTTATATTAATCATTTACTCGCATACGCGACCTATCAGATCATGGCGAGAATATATGCAGTCCGTTTCCTGTCCGCTGTCCGCGCAGTGGCGGCTCGTTGCAAGCTCCCCTTTGCCCTCCGCCCAGGCCTGTCCCAAGAAGATGTGATACGCACCAAGAAACTACAAAAGAGAGGAGAGCGAGCGTGAAAGACGAAGGAAAAGATGAAAGAAAGGCGCTGTCCACCAGCCTAAGCCGTTCCCGCAGACGCCACCGCAGCACACCCGTGTGGATCGGCAACGGTGTCCACTTTGAAGGCGATAGGCGCTGTGTCACAGGACAGAGCGATCGACTCGAGCATGAAGGTAACTGCGGCGGGTAGCGAGGTGCGCTCCACCGTAATACGTACCTACGGATGCGGGGAGGCTAGTGCAACCCCCGGCTGAGGAAAACACACAGAGCGAGATGGCAGAGCAGGAGCTCCGGGAGCGGAGCGAACAGGGTGGAGAGAGGCAGATGGCCGAGGAGCTGGGCGCCAAGGTTGAGGAACGGCCGCTGTTCCTCCCCACGGCCTCCACGGTAGAGGTCTTTCCTTGCCATTTTCCGCGTCATTTATTTAGTGCGCCCCATCTTTCTCAGGGTAGGCCTCGCGATATTCCGTCCCGGCCGTCCTGAGGCCTGCCCGGGACCAGACTATGGCCGCTAGTCCTGGTAGGTAAAGGATGACCGTCTTGTGGATATGACTTTCTAGTAACGTCTAGCCGGACTGCGGGGTCTGCACAAACAGCACAGAGAGAGAACCGGCCGATTGGAGGCGAGCGACACCGAAAGAAATGGGAAACAAATTTCTAATTACCATAATGATCGGACGAGAGGTAGTAGAGTTTATAAGAGAAATCAACCGCTCATTATCTATAGTTTTATAGCTGAAATGTATTGCAAAGAGTTATTGCTGGGGAGCTGAATCGCCAGAGCGAACAACGGTATCATCGAGTACCCGGTCTTCTCTCACGTCCGTCCTCCACCTCCACTCCCCTTCTCCCCGCCGCATTAGTTCTTTTGGTTCTTCTTTCTCCCAACTATATAGATACACACTCGGAGAATACTATAGCCTTCCTTTCTTCTCCCCAGTGCTTTTGACTTGTCCTGCTCCGATGCGTGCCAGTGGGGAAAGCAGCCAACAACATTCTCCTTCCTTTCTCCCGTCTCCCGCTCTCACGTGCTCTCGTCGTCCAGGGGTAACTAGCGATGGACCACTCTCCCCCCTCAGTAGAAGGCTTGCTGGCGGCGGGATGTCTAGTGTGTTAGGTAGAGACAGCGATGGTGGGATCTTACAGCTCCGAAAAACAAACCCTCGCTAATCTGCCGACCGGGTCCTTGCCCGGCGGTCTTCGGTGTCCACACTGATACGTGGAGACCCGCCTGCGGAGTTGTCCATCCAAATCCCGTCAGGAATGACTAGGGCGGTGGGGGCCGTGCCTGGGGCGGGATCGCCCTGAAAGCCGGCCGGGCTGGGCGGGCAGGCCTGAGTTGATGGCAAAGGAGCTGCACGAACTACCTTCGGGTCGCAGAGTGGAAAAGCGTGTACATCGGCATGATCGAGATAAGCCGCCCGCGGTTAATGAATAAATGAACAAAAAGCTTTATTGGTGTGGTTGGTATCATGGAATAGGCTTTGACAATGCATTGGGGCCACAAATATCACACCGCGACGCCCATAAAACCGCAGTGAAGGAGACGAAGTCCTATTACGCCTCGATGTGGTTGGTGTGGCCAGAATCCTGCGGTTACTCCACAGACAAGGATTCCGTCGAGCCTACCCGCACGCCAGAAAATTCCTGGGGTAAAAGACAGGTCCGCCGTTAACCGACCCTTGTAGAAAGGATCGTAGCGCCGTAGCTCGCGTTTCCTAGCAAATTAAGCTCCGCGCAGGCCGCGATGAATTTTCCCACCCATGTCTCCCGGGTTTGGCGTTGGGTCTGCACGGTGTACAATATGCAAACACCGTCTACCTCCTAAGGGGTATGAGATATTCCTCGTTTGCCCGGCCCGCCGGCCGACCCAGTCCAGATCAGGCCGGCTCCAAAAAAGCCCGCGGCCCCGTGGACGAGCGCGGACTGCTTCTCGCAGGCCGGTCCAGGCCGAGGCCAGGACTGGCCCAGCCGGACTGCTGAGACCCCTGCAGTTGTGATTAGGGGAGGGGGGGGGGAAGCCAGCGAGGCCGCAGGGCGTGCTCGGGCTGTTTGTGCCCTGGTTGCCACACCTCGTATTCTATTTGGGCTTTGGTACATAAGTATGTAGTTAGTGACTGCCGTCCCGAATCTTCCGTCGTATGTGCAGGCATTGGAGATTTTGGCGCAAGCGACAGTCACCGGAAACTTTGATTAACACTATAAACTCTTAACAATTTCTCCCGCCACCACAATATCCCTATTAACAAACAACCAGCTTCGTATAACATTGCCAAACAACACCAAACTCCCCACACCGCTACCAGAGAAACTAGCGCACAGCCAAGTGATGCCTTCGGCATCTATCCCCGGCTAAGCAATCCCCGGAGCTCGCTGGCAGTTCCGGTCGTTTCTGCCCAAGAAAGCGGTGTCCGACCACTATTGTCACATGTCTCGATATCCGCCCCGTGGTCAAGCAATAGCCGCACAACATCAACATTTCCCCTCTTCGCTGCCCAAGAAAGCGGCGTCACACCGTTGTTCTCCGGTGTCTCGATATCTGCCCCGCGGTCAAGCAATAGCCCCACAACATCAACATTTCCCTTCTCCGCTGCCCAAGAAAGCGGCGACATGTGCTGATGTTCGACAACACTAACGCCAAGGGCGCCTCGGTGCCGGGACTAACGATTCGGGGACTGAGTTTCGGGGGTCCAGATGTCGCTACTAGCTGTTTGGTTGCTACAACAGCTGACTTCGAGATTACATCGGGGCGGGAAATCAATGGTGCTTCCTGCTTGCCACTCGAGCGTTGATCTTTCGCCGTAAGCGCGTTGTCCGATGTACGTGCTGGCGAAGGCGGCCTTGACCCTAGTCTGGTATTCGACCCAGAGCCGACCCCTAGGTACCGCTCCCCTATCCTCCGGGCACGCTCTGAAAACCGGGAGTGTTCCTTCCCTTTCTTCTGACTCGAACTCATCTGTGTTGCAACTGAATGTGCATATCGCTTGTGTGGCTTGTCGTTGACGGTGGAGGGTACGGTGGTTGCTAGCTTGGTCGTGATTGTTAGGCAATTGAGTCTTTGCAGGACGGGATCCTGAGGAACGCCGCCTGCAGAGGCGGCAATTGCCGCTCCTGCTTTCCAGTGTCAAGCGCTTATTGGTTCGGATCGACGGCAGGATGAGTCCATGCGGCAACGACGAAAGCTGTACCCAATCAAATTTTTGCCCTCCCCCAACCGCAGACGTCGCACAATGATCTAGCGATTAAAAATCCCTACACGACATATAAACAACTGTTTTGTCTGACTATACATCTCCCGGGCAAAGAATCGTCGTTGAGATAGAGTAGATGCCGTCGCGACTACTCGGTTTAACCGCGCATTTAGTATTTGCGCGTAACGATGATATGTATTTAGTTTCCAAAGGGCCCACTCTAAGTTACTGGGCGAAAAGGGGTGACGACTCGTACACCGTGCAGGTTTGTGTAACGGCACGCCGCCGTCACCACCAATGCCGAACGACTAGGTTCTGGATTGCGCGGCGCGAGGAGAAGGCTTTGGGTTTTGGGTTCTGGTTGCGCGGCGCGACGAGGAAAGGTTCTGGGTTCCGGCTGTACGGCATGAAGAAGGATCTGGATGTGGTGAGGATCGCACTCATTGTATATAAGGGTGCACTTCTGTCTGTCTTGCATGTTTCTTCTTCACGCAACAAATGTCACTTGTCGTTAGCCATAGCCGGCCCCGACCATTAGCAACTGTTCTCGTCACACGTCCCTGTCTTGCCCGTTCCACGTCCGTGCCTTGCCCGTTCACGTCTCTCCCATTCTTGTCCTTGTCCGTCCACGTCCCCACGCCCTCGTCCTGATCCTTGGTTCGCTATCCGGAGTCACGTCGAGTCACGCCCGTTACAGTTTGACCCAACCCTACGACCTTTTTTTTGCGGTGTGGGCGAGGTTAATTTGACGGGAAACGTGAGCTACGGCGCAACGATCCTTTCTACAAGAGATAGTTTAATGGCGGACCTGGCTTTAACCTTGGATAAAGGTTGAACGCGGCGGGGACCCTACAGAATCCTCATCTGTGGTGCAACAGCCGAATTCCAGCCACACAAGCCACATTAAGGCGTACTAATAATAGAACTACTTCATTGTCACGTGAAATTTGGGGATGTATCTAGAGATATCCCTGCAGTTTTAATATTAGTTTTTTCAGCTACATAGGTACCTATTCATTAGGGAGGTTCTGCAAACCTCCGTGCACTAATTTTGATTTATCACAGCAACGGACAGGGGTCCTACTACATAGAGGCAAGCAGATACGCTACTTGAAGAGCAGACCAGGGTCTTGGTCAACACCGTGAGTTACTGAAGCTCACGAAATAGCGCGATTTAAAAAATGTAAACAAAGACGATGTTTGGACGGGAGTCACAAGGATAGGGGTATAGACCACCCATCATCTCTCATGTCCACTTAGACACCGACATCTTGACAACAACACACCGAGAGACGATGCCTCTACATCTCCCGCTATGCTTGCTGCAATTATTGAAGCAATTGATACGCCTATACCGATGATGCTGTTCCACCGACACCAAAGAGTAAAACATATCGCAACTCTTCTTCACAGACCTACTCGAGTCGTCAAGGACTATGCACCGAAGCGCCTTATCGCCTACGATCCAATAATAAAATTACTATCGACGATAACTCCGACGATTGGTGCCTTGAATATCTGCGTTTTATGTAGATACTCGGACCGAGATCACTGAGTTGCGAAACAATTCTCGCTATTGCACAGGGATAATCGCCTTATTAGCAACTACTTACCTAATTTTTAGTTCGTGCACGGTCGCGCCCCCACCATAATTCTGGCTCACGCAAAACCTCTCAGTTTTCGAGAGCAAGCTAAACCTCTATTGGTGACCCTGGATAAATCAAGCTCTCGAGCGCGGAATCTGCAGAACCTCCCTATTAATCGCGTGGGATCTATCTGGATCATGGCGACGCACACACTTTCCCTTCCTGTCCTGAAGGTAGCTCGTTTTGCCGCCCAACCGCGCCTCTCCGTCCTGCCCCGCCGTGCCCAGCCGTCTTTTAGGACGCCGCCGTCCCGTGCACACTCCCATCGTCCTAGTTCATCTCGATAGGATTTGGATGGCTGTAGGGCGGCGGATCAGTATGGGCTTTTTTTTGGCGTCGCCATCTGCACCCAACCCACTAGACATCCCACACCAGCAAGACAGCTTCGTTGTCGGAGATAGAGTCGGAGAACTTAGGGTTCGGGCCCACACACCAGTGCCGGCGGCACCCAATACTTTCTATTTCTCTGTAACTAGACTGGCTCCTTTAGACGTCCTCGGCCTCACCGAATACACTGCCGTCTACCTCCTTTGTGTGCCCATCTCTCTTCTTCTACGCCGCCTGCTCCGTCATAACATTTGTATCACCAGCTTCGGCCGGATCCTCTCCCGCCGGATCCTCTCCCGCCGAAACGTGCTGCCGGCTGCGAGCCTCGCACCTGTTACGTCAGACCATATCACCCCACGGTCTCTCTCTCTCGCACCCAAGCGGGGAAGTCGCGTGGAGAAGCTCAGCCCTGTAGGTGCCTTCAAAATATATATCTAGCTGCACGATCAGATGCTACATGCCGCTCGTATCGAGATGGGTGCTTGCCCCTGTCGGGATGACGTGCACCTCGCTTGCATTGTGGGGCGTTTTTTTTTAGATTCTAAGTGTCCGGCACTCTACTCTACATACCTACATACATACTCGCACTGCGTTATCGGCGATTAAACGCTTTAGTAAAATAATTGTATTCGTACGAGATCAAGATTGGTCTGTGCAGCAGAAGAGAACGCTAGTACAAATACAGTTGGGCGGGAGGGTGACGTCACTGTCGCCGTTGTTCAGCCGCACAGTGAATATCTACCACCAGTCTGTATGTATTCAGCCTGTCGGCAACGAGGTGACTATCCACACAGCTCCCTTCCTCTTCTCGACTGGTAGTTAGTGACGGTGACAGCGGCGGTGGTGTGGTGATGGTGTTGTCCTTGTTCGAGTACTCGCATATGTAGAGTGTCTACTGACTTTCTAGACTAGCTGCATATGACGGCGCACTTTTTGAGCCGGGTTTCCCGTCTGCTGCAATTGTGGCGCACAGGGCAACAGGGCTGATTGTTTGTTCGGGCGACCGTCCGCGCACGGAAAAACGGAGTATGCAAAAAAACGAGGTTCACGCCAACCTCGCGTGATCCCGACTGTTTGTCAACCGCTACGCCCTGCAAATACTCTAGATACAATGCACCCAGCTCCAGTTATTCACGCCACATCCTCCGGCTCTGCACGGATGTCACGAAGGATGATGCTGACGACGGCGATGCTGTCCGCATGATGGCTGTGTTTTCCTTGTTCTGCGTGGAGTCTGTCGATGTGGTTCGGTATGAGCGCGTGGAAGGAGAGCAGGGGAGGCGGTGGCGTTGCGGTCGTAGTATAAAAAACGGGCGATATTTCCCTCTCTCCGACAGAACATCCAACACATCCACTCAACCAGCTAGCAAACAACACATCCACTTGACCAGCTAGCCAAACCAACAAACATCCAGCAAACATGAAGCTCACCTTCTTCCTCCTCTCAGCGCTCAGCACGCTTGCGGTCTCCTCCTCTCCGGTCGAGAAGCGAGCGACGGTGGCCAGCACCACAACGTGTATGACGCAGATCCGGGAGTTCGAACCTTCCACTCCCCTCGGGTGCATCCGATCAGGCCGCGTGAAGCGGGTCCGTCCCTTCCTTTCCCTCCTCTATCCTTCCTTGCTGACCACCGCCGCCAGATTAACGGCAGCAATAACACCAACACGCTATTCGCGCTGACGATGCGCCCGGGGTTCACCGGCCGGACGTGCACGCTCAACTTCAACAATCCGTCGTACCTGTCGGGCACGCATGCGATCCAGCTGTTTACCCTCGGCGGCCCCGTCACCGGCGTCGAGACCTGGATCTACCGTCCGTACAGAGACGAGCACGTCGGCACCTTCACAGCCGTCTCACCGGGCTCAGCGGTCTGGACCGGGAGCTACAAGAGGACTTTCGACTGCCCTGCCGGGGGGACTAGGCTCTACTACGAAGCTGTCCCCACTGGCGACAACGACGCTGTGTACTGGAACCTTCCTAATGGTCTCGTCGTTACTGTCGACTAGACGCGGGGAGGCGGGGAGGCAGGGGCGGCGGGGGTTAGTGAGAAACGGAATATTGCTGTTTAGTTATCTTACTTAATCTATTGGAAGTTTGGTTGTGCGCTGGCGTTACTTGGAGAAGAGGATCGGGCCAGCCGCGATAACGCTGCGAGTGATGTAATGTGAGGTGACTCGGGTTCTTCCGCAGCACGCCCGTGTGGATCGGCAAGGGTGTCCGCTTTGAGGGCGACAGGCGCCTGTGTCACAAGATAGAGCGATTGACTCGAGCATGAAGGTAACTGCGGCGGGTAGCGAGGTGCGCTCCACCGACATACGTACCTACGGATGCGGGGAGGCTAGTGCAACCCCCGGCTAAGGCCCTGTTTGGGTGGGCGCGTCCGATTCGTTTTTTTGGTGGGAGGTGTCCATTCGCTTCCGTTTACATGACTAGCGTCCGTTCTCCTCAAAAAAACACTGTTTGGACAGTCACGGTCCGTCTTCCGTTTCCGTTCCTCTACACCAAAAAGTCTTCCGTTCCCAAATTGACCTCGCGAGGTCTTTTTCGCTTCCGTTCGTACAACAACCCACCCCATGCCTCCCAATAGCAAACTTCACTCGACAGGATACGTCGTAAGAAACAGCGCCTACGCTACATTTGTCTTATTCTGATATTCTATTATCAACGATGTCTATTGCGAAATCCTATTCGCACTTCCATCCGCACCGGCAAAATTTTCACCGAAGAAATTTTGAATGCCCATCCACGGCGTGTTCTCGAGATCCTACGAATGCCAATGACAACCTTTCTCGATTTACGCGACTGGGTGTCCCTGATCACCAATCTGCGAGCCACTCGTTCCGTTTCTCTCAAGAGCAGTTGATGTGCTTTCTATGGATCATCGGTCACAACAGTAGTAACCGTGAAGCTCAAGAGCAGTTCCAACACAGCGGGGAAACGATCTCTCGATATTTCCAATCAGTCCTCCGTGGGATGCTCGCCCTCTACAAGAAGTTTGTACGATTACCTCCCGATTCTACACCAACTCGTATACGGAATGATTGGGGAAAGATGTCATACTTCCAAAACTTTCGTGGAGTCATTGACGGAACCCACATCCTCGCACATGTTCCGACAGCACAGCAGGCACCATATCGCAAAATGTTCTTGCTGGCTGCAGTCTTGACATGTACTTTTTCTATGTCTGTTCCAGCTGGGAAGGATCAGCCAACGATGCCCGAGTTTTAGAGAACGCTGAACTGCACGACTTCCCACACATGACCGGACGATTGTGGCTTGCTGATGCAGGATATGGGATGAAGCTTGGATGTCTGACGCCACACCGTACTGTCCGATACCATCTTCGAGAGCAAGCTCTTGCTAGACTACGACCACAAACGAAGGAAGAACTCTTTAATCTACGGCATGCACAACTTCGTAACTTCATCGAGTGGATCTTCGACGTCGTCAAGGAGCGGTTTCAAATTCTCAAGACCCCAATGTGTTGGAATTGCTTCTCCCGCTCCGGCGTAGGTGCGTCAACAGGAGTAACGCCGACGGGAGAGATGCCATGGCAACGGCGGGGAGGCACTGTGCAACGGCTTGGCATTCTTCCATAGCAGCGTCTTTCTCTTTGATCTCCTTTACACTTTGATACTTAGACATCAAGCAATAAGTCACTCAATACGTCTTCATTGAGAACGGTTACATCACCCGTCATCGATCAAACATCTCTCTCTTTCTCTCCCTCTCCTTCTCTCTCACCTGTGATCGGGCAACCTCCAACACAATGGAGTATGATTTACGTACACAAGCGGATTTGGTATTTGTTATCTGTGCACTGCTTAACTTTATCCGCTGTCACACTGTGACATCGGGGAAGGAGGTTAAATGTGGTGGCGAGCATCGCAAGCTGAGCACCGAGCGATCGAGCCGAGCATCGAGCAGTCTCGGCGACAAGTCAAACGAGTCATTGAGTCTAGTTAGCAAAATGAGCAAAGTTACGCGGTAGAGTTTCAGAGCCTAGGCAGCGATTAAGGATGTGGAGATACGATGACCAATACGACCCAGGAGGGTTTGAGGCAGCGGAATCGACAGGGCCATAGACGCGAAGTACAATACGGCTAGAAGAGCCTGAGGAAGCGATCTATGGTTCCCACATGCAAAACCTTAGTCAGTCAGTGACAAGTTGCTATGACGAGAAAACTCACTCTAAGGACCAGGTCTGGATCGCGATCCAGTGCCGCTGAATGGGACCTTAGGGAAATCCGTCGCGATGAGCTCTTTGCGGGACTTATGACATCTTTGACTTGGCGTGCTTAAAGGGTTCTCTTACAGATGAGAGGGGTGGAGGCTCTCTTCCAGGAGGGAGATGAGATCCGCAATTGTACTGTTCAAAAATGTATTTAATGAAGGTGGTTCGCCCGAGGTGAAGGACTGGACAGTACCAACTGGCAGAGTACCGGATCCGAATATCGAGCGAACCCCTTAAGATTATTCTGCTGTGAATATCAATAAGATCCAGACGTTATTTCTTTTCCCATCTTTCTTCCCTTTCTCTTTCAATTATTCGGAAGTGGACCCATTGGAAAACCTGACTTATCGATATTGCCCGACTCCGACGTTGACCGCACGTCCCAGTCTCACATCCGCCATCGCGCAAACGGAGAGGAGGATACCTTCTACCACAGTGCTGATGCGTACGGGAGTCACAGTTTCGATTGGGAGAGACGGAGCAAAATGGGGGACAGTGGGGAGAGGTGGCGCAGGGAGGTGCGAAAGATCAGAAGGAGGCATTGCTTTTAAGGGAGACAATGGCAACTGAGATGTGGATTGATTATCAACAATTCCTTGTAGATAGTGGTAGACTCTAGCACACTGTTTCTTCTCTATCTACTCTTCATTGTCCTATAGTCTAGTCGCTACAATCATAGAAGTTTTCTTATATCCTATACATATGTATTACTCTTTCCTGAGCTGATATCGGATAATCGGAGCCACTCGTCCTGATCTTCTCCGGAGTCCATCCCCATGAACACATCTGCCTTGGCTACATTTTCGAACAGCTGATATCCCATGACTAAGGCAGTCGTTGTCCATCCGGGTCTATGTCTGTACTCAGCCTGCAGTTTCATCACTGCTTTACGAACCACAGAAACCTCAGCTACCGACTCATTGCTCCCAGACATATCTGATGTGACTTTTTCCAGACACTTCAACAGCTTGTCTCCGGTAGTGAGGTTGCGTTGGCGCACACGCCCCACAGGTGCAGTGTCAACAACAGATTTTGCACGTGGTTGCTGCGCTGAGGTAATCTCAAGTGAATCTGAGTTGCTAGATCCACTGAGCTCCGGAAGTATGTCGGTGGCATAGCGTGCGCCTTTTCCTGAGGCCTGGACGCCATCGAAAATCTGAACCAGCTCGATCGTATTCGCAAGTGGTTTGTCTCGAAACTCACGGATACCTGGGTACTTCTGCTCTGACTATTAGTCGATGACACAAGAGGTTGCAGTGCAGGTGGAATTTACGCGGATCTCTTCTTCCCACACATAGTCAGGGGCCGTGGGTGCACCAGTGGCTTCATCTCTTTCAAATCCACTCAATGACATCAACCGAGTCCAGAGATTCCACTTCTTGAGTGCCTCTAACTTTCCCTGACACTTTGCCCAAGTGAGTGGCTGCGGTGCAATCTTTGTAACCACCTTAGCTACCTCAATCCACACATCTTTCTTAAACCCGTTATCAGATCACTTTCCTTCATGGATAGCTCGGATGAGCTCTCGTAGAAGTTTCGTCGTCATTTCTGCAGACCATTGCACTGGGCGGCTACGGAGCTTCTTTGAGGTCGACTCAATTTGATCGTTATCGAATGATGATCGAACAGTGAGTTGGGACTCTGACAGACTTCGGACGGACGTTGCAGGAAATGCGGGGCTTGAGATTCGGGGTGGTGGTCGGTGACTGTGACCAGGAAACTTCAGAGCTGGAAAGTGGTGGAGGCGGTGGGCTCGGCGATGGTATTGGACTGGGGGATCGGATCCGTGATCGTGTGTTGACTCTGGTATTTGGCTGAAGACCAGTGTTTTTTCATTTCCGTGAGGCCATATTCTGTAACTCCGGAGGTCGTGACGATTGAATCGGAAGGGAGTACTTGCGGTGGAATTTTAGTGAAATTTTTTTTCCTGTACTACGGCGGCCTGTAACGTACTGTAGGGGTTACCCGGCTACTACCCATTAGTCGGACACTATCAGAAATGAGAAAAAACGACGATACTCAACAACCATAGATCGGAGAGACCCAAAATT
>Ga0307508_10002205_pt1 | contig 20784 bp, 21 predicted proteins | sample 9_EM_MG_FD_203089 | JGI IMG/M metagenome (GOLD analysis project Ga0307508, IMG submission 203089) | Populus trichocarpa ectomycorrhiza microbial communities from riparian zone in the Pacific Northwest, United States - 9_EM | ecosystem: Host-associated > Plants > Roots > Unclassified | place...
TCTCGCAGTTATGCTGCAGGAACCAAAGTTGATGGCTGCAGCTTGGGCCTTCTGTTGCGCATAGTCTTGGTAGGCTGCTCATTCTGCAATGGCTGCCGCTGAGTATCCTACTGGGTTGTTGGGTTCTTCCTCCTCTCCAACAACAATTGTTCAAGCCATAACAGCTTGTAGGATCCACTCGCACTCTCACTTCCAGTTGGCATAATTTGTTACTTCAAGGAGATTGATCTTTCCAAGAGCATGCTTGAAGGGTTTCTCAGACATGGCGACAGCAGGAGTGAAATTGTATGACTTTCGGGGTTGCTTCTTTCTTATTTGTCAGCGGAGGTTGTATGGACAGTATAAGAGGACGTAAATCAACGGGCCTCGATATCACCGGCCCCCATACTTACCGCTGGACTCCCTCATGAGCCTACTTTTAACACGAGAGTGTGTGATGATGGTGAGAAGTTGAGAAATTCGGTATGAGGTTCGTTTGGTTGGAGCGGTTATGACTCCGGGCTGATAACCTGTAAAAAGGATATCGGTCTGATGGTGAAGATGAATGTATAGTATATTGAACAAGTATATGAAAAACTGAGAGAGAAGTACAAGAAGAACAGCAGATATCCCTTCTTACTTCCCTGCTCTTACGTAAACGTCCTCAACCAACTGTAAAGCAGAAGCGCGAAACCTAAAGACCATCTCGGCACTAGAAGCATTTCCAACAATTGTTGTATAAGTGATTCAGGAGTAATAGCAGCTATTCCAGGGATTAGTTAGCCTCGTGGGTTAGCAAGCCGCTGTGGGGTGTTTGTTCGTCTTGTATACATCATGTCAGCCAATCAGCGGGGTCACGGTATCACTCTCAGTTTTTCTCTATCACCACTTTCCTTACGGGTGTGATATCTCCTTCAGATCTGGTAAAGGTCTTCAGTGCCTAAATAACTACAGGCCAGTGGTCAGCTCCTTAGATCGAAATCCTCCGCAAATAAAACACCACTACAAGCCCCTAGCTGGAAACTCCCATTTCGGGTATCCTCAACTCCTAAGCATCTGGCCTTGTGCGAATGCCAAACCACAGTGGAGTCTAAGGCCTTATGGTTCTGTGAGCCGGCATGACACCAGGCATCAGGCAAACCTTACACTCAATTTGTACTTGCAAGTATTTAACCCAGCGCATGGCCACGCCTCTTTGGACAAAATGTACGCCGTCATGATCTATATAGGCCAAATGTAAGTAGGAACAGGCAAAAAAAGCCCCACGGCCATGCCTGAGCCCTGCCCCTGCCCCCGTCCCTGCTGCTGGTACCTATGAGAGCCAGTGAGGAGTCAACCCTACCACCAAACCGAAGGCTTCCAGAAAGATGCTTGGGGATACGTTTTTACAGTGATAAGGGGAGATGTAGAATGCAGTCAAACACTGGCAACAGACTCGCTCCCATGCGAGTATAGAGCACAAGCAATACGTTTTCTCACTTGTAGAGGTAGATAGTTTAGCACCTAGTGAATTTTTACATGGTCACACTGCACATAAAAGACCGAACAGAGTTGCTGAACAACGCTGGACACCGCCACCTGCCGCGGCTGTTGTTGAAAGAATACCGATTAGTGATGAGGATAGAAATGAATGATAGCAGTTCGATCAGTCCTAATGCTGTATGAGATGAGGAAACACAAGGCATATCGATTCTTGTAGTTCAAGTGGTTCACAACTTCATTGTAGTATTCCATAAGTATTGAGTAGAACGAGTAGAGAAAGAACCCGCAGAACAAATATCCTCCACTGACACTTCCCCGCTTGCACCTTACGCAATCCTGTCCTCAACAAACTCTAAGGCTCAAGTGCCAAATCTAAACAACGCGTGAGAAGCATTTCCAACAGCCGTCGCCTCATCAGCAAAAAAATGAAAAGTTGAAGTATATTGCTTTTTTTACAGGTGAGACATAAATTTGAACTAACTTTTCTCAAGGTTTCAGCTAAAAATAAAGAACTTATTTTTTTTCAAATCCTTACGGGAGCAAAATATAACTTCTCCTCTTACGGGAGTGAAGGAGCCAATAGGAGTGCTGGGATCATTTTTCAATTTTTTGCTGATGCTGCCATGGCACCGACAAAATAACACTACATTCAGCACCGACAAGCGCTGCATCCTGTAGAGCGAATCGGTAGCGTAAGCAACCAGTATTTTAAAGGCTTTCTCATTGGACCGTACTGCAAGGTTGAGAGGTTGGCCATTGACGTGATATCAAAGTACACAGAATCAATTATCTATCCTGGGGATTGCTTACGGTGCGTATGCAGGGGTGCCTTATTCGGCAATTACTCCAGCCGCAGTCACACGTATTAAAAAGAAATTATTTTTTAAGGTACTTTGATGTTGGGTGTTTGTAGTAAGTGAAGGCACACAGTCAAGCATCACCAAATAATGACCTCCGGATAGAGCCCATTTTTCATCACTCCCTCCCTCCCTGACAAGTCAAACCCACAAGTGCAATAGTTTTATGAATTAAAAAAAAGGTTCAGTATAATTCCCACGGTTTACCATTCTTCGTTACAAAATTTTCCGGTAACAATTCAGCCAGCAGCTCGTTTACACAACCCATCCAATTCTCCACAATCTCCCGGTGTTATAACTACCCCTCATGTATTTAGCTACCCTTTCTCCCCAAGGAGACAGATCTCTCCATCAACACCCTGCCAATAGGTGGTAGTCTTCAAATGCATACATTCATCCCATCAGGGAAGGCCTCGTGCTCTCTTTTGTACGTGTTTTCGAAACGAATCCAAGAGTATATCGATAAAAATTTACCCTCTATTTCAGAAAGTTCTTACCATGTCATATGCTCTCCAGTGATCAAAATCAGGCATTCGGATCCCTGAGATGTGCCAACTCCTTTTAACCTTTCCACAGCCAGTGCAGGGTGCAGAAGGCAATCTCCCTGTTTCTGGCCAGATCGTGCCGGCATCACCCTGCATCCAAACGCTTGACTGTAACAGTGATTGGCTTGTTGACTGTACACGTAATCTTGATTCGCACCTGACACAGTCTAGACTTCGTGCTTTTGTTCAATATCGGTTCTTCACACCCTATTCTTTGGCGGAGGAGGTTTAGCCACCCTTCTTACTTTTTCTTAATCGATGTAGAGTACAAAAAGTCTTCATGATTGGACAAACCGTGTCTCAGTTCAGCTGCATTGACCATGGGTAGCCCCTCCCTCTGAGCACCATCAACCAAGAACTTAGAGGCTGGGCACTATGTAAAGAGAAACTGAGATGTCAACAGAAGAAAGATGATACAAGGGAGCAGCTAGCGATGTAGTAGATCTCAGTAGATACGGGCGTGGATGGAGCCGGTCTTCAGCGGAACCAGCGTGACTGCTTGCCCCAGAAGCAACCCCATACCGTCAACTTTACCTGATGATGCTTCACAGGATCGACTGTATCTGCATGCCACCTCACCTGTCCCGGCGAACTGAAGACCCATCTCTTCTGTCCTACAGGCTGCTGCTCCTCACTTGTACTCTCATCGCTGTAGACCAACCGTTCAAGGTCCTCCTCTGTCCAGTCCTTGTGTGCGAGAGCCCATCGAAGTCGGGAAAATGCACGTTCCATCTTTAAGCTCCGTGGTTTTTTCGCTAACCACTACTTTATCGGATGCTGTCGCTGCAAGCGGTTGAGGGTGTGAGGGGAAATATGGTGGCGGGTAGCTCTTCGACCCTACCATGAAGGTACCGTTGCTGCCTGCCAGACGTCATCGTCCGTGGCAGGTTTGAGACCACGTTTCGCCATGAGTGGCTAGTGGAAGGTTGGAGGGCGAACGGCGGCGTCATCAGTGGGATGAATGATTTATCGTGACTTTGTCCAGTACTCAGTATGGCTAGCTAGGAGCCTAGAATTGGGAGGTTGCACAGACGAAGGGTTGTGCAGCATGGTGATCCGTGGACAGATGTTAGAGGGACACGTGGACTTCATCTTCTTGGGGCGTTAAAAGGGATTAAATACTGTTAAGGTGCTATAAGTTGGCTTTACCATCAGACTTACCTTGACAGTGCTGTCTGTTATGGTGCACAACGCAGTACGGCTCTGGGTAGCGAACGGGGGTGACATGATGTATGGAAGCCTGCAAGCGCGTGGCCAGCGGGCAGGCAAGGCTGGCGAGCGATTCCACGGGTAAGCAGGTATACGGGCATGCGGGCAAGCATTGTGAGCAAAGGTGGTGAGCAAGCGCTTGTGCAAGCCAAGCCGGCGGACGAGCAGGCAAGCAGACAGGCAATCTTTTATCATTTCTTCTAACCATTTGTTGCACCCATCCTGCGTAGATCATGGTGATATCTACCCTCCATTTCCCTCCCACAGTCCAACCCCAACCTCAATCAGTCCACAGGCGGCTAGTCATGGTTACCCCGCCCTCCACCCTTGCTTTTGCTGGAAAAAAAAAGAGAAAAAAATTGATGATCATCCGCACATACCCCTTCCCTCTTAACCTGACACCCGTCCAGCCGAAAGCATATAGATCTTTTGCCTTGGCCTCTCTCCTTTCCGGTTTGTCTTCCCTCTCGCGTGGCTCCATTCTGTTGTCTTGCTCCATACATCCTGATATTCCTCAGCCGGATCAGGAATTTCTGGAATTGCTTCTCGTTGGATTCTATGCATTGGGGTATTCTTCGACAAAATGGACATTTGATTTGACGTATGTACCTTAGAGTTTGTCGAGGACATGATTGTGCAAGACGCAAGAGCGGAGAAGTACACAAGAAGGATCTTCTGCTCTACTACTTCTTCTCTTTCTATTCTATACTATTCTATGTACAAAACAATACACCGAAAATCAATCGTACTACGCCCAGCGCGCACTCAAACCCTCATCGATCTCCCATCTAGCTGTACCTTCATTGCTAACCGGCATCCCCCCAACTGGAATTCTTTGCCCCACATCGGTAGTGGAGAATACACTAGCTGCAACTCCAGGGTGTCAATAGTCTGGCCAGCCCGCGGGCTGCCCATGGGTGCCAACGCTAATTATACTTATACTGGTTAAGAAAACATATCGTCAAGCGCTGCTGCAGGGAACCGCAAGTCATTTGCCCACAGATCCACCATCTCTTCTCTGACTAGCAGAATTTTTACATAATTTTGCTCGCCTTATCTTTCCATTGCTTGTCAGGCCATGCACACTTTTCTGTCTGTTGTTGCAGTGGTTGACAGCGTTCTACATAGACCAGACACGTCGAAATTCTGATCTAAGTCGGTCGGCCAAGACCCCGCCCCGACTCACAATTTCTCGGTTGGGATAAAATTAAGCCGATTCAGACTGAAAGTTGGTCGGTCTAAATAAAATTAAGCCGATCAGACTATCGGTTGGTCGGTCTACATAAAATTTAGCCGATTCAGACTATGGGTTGGTCGGTCGGGATATTAGTAGACCGACCCCAACCTCACCTTTCCTCTCAAGCGAATGGAAGTACTCTGCATTGAGGTAGACCTAATCCGGTGGACAATAAGTTTCATAACGGATCGGTATTCCAAGATCATCTTGGATCGAGAAACAGGGGAAGCCAGCCGTGTGGACACCGGCTGTAACGGCCCACTGTCGCCGTCACCACCAATCCCGAACGACTAGAGCCGGGAACGTTCTGGTAGGCACAGCACATGGAAGGTTTCGGGTTCTGGATTACATGGCACAAGGAAGTTTTTGGGCTCTGGATTGCATGACGTAAGGAAGTGTCGGGTTCTGGATTGTACGGTGCAAGGAGTAGACTTTAGGGTTTTTGCGTTTAATTGCACATCACGAGGAGGTCTTGGGTTTCAGGTTCTGGACTGCACGGTGAGGAAAGGCTCTGCTGGTTCTGATTGCCTGGCGTGAAGAAGCATCTGGATATGGAGGATTGCACTCATTGTAAATAAGAGTGCACTGTTATCTGTCTTTCATGTTTCTTCTTCACACAAGAAGGTGTTATTGTCAGCCATAGTCGGTCTTGACTACTAGCAACTATTTCGTTGGAACGCCATGTCCCTGCCTTGCCCACTCCACATCCCTGCCTTGTCCATCCATATATTCACCATCTTGTCATTGCCCCTATCCGTCCACACTCCCACGGTCTTGTCTACATCCCTGGTTCGTTATCTGGAGTCAGCAAGCCATTCCTGATACACTTTGTTGCATCGACATATATCCCTCCATCTAGTGAACATTTACGCCATGTCTGACAATACTCAACTTGTCTCAGGGAGATTACCACTGATCTAATTGCACAGCTGGAGTCAATAGCGTGCAACGACTCCTTTGCCGCTAAGGTTATGCTCGAAATATTTTATGAGCAACTTCACATATTGGCTTAAGCCATATTGAATGCAAACAAGCCTACCAGTACTGACACCCCCACCACTATTGATGTACCTACTGATAGCTTGCTGTCACTACTACCCTCAGCAATGGAGCATTACGCAACCCAAAGTACAGAATACCTAGAAGTTGGCACTGGGAGATCAGGGTTGGTGTACGGTAGCAACTGCAAAAAGAGGAGGAATCCAGGCAGGCGTTGCACTTCATAACACTTATCTGGCCATCGTGCAGGTCGTAGACCTACTGTTAGTATACTCGTACAGTTCTGGTTTCCCGTCCTCTTGACCCTGTTCTATTTCACACTGACTTTTATATTATGAGGTTCAGGTTACACCAGACATTGCAATTTTTTTGGGAGTATGTTATGTAACCAGAACTTAGCAGCAGCAGGCTCGGCACTACCGCTAGTTAGCTTGAGGCTCCACGCCAAGCCTAACAATTGTCACAACAATCCAAGTCCTACCTGTCGATCAATCCATTTGCGCTTGCGCGTTCATGAATCCGAACCATATGTCTACCAATCCTCACGCGTGCCAACCAATCCTCCCTTATGGCTCCCAAAGAACTGTGCAGTCATTGTTACTCTTTGGAAACTTTGCGAACCCCCAATGTTGAACCTTTGCGGTTGGAGCTAATTGCTAGCGTCTCTTTCATAATCACCTTTTCTAGCTTCTGCTTCTCCTACACTCCCCAACTCCTCTTTCTATTCCCGATGTCTCGACAAACGGTTTCAACTTGCTTGCCTGGGCAGCCCGAAAGTGCAACTGCAGAAGTCAAAATCGGGATATCGGTGGATTATCAGACGGTCAGTTCGTCGAAATGGTTTCCGGTAAATCAAGATACTAATAAACAGTACGTTACGTGAGTAGATTATTGTTCGACTCAGCGGTAACAATCTGCAGGGTAACCTCACCCAGGACGAGTTGTTTGGCTCTATCATACAAACAACCAAGGTGAGGTTGCAACAAACCTTACTTGGGATGTCCGGTTAGCATTGTGCTACCATGATAGAGTGGCTCGTTTCCCGACTTGAAGATACCAACGACAAAATTGCAAACTTTGCGGCACTCGTGCACAGGGTGTACGAAAAGAAACTGGCGCACCACCCTGAGGTAACTGAAGTAATAGCAACAGAGGCGTCCGTAGAGACAATCGCGGCTCCTGCTAAATAAGCGATACGAAACAAGAAGGAGAACCTAGCAAAGAAGACCATCATTACGAAGGCTTGGGGGAATGGATGGGTGGAATAGGCGGCTGTCAAGATCCTGCCTCGACTTCTCCGTTCTGGCTCGACAGGCAACATAGGCTTGGGTCTGCGGACTGAGCGCTCCTACTCACACTTCCGGCCTACTCACACTTCTGGTGTATTCACACGTCTGGCGTGGGCTCGTTGTTCCCACGGTATCCGTCATGCCCGGCGTGGTCTCTTCGCGGCTCTTCTCACACACCTTGCATGGGCTCATTGGTCTCGCAGTATCCATCACGCCCGGTGTGGTCTCTTCTCGGCTTTTCTCACACACCTTACGTGGGCTCGTTGTTCTGGGGAGGGATGGTCGCAGAGCTGGTCACGGGGATAGAGAGGTAGGTCTGTGGAGAGAGATAATAGATTGCGTGGAGAAGAATCTCCAGACTAACTACTGCGCCCTTTCTTTATACTTTTCCTTCCCTCTGTGGAATCACAGCTTGCCCGCAAGACTGACACAGTTCCTCCATAGCTCATCATGACTCAATCGCCGCGCCCAAGGAAAACACATGATCGCACTCGGCCGCTGCACGGCCAACACTGTACTCGCAGCGACAGGAGAATGGGTGCACAAGCAGTAACGGTAAGACAAAGGGGACAATGACGTACAACATAATCAAGGGAAAACAATACTCGTAATGATCATAGGAGAAGGACGCTCAAGCTCAATGAACAGGAGACAACAAACGTAACGGACAGGAGGACAGACACGCAAGCATACTCAACAGGAAACGACATATGTGACAACGGAGATAGGAAGCGTAAGCAACCTAACGGAGACGAGGGAGAGAGGTCTAGACCGGCCCGCGGTCGGAGGATATCACTACCGCAGCGATATGAACGGGCTAGGCGCGGTTAGACGAGGAGGATGACCGTGACTGCGGCAGCTGTGATGAGGCCCAGCCATAGGATGGCAAGGGTGACGGCGGCCCCGGCAGCCGCGCTTACGAGCCTGTCGCGCGAGATTCGTAACACTACATCCCCTGTCCAGACCGAAGCTCCGGCGCGGTCATGTCAGGTAGTCACAGTCCGTCGGCGGATGGGCGTGGGGTGGATGCGGACAGGCCGGCTAGCCTGCTGCCGGGCTTGGAGTTGTTCGTTCATTCGCTGCTGTTCAGTGATGATGGCCCCCAGGGTGTTGGCCATCTGCTGGAGTTGCTGTTGGTCCGTGTCGTGGAATTCGTTCATCCCCTGGGCGAGCGTCCGGTATACGACATGGTTGCGGCGTACGTCTCTGGTAGTAGTGTGGTGGAGCATGGTTACGATGTCATGTAGCGAAGATATTGGTTCGTCTCGGAGGGCTGCTGGGGTAACGGCACGGGCCTCGTCATCGGCAGCGACCTTTGCCGCAGGTGCGATGTTTTCTTGATCCTCTTGAGGGGTAGTGATGTCGGCCAGGGGGTTCCGCGGGGCTGCCGCGCTGCAGCGGAGGTGGTGTTTTTCCATGTTTACCAGTAACTGGCATTCGGGGCAGACCCGCTTTCCTCAGTGCCAGTCTGCGCATGCTTTGACTGGGTTGAGGTGTCGTTCACAGGTTACTTCGAGTAGTTCATTCGTGTGTGGAAGCGGGCAGTTGCATTTTGTCGTTCAACGGCGTCGGCGGCGGCGGCGGCGGTGAGGCTATTCGTTGTTGTCCTTGATCTGGTGGTGCGTGTTGCAGTAATCGTCGTAGCAGGCCGTCCAGTGCAAGGAGGCGTGATCATCATTATGGGTTTGTCCTACGGCGGACATTGGTGGCGAGGGTGTGGCTGGCGGGGCATTTCATCCATCGGTCGTGGTGGCGGCAATGCCCCAGTCATTGGGATGTTCGGTGGGTTTGTTGTCAGGCTCTATTGTGGTGGGAAACTCAGAGGTGCGGCCGTGGCCAGTGAAGGTCCAGCCTTCGTTGGTGTCAACCGTGGCAGTGGTAGACATGCTGCTAGTTTTGGGGGGCCGGCTTCTCCAGATATTCCTCGTGGAATTGGAGTATGAGGTTGGGCGAGTTCTCGAAGTTGCGGCACGGATACTACGTAAGACCGAGGTCGTGGAAGCCGGTCTACTTGACTTAATACTGGATCTGGTTTCTATGGCGTCGGGAGTCGAGGATCTTCTCTACTTCCCACTCTTGCTTTTCTTGGATGATCACGGACGGTGGTGGTGGTTGTTGGTGTCCTGGGATGGGTTGAGTGCTGGCTGTAGGTTCGAGAAGGCTGATGTGGAAGACTGGGTGGATCTTGACAGTGGCTGGCAGGTCCAGTTTATATGCTCGTGAGCCCACCTTCTCGAGGATGGTGTATGGGCCTATTTGCTTGTGGTCCAGGTTGTTCGATGGTCGGGTTGTTCGAATGTGTTTTCGTCGTAGCCAGACCTTGTCTCCTGGCTTCAATACCGCGTCCGGATGTTGTGCTTTGTTGGCTTGCTCTGCTTGGGACATTTGGGCTTCCTTAATCTCTGCTCGAAGTTCTTCATGCAACCTTCTTAATGCCGCAACATATTCTGACACTTCTGGGGTTTCATTGTTCCGGGTGCAGAGGTCTGGCAGAAATCAAGGGTGATATCCGTAGTTGGCAAAGAAGGGGGTTATTCTTGTGGTTCCGGTTTGTGTGTTGTTGTAGCAGAATTCGGCAATTGGCAACAACCTTTCCCAGTCATCCTGCTGGTAGTTGCAGTATGCCCGGAGATACTGCTCGAGGGTGGCATTGGCTCTTTCCGTTTGTCCGTCCGTCTGTGGGTGGAAAGCTGTGCTGAGGTTGCATGATATCCCGAGTGCTTCCGTTACTCGTTTCCAGAAGTCTGAGGTAAACAGGGATCCTCTGTCTGATACAATACTGCTTGGCAGTCCGTGGGGTCTTATGACTTGTCGGACGAAGTGGTCTGCTAGGTCTTCGGGGTTCATGATGCCCTCGCAGGTGACGAAATGTCCCATCTTTGTGAGGCGATCGATTATTACCCATAACGCATCTTTTCCATTGCTCGTTGGCAGCGCAGTGATAAAGTCCATTGATATCGTGTTCCACGGCCGGTGTGGGAGTTCAAGTGGCTTTAGCAGTCCAAATGGCGCATGTCGGATTGGCTTGATGTGATGGCAGATGTCACAGTGGTTGACGTATCTGTGGATGTACTTTCGTTGCCCTGGCCTGTAGAAGTTTCGGCTAATGAGTTCCAGGGTTCTTGCTCGGCCCGTGTGTCCTGCGGCTTGCGCATCATGGTGGTTTCATAATATGCGTAGTCGAAGGGTGTCGTCGTCTGGGATCCATATGAGGCTGTCGTATATTAGCAGCCCGCTGTTTTTCTTGCATAACCCTAGAGCGATCTTTCCGTCGCGTGTGGTCCCGCTCGTCTTTTTCCTCCGGATTTCTTGGATCTCTTCATCTGCTGCGCTTAGTGTCCGGATTTCATTCAGCAGTTCCTTGTCTATCTCGAGGTTGATGGTTTCTGTTGTATTGGCCTGGAGTGCTTCGAACGCTTCTTCGGGTAACAGGATTCTGCCATGGTTCTGTCCATGCTTTATATCCCCTTCCCAGGGAGAGTCTCCTGACTCTCGAGAGAGGATGTCTGGCTTGCTGGCCAATTTCCCGGGTCGATACTTGATCACAAAGTCATAGTTAGCTAATCGCTTACCCCACCGGGCATGTTGCAAATTGAGATCTTTTTTTGTTTTCCAGTATTCGAGGTTCTTGTGATCTGTGAGAATCGTGATTTTGGGTCCCGTTGTCTTGCAGTAGGTATCCCATTTTTGCCATGCGTCTACGATCGCCAGTAGTTCTTTGTCGTGGATATCATAGTTGCGTTCCGGGTCCTTGAGTTTCCTTGAGTAATATGCTACAGGATGTAGGATCCCTTTCTCGTCGGGTTGGGAGCAATTTGCTCCTATGGCATCGTCTGATGCATCCGTTTCGATAGTAACGGTGTGACACTGGGGTTGTATCGTGACCGGAGTGTAGCGAGAATCAAAGGGTAATCAGGCTACTTTCGATAATTCACTACAGAATAATCTTAGATCTTGTTTGTGGGGTTTGTTTCGTTGAGAGGGCGTTCGGTGCTGCTCTTTCTTCCTTTTCACCGAGCGGGTTCTTGCCTAGCTATATAGTCTTCTTGCGGCATCACGTGGTTACTCTAGGGAACCCGTACTTCCTATCCTTTCTCAGGAGATTCGTCCGCCAGCCATGGCCCCGGAACCCCACGAGCTCGGTCCTCATAACTTCATTGGCCCTGGTCGGTCAAACAATTAGCCGACTGGTCCCCGTACCGCGCAAACCCCTCAAGCCCTGCGGGTGAGTGGTTTACCGGCCGATCAGAGAAAGAGGAGTTATCGGTTCTATGACCTCACCCCTTGTATCTCATTTTTAGTTGCATTTGCAGCTCATCCGGAGATTAGCCCCTTAGGTCCGTTGCGGCTGTAAGGTCTAATCACGAGGCTATCTCCCGCCTAGACTCTCTGAAGCCGGCTGGGCTTGACTTCCTTCCCTTCGAGCGGTATTTAGGTGAAGTCTCACGTGCCCTGACTACATAGCTATCTAATCTCACTGGTGTTGCGGACTGAGGTGTAACACTACCTCCCCCTCTTCTTAGCTTCGTCCCGAAGCTATGTATGTTCCTTTATCGAAGTAGCCCGCCTCTTTCTGGGTGTGTGTTTCTCGGGGGGTCCCTTACCGTGACTGTAGTCCTCCACCCCTACAGCCCTCCCAGTCACTGGATCAGGACATGACTCTGTAATCTGTCGGTATGACTAGGCCCTCAGAGTAGGCTGCTGCGTACTCTTACTGTCTTTGATGGAACTGGATCGTGTTGTGCATTCGCTTTGACTGCTTCCCGTACTCGAGTTCCGGGGTCGATAGAGGTCGCAGAGGATCGGCAGAGGCATGGCATCCTTCGTGGCTTGTCGAGTATCCCGAAAGTGACTGGGCCTGATCTAGGGCTCTACAGTGTAGGTGGGAGTGACCGCACCTTATTCGGGGATCGCGTGACCGTCATGGTGGCTCTGTCGCCGGTTCCTTTTCGGGGTACGGAGAATATGACCGTACAGGAGTATGTCCAGTTCATCAGGCTGCTTCGGTTCTTTCTACCAGATGCTCAGTCAGCGGTTTCTCGTGGTTGCCTGCGAAGTGGGTCTTTTTGTCGATCGTGATGCTTTGGTACTGAAGTCCTCCGCCCCTTCAGCCCACTACCGCCAGATCCTCGGTGGAACTGGTCTAGCCCTCGGTGAGCTGGTAGTCCCTCGGCGCGTCTGGATTTCATCGGTGAAACTCCCAGAGCTTCTCCAGACCGCCTACCGAAAAGTTGTCGAATGGTTCTTCCGTCCAGTCTTTGTGTTCCGGGTAGTCGTGCCATTTGACGAGGTAAAGGATTCTCTTGTTATTTCCCTGGCCCTGTTCGACCGAGGACATAACTTCATCGACATCGTATTCTTCTGACTGCTCGATCTCATCCGCCTCTCGGAGCACCTTTGATGGGTCTGGAGGTGCCCGGTGCTCGCTGGTTCGGTTGGGTTCGAGCAGTGAGACGTGGAAGACGTTGTGGATCTTCCATTTCCGGGGCAGTGTGAGGCGGACAGCTAAAGGTGAGATGATCTTCTCAATATGGAAGGGACAGTGGTTTTTGTGGTCCAGCTTCTTCGATGGATGGCGCGTTTTGATGTTGCGTCCGCTGAGTATCACCAAATCTCCTTTTTGGTAAGCTGGGGGTAATTTTCGGCCCAGGTCGGTGTACCGCCGCATTCACTCCTGCGCTTCTTCTAGTTCTTCTTGGGATTTGTTGTGTATGACCTTCATCCAGTGTGCGTATACCGTACTGGCAGGGTTGAAGGGTTCCGTTGTCCTCGGGCCCGTGGTTACTGGGTGGAAGCCATAGTTAGTGTAGAAAGGGGACACGCCGTTGCCCATTGTAGTAGAGTTGTTATAAGCAAACTCGGCCATGGGTAATAGGCGCGCCCAATCGTCCTGTTCTTTGCTAGTGAATGCTTGGAGATAGGCTTCGATCGTTTGGTTGAGCCGTTCTGTCTTCCCGTCGGTCTGTGGATGGAACGCCGTTGACATCCGCGGCCGAATTCCTAAGAGCTGCATGAATTCCTCCCACACTTCTGATGTGAAGCGGGAGTCTCTATCGGACACGATATCAGCGGGGAGACCGTGATATTTCCATACCTCTTTGGCGAACACAACTGCTAGGTGTGCCGCTGTTTTATTGTTTTTCTTCAGCGGGAGGAAGTGGGCCATTTTGGTGAACCGATTGATGATCACCCATAGCTGGTCGCATTCCTCCGAGATCGGTACCTCCGTGATGAAGTCCATTGCTATGGATTGCCATGGTTCGTATGGCAGTTCCAGCGGGGAGGACAGCCCATCGGGTGGGTGTCAGGATGCCTTGTTTTGCTGGCATTCGGGGCAGCTTTTGACAAAGTCGATGATTCGTTCGTCCATTTTTGGCCACCAGAAGTTTCATCGGATCAGTTCGATGGTTTTGTCCTGTCCCATGTGCCCGGCCACCTTCGTATCGTGCTCTGATTCAATAATTTCTTGCACCAGGCCTTTTGGTACCCAGAGCAGGTTCCGTCGGTATAGCAGGTCATCCTCGCAACCTAGTTCCTTGACCTTTTGGTCTTTCAGCGACGTTTTCTCCGCCGCCGCTTCCTGTTCCTTTGCCTGTTCGTAGGCTTCATCCTTCTTCCCTTCCTTCCTGACGTTTGCCAGGAATTCCTCCGTCCATTTCCTTTCGTGGAGTGATGTCAGCCGGGCTGAGTAGCAGATGAACGAAATGCCTCTTCTTTCATCCAGGCTTTTCTCGTCCAGGTTTTTTGCCTGTAAAACCGTCGTAATTGGCTGGTTTTCCACCCCCCCCTTTTCCGGACGGTACTCCGAACGCCTTGATAGCGCATCCGGCTTGCCGTTCTGCGTCCCTGGTCTGTAATAGATTCGAAAGACGATTCCCACCAGCTCTTGGGCCTATCGCGCTTGTCGTCGGTTTAGCACTTTGGTTGTTGTGAAGTATTCCAGGTTTTGGTGGTCCGAGAAGACTTGGACTTGGTGCGTCGCTCCCTCGCAGTAGCGTCGCCAATATTTGAATGTGTCGACCACTGCTAGTAGCTCCTTGTCGTGGATTTCATAGTTGATTTCCACGGGTTGGAGCTTTCGCGAGTGGAACTCTACCGGGTGGAGGCGATTTTCTCCGTCTCGTTGTGATAGTACCGCTCCCAGCGCAAAGTCGGAAGCGTCGGTCTCAATGATCACCATTTTGGCTGGGTCAAAGTGGGCCAGAATAGGGGCCGTGGTGAAATACTGTTTGAGCTCTTCGAAAGCTGCCTGCGCCTCTGGGTTCCAGCTCCATTCTTCTTTTTTCTCTTTTTTGGTCAGCTCCGACAGGGGCCGCGCCACCCGTAAGTAGTCCTGGATGAAACGTCTATAGAAGTTAGCGAATCCTAGAAAGGATTGTACTTCCGTTAGAGATTTGGGCGTTTTCCATTCCAGTACTGCCTCCACTTTCTCTTTTACCATTTTTATCCCGTCTCTTCCTATGACGTATCCCAGAAATTCCACTTCTTGGGCCTTCCAGACACATTTTTCCGGGGAGACTGGCAGCCCGTTCCTTTGTAATCTTCCGAGAACTTCTTTGACTAGGCGGTCATGTTCTTCCTCGGTTTTAGCGTATACCAGTATATCGTCCATGTATGCTAGTACCCCCATATCCAGTAGATTGGACAGAACGTGGTTCATCATGTCCTGGAACGTGGAAGGTGCGTTCGTTAGGCCGAAGGGCATTACCTGGAATTCGAACAATCCGTAACGGGTTCTGAAGGCAGTCTTCCATTCGTCCCCTTTCCTCATCCGAATTAGGTGGAACCCGTTTTTGAGGTCCATTTTTGTGAACCATTGGGCTCCCCGTACCCGGTCTTGCAATTCCTGCATAAGTGGGAGCGGGTATCAGTTTGGGATCGTTATCTGGTTCAGGGCCCTGTAGTCCACACATAGGCGAAGTCCTCGTCCATGGGGTTTTGGTACAAATAGGATTGGAGACCCAGCTGGTGATGTTGATCGCTTTATTTTCCCCATCCGTTCCATCTCCTTCAGCCATTCCCGGAGTGTCTGCAGCTTGACTTCTGATAAGGGGTATGTGGGTCCCTATGGTGCCGTGGCTCCTTTCTTGAGTTCGATTTTGCAGTCGTAAGGGCGGTACTGGGGGAGCACATCCGCTGCCTCCTTGCTCATGATCCCCAGGTAGGGCTTGAATTCTCCTGGGACATTGGTCAGAGCGTCGCCCTTGGTGGCTGCCGAGATATGCCCTATTATCTGGGCATTCGGGTCCTGGGCCACTTTTTCGTCCCAGGTGAGCGAAAACTCCACTTGCTCGTACTGCGTGCAGGTTTCTTGGCACCCGGGACTGTTGAACCGTATTTCTTTTGATTCCCAGATTCCTTGCAGGGGGTGTTTGGATATCCACCAAAAGGGTAGGAATATGCCGACCTCTGGCTCCATGGGGGTTACTTCGAAAGCTTCCCTTGAGAAGTGCCGCCGGTGTTGGAGGAGTAGCGGTTTGGTGTAAAATATTCCTGCCTCTTTCACCTCCTGCCCTATGTAGTTTTCGATGCAGATCGCCGGGTCGTGTTTGAGCATAGGTATCTGTAGTGCCCTAGCTGTTTTTTTGTTGACCAGCGGTACTGAGCAACCTGTGTTCAGTAGTACCTGCACTCGGTGTTTCTATTGCCCCACATGGAGTAGCATTGTTATGATTGGTCGGGGTCTGCCCCGGGGTTTCTTTCGCCTGGTTTCTTCCTCGGGTCTTTCGGCGCCTCTTTTTTGGCTGGTTCCGCATACGATGTTTTTGGTCCTAAGGTTTGGCCGCGTCCTTTGACCCTTTAAAAATCCTCCTCTTCCCATATGGGGTTCTGGACGGGGGGCTCCGTGTCCATTGCTTCTGCCGCCGAGATTTTCTGTGTCTTGGTTCGGGGAGCTGAGTTCTCTTCTTCTTCCCTTTGATGCTTGGTTCCAGCCGCTATTTTCCATGGCACCGCGGGAAGGCTGGTGCCTTTTGCCGAGGTGCTGGCAAAACATTTGGCCGCTCAGTGGCTTGGTCACCCACAACGATGGCACCCTCAGGTGGCCATGTATTCCCTGCGCTCGCCATCTGAGACTCCTTGGAACACGGCAGCCTCGAATGCCCATCGCCCTGTTCCTCCGTATTTGCCACCCTTGTTACCCTCACAAGGGGTTTCCTTCTCTGCTTCCTTACCCTTCTGGGTTTTATCAGAGCTCCGTTCGTCCTTCTTTTTCTCGTCTCATTTCCCGCCTGGGGCTGGAACCCTTGCCTGCTCTTGGGCTAGTCGTAGGGCCTTCTTTTTCTCGACTTGTAGCGCCGCTTGGTACGTTGCTTGTAGGAACGCTTCATCGTCTGTGAAGTCTTCCAGGTAATGGGCAAACCTCATGTCCATTACTGATTCTGGTATTGCGAGGTTCACTTTTTCTTGGAGGCTTTCTCCCGTAGCACGTGCGTAGAGGTTGAGTGCTCGAAACTCCGTCATGTAGGACCGGATGTCGCCCTGGTACCTTAGCTGCCCTAATTTTAACTGGGCGTCTGCTGCTTCTCGCTCGTTGCGATATTCAGTTCGGATCGCAGCTGAGTAATTTGCCCAAGTGTCGTTGTCATGGAGCTCACGGTGTCGATGGAGGTACCAGACTAGGGCCGTGTCCGACAAGAGTGTCCCGACCCAGGCAATTTTTTGCCTGTCGATGGTCTCGGGGTAAAATCCGAGGTACATGGTGACTGACTCCCACCACTGATTGAAGGCGGTGGGGTTTTTCCCGTCGAACTTTGCTGGGTTCTCCATTTTTAACCTAGATGTCGTGGGTCGGGGTTCCGCTTGTGGGGCTGTGAACCGTGCCGCCGCGATTCCGACTCCCACCAATCGGGCTATTTCTTCTGGCGTGAACATGGTTGCCAGTCGATTCTGGGTGGGTTCCTCTGCGCCTGGTGGGGCCCTGCCCAAGGGAGGTTTCGCTCGTAAAGGTCGCCATCACCTTCGCTAGGAGGGGGTGAGGGGGAGCCCGGTGTGGTCCTTCTTGGGGGCCTCGGTGGGGAGCCGTTCCCTCCTGCCCCTCCTTCTTCGGCCGGGACCGCCGGGGGTCTTTGCCTTCGCTGGAGTCCTCTGAAGAAGGGGGCTGCCCGCACTAGTTGGGTCAAGGGCGCCCCTGTCGGGTCCTGGGTGGTCGGGGGTTCAGGCCGGGTCCGTGTCGTCGGTGTTGCTGGCAGGGGTATGGCGGTTGCTACCCGCAATAGTTCGTCTTGGGCCTGGGTCAGCCGTTGTTCCAGTCCGGCCATTCGTTGCTGGTCCTCGTTCTGTTGACTCTCGAGCGTTTCTATCTTCTGCTGATGATCAGCAGCCCATTTTTCCACATTACCTTGGAATTCCATAAGGTGCGTGTTCCTTGTCAGGTTCGCTTCCGACAGGAATGCCACTGCGTCGTGCATTCGAGCTACTTGGGTCGCTTCGTGCATTCGCTGCATCTCCTCCGTCTTAGAGCACTTGATGATGGCCTCCCAGACTTGTCAGGTGAAGGCCTGATATGCGTTAGCAGCTACCATGAGTTCATTTCTTACCCATTCCACGAGATCTGCTCTTTGGCCTCCATCTGCTCATAGACGTATTGAGTGCCATGCGCCAATCGGTTGTATGCGGCCTCGATCCGTCGGATCCGTCGGTCCGTTCGGTCCATCGTGTTGCCGCAGAGGTCCATTAGCTGGTGCAAGTCTTGATCTGCCTGTTGCTGGTGGTTGGCCATGGCCCACATCCATCCGACCGGGTTGGTGATTTCCAGAACTTCTTCGGTTGTTTCCTCATCATTGGTGATCTGTAGCAGGTCTCGCGGTGCCTCTAGGCAGAGCATGTTGTAGTCGGACGAAGTCGACATTTTATAGTAATGGTCTAGGAAATCTCCACTGCGTATGGTTTCGTCGTTGGTGAAGTAATAGTCACAGAGTTCTCGGAGTTCGTCTTCTGTGAACTCAGCGTTCTTGTGGTTGTAGGCGCAGTTGAGCCAGTACTGCGTATACCAGTTTCAGGGCTCGTGGTCGCCTTCTTGGTAGGGAATGGGGATAGGTCCATCGTAGAATGTATCCCACTGTTCGTAGTTGGCTAACTGGGTATCGATCGATTGAAAGGTGTAATCCAAGGAGTATTGGGACTTAGGCTCTAGGAAGGTGGATAGTTCGAGTAGGTAGAGGTGGTCCTCGAAGTAGGTCATGAAAGTAGGGTGATTTGAGATCAAGATTATAGTGTGACACTGAGGTTGTATTGTGACCGGAGTGTAGAGAGAATCAAAGGGTAATCAGGCTACTTTCGATAATTCACAACGGAATAATCTTAGATCTTGTTTGTGGGGTTTGTTTCATTGAGAGGGCGTTCGGTGCTGCTCTTTCTTCCTTTTCACCGAGCGGGTTCTTGCCTAGCTCTATAGTCTTCTTGCGGTGTCACGTGGTTCCTCTAGGGAACCCGTACTTCCTATCCTTTCTCAGGAGATTCGTCCTCCAGCCAAGGCCCCGGAACCCCATGAGCTCGGTTCTCACAACTTCATTGGCCTTGGTCGGTCTAACAATAAGCCGACTGATCCCCGCACCGCGCAAACCCCTCAAGCCCTATGGGTGAGTGGTTTACCGGCCTATCAGAGAAAGAGGAGTTATCGGTTCTATGACCTCACCCCTCATATCTCATTTTCAGTTGCATTTGCAGGTCCTCCGGAGATTAGCCCCTTAGGTCCGTTGCGGCCGTAAGGTCTAATCCCGAGGCTATCTCCCGCCTAGACTCTTTGAAGCCGGCTGGACTTGACTTCCTTCCCTTTGAGCGGTATTTAGGTGAATTCTCACGTGCCCTGACTACATAGCTATCTAACCTCACTGGTGTTGCAGACTGAGGTGTAACAAACAGCCCATTCCGGGTCGAAGTGTTGCAGTATTGGTTCCGTGATCATTGCTTCCTTGAGTGTCTCAAACGCCTCCTGCTGCTTATCCCCCCATTCCCATGCTTTTACCTTCCTTCTCAGGGAGGATAGAGGCGTTGTAATCTTGCTGTAGTCTCTGATCAACCGTCGGTAAAAATTGGCAAAGCCCAGGAAACGCTGTATTCCCCTGACATTCGTCGGTTCCTTCCAGTCCCTGATGGTCTGGATTTTTTCTTCGTCCATGCTTAGTCCTTGTGGTGATATGACGTATCCTAGGTATTCTGTCTCTTTTGTGTGGAATTTGCATTTGGACACTTTCAGCGTCAGTCAGGTATCTCGTACTCGTGTGAGTATTGACCAGACATGTTCCTGGTGTGTCTCCTCGTCGGGTGAGAAGACCAGGATGTTGTCCAGGTATGCCACACAGAAGATGTCCAGATAGTCGCTTAGGATCTCATTCATCCATCGCTGAAAGGAGGCCGGGGCATTGGTGAGTCCGAATGGCAGGACTCAATACTCGTACATCAGGAAAAAAATTCTGCGTCCGGACGCAGGGGCAGCGTCCGGGCGCAGCAGACGCTCAGGACGCTCAGGACGCAAACTGGCAAGGTATTCTGCGCCCGGACGACGCATGTCAGCGCACAGGTCACTCCGAACGACACACGCCACGCCATCTGCCTTCCGGACGCGAAGTGTCAGGGCATCTGACATCCAGACGCGAAGTGTCAGGGCATCTGCCATCCGGACGCAGCGCGTTTCTTACAGACAGAGAGTGTCAAGGCAAATTTCTTCCGGACGCAGAGGGTCAAGGCAAATGTTGTCCGGACGACGCGTGCCACGGCATCTGCCTTCTGGACGCGAAGTGTCAGGGCATTTGCCATCCGGACGCAGCGCGTTCCATACAGACGGAGAGTGTCAAGGCAAATGTAGTCCGGACGACGCGTGCCACGGCATCTAGCTTCTGGACGAGGAGTGTCAGGGCATTTGCCATCCGGACGCAGCGCGTTTCTTACAGACAGAGACTGTCAAGGCAAATTTCTTGCGGACGCAGATTGTCAAGGCAAATGTCGTCCGGACGACGCATGCCACGGTATCTGCCTTCTGGACGCAGAGTGTCAAGGTAAATTTCTTCCGGACGCAGAGTGTCAAGGCAAACATCAGCAAAAAATTCAATTCTTACCGGAGCTACGGGAGCTAGCGAAGCTTACGGGAGCACCGGGAGTAAAATATAACTTTGTCCTTGGCTAAGCTAGCAAAGCTAGGGAAGCGACCACCACCTTACCGACGCAACCACCACATTAGGAAAGCTAGG
>Ga0307508_10002206_pt1 | contig 20773 bp, 16 predicted proteins | sample 9_EM_MG_FD_203089 | JGI IMG/M metagenome (GOLD analysis project Ga0307508, IMG submission 203089) | Populus trichocarpa ectomycorrhiza microbial communities from riparian zone in the Pacific Northwest, United States - 9_EM | ecosystem: Host-associated > Plants > Roots > Unclassified | place...
TCGGCGGCGAGACTCAGCACCCGGGCGGTGACCGAACCGTTCTCGCGGGACCAGAGGAAGGACGCGGCGCCGTTGCCGGCCTCGTGGATCTCCACCCGGTAGAGCTGGTTCTCCAGCCGGCGATAGCCCGCGGCGGGCGGGATGACGCACGGATCCGTCGCGTCGTCGCCCGGCTCGGCTCGGGCCCGCAGCCGTGCGGTGGGCTCGCTGTCCGGCGGCGTCCACGGCGGCGCGACGTCCGGCGGGCGGATCTGCGGGTCGGGCACCAGGTTCAGGCGGACCTGCCAGATGGTGCGGCTGCGGGTGCCGGTGTCCGGGCCGCCGAGCGCGACCTCGCGCAACTCCGGGCGCTCCAGCGCGGTGAGATGCTCGTGCCAGACCTCCAGGTACGCGACGTAGCGGCCGTCCTGGTCGGGCAGCGGCACGCCGGGCAGGTCCGGCTGGGCCTGCAGCGGCATGTCCGCGTCGTTCTCGCAGAGAATGCCCTGCACGTAGTACCGGCCGGCCGACAGGACGAGATCGGCCGGCGCGCAGGCCCGGGGCGTTTCGCCGTCCGCGGCCGCGACGATCGCGAAGCCCGCGGTGTCCGCCGGGCCGCCGTTGAGGCCGACCAGGTCCCGGGCGGTCACCTGGTCCAGGTGCTGCTGGATCTCGACCTGCTCGTTCCAGTCGGCGTCCAGCGCCACGCGGCCCTGCTGCAACAGCACCCCGCGGTGGTGGTCGCCGCTGCGGAACGTCCGCCGGGTGAAGTCACCCTTCATCGCTTGCCTCCTGCCGCGCCGGGGCCGGTTCAGTCCGCATCGAAGACCCCCGCCTCGAGCCCGAAGCGCAGATAGTCGCGCAGTTGCCCGGTCAGCTCGGCGAGCCGCCGGGGCCGCTGCAGGAAGTGGAAGACACCCATCTCCGAGCCGTTCTCGGCGCCACGGGCGATCTGCGGCGGGCAGCCGGGCGTCAACCGGCAGAACTCGGGATGGTCCGGGTCCGTCGAGACGAACGCGGGCCCGACCCGTACGGCCGTCCCCGGGTCCGCGGGCTGGCAGCAGTACTGGCGGGGCAGCCGGGAGCCCGGCGGCGCGTAGCTGAAGCGCAGATAGCCCTCCTGCCGCCAGGTCACCGCGACCCGGCCGCGCAGGATGCTGTCGCTGGCCGTGAGGCTGCGGGTGGTGGTGCTGCCGAGCACCGTGCAGGCGTCGATCGCCGCGTCGGCAGGCTCCGCGTCCAGCGCGGGGGCGTCGGCGAACCCGCCCGCGTGCACCACCGAGCCGGCCAGGCCCAGCGCCGGGACGTCGCGCAGCCGGATCGCGGCGCAGACACTGCGCAGCACTTGTACGGTCAGTCGCGGGTTCGCGTCGGCGTGCAGCACGCCGGCGTCCGCCTCCGTGCCGGCCCGGTCGGTGGTGATCGTGCAGTTCGACACGACGAGGCTGTCGAGGTCGCCCGGCAGGACCGCGACGCCTCCCTCCACCGACAGCCCGTCCAGGATCAGCTCGGTCGGCTGCACGGCCCGCCCGTCCGGCGCCGCCACCTCGATGTCGCCGACCAGGTGCGGCCGGAGCCCGACGGCGACCAGGGCGGCCGGCGGTCCCGCCGCGGCGACGATCAGCAGGCGGCTGCCCGGCGCCACGACGATCCGGTCGGCGCCGGTCAGGTCCCCGTGATAGGTGGCGCTGTCCCGGATCGCGATCACCCCGACCTGTCCGGGCTGGGGATCCGGGCGGGTGTTCCAGGCCGCGACCGCCTCGCGTACCGAGCCGGCCACGCCGTCGCCGGCCGTCGCCGGCGCGTCCCTGCTGACCGCGACGCACCAGTCGACGCGGGCCGGCCAGCCGGCGCCGGCCGCGGACCGGGCCACCGCGAGCGTCGCCCGACGGTCGTACGGGCCGGCGCCGAGGTCGCCGGGGAAGCCGTACGCGCAGTCCACCCGGATGCGCGGCGGTTGAACGCCGGGTGGCACGGTGAGCCGGCCGAGCACCGGGTCGATCGCCACCCGCAGGCGGCCGTCGGACGCGGCCGGCGGCCGGGTCCAGCCGCTGAGGTCGGCGCTGATCAGGTCGGCCGGATCCACCGCGGTGCCGGGCTCGCCCGGCGGGCCGCCGAGGACCACCGCCAGGGCCGGGTTCGGAGGGTCGAACAGGGTGGCGCGACCGCCGGCACGGATCGTCGCGACCGCCTCGTGCAGGGCCAGACGGCCGATCCGGGCCGGGGCCTGCGCCGGCTCCGCGGGCGTGGCGACCGCCGACGGCTGGGCGAACAGCGGCCGGTCGTGGCCGGCCGGGTCGACGGTCCAGCGCCCGGCCGCCGAGTCCAGCGGCCGGGCGTCCAGCCCGGTGCACGGGTACGCCTCCAACGACCAGAGGTGCAGCCCGACAGCGCCGAGGTTGTAGCGTCCCCGGCCGGTGTCCGGATGCCGGACCTCGACCAGGTGGGTAGCGGTCTCGAACGGGGTGCCCAGCCTGGCCAACGCCGCGCTGTCGCGCAGGTCGGGCGTCCGGACGTTGTCCGGCCGCAGGTGCCCGAGGTGCTGGGTGGCGGACAGCAGCCGGAAGTACTCGACCGTCCGGGCCGGCCACCCGGTCACCGCCCGGGCCACCTCGGCCAGCGTCTGCGGCGTGCCCTTGCGACGCCGGTGCGCCACGGTGTCGGCGACCAGCGCCCGCCGGGACACCGGATAGTCGCGGGCCGCCGGCAGTTCGCTCAACCCGAGCAGGCCGGCGATGAAAGGCAGGACGTCCTCGGCGCAGGACTCGACGAACCAGTCGTCGTACAGCGCGTCGATCCCGCCGCGCAGCCGCGCCAGGTCCTGTTCGAGGACTCCCAGTAGCGTTCGCAGCGGGAAGCCGACCTCGGCGTCGCGGCTGCGATGAACCGCGGGCAACAGGTCGTACAGCGGTCGGGTCTCGCCGGTCACCAGGGCGCCTCCGTCACGGCGATCCGGTCGGCGTCGACCACCAGGATCTCGGCCGGCAGCGCGCCGCCCGGCGCTCCGCGGGCCGGGCGGGCGACCAGGACCTCGGCGACCGCTTCCGGGGTGGGCGCCGGATCGGCCGCCGTGGGCGGCCCCGCCGTCCGGCTGAGGGCCAGAGCGGTCAGGATCACCGACCGAACGCCGGAAACGGCCTGCACGACCGCGACGACCTCGGCGGCCGACACCGGCTCGCCGAACCCGCGGCGGTCGAAGGCGAACGCGTCCAGGATCGCGGCGCGTACGTCGCCGCCGACCGAGCCGGCTGCCCGGTCCGGTTCGGTCGCGACGGTCGCGGCGATGCTGAAGCCGAGCCGGCGGCAGTTCGCCACGACCGGGGCCGGCCCCCAGCGGCCCGCCTCGTCGAGGGCGAGCCGCAGGTCGGCCACGGTGGCCGGCGGCACCGGCGCCCCGTCCGGACCGGCGACGGTGAGGTGCACGTACGGTGCCCGCCCGGCGGCGAGGGCGACGGCGGTGGCCTTGACGACTCCGGCGAAGGCGACCGCGAACTGCTCATGGTCGGCCAGCGAGACGACCCGGTCGAAGGTCTGCACGCTCAGCGGCGCCGCGGACCGCGCGCCGTCCGCGGGCTCCGGCGCCGTGCCCCCGGTCGCGGGCAGCGGGTTGTCCACGGCGCGGATGCCGAGCGGGCGGTTGATCAGCAGGGTCAGCGTGCCGGCGCGGACGTTGCCGGCCGGGCCGCTGCCGCTGCGGTAGTCGGCGACCACGTTCTCGGTGCCGGACGGCAGCCGGGCTCCCGCCGTGCCGTCGCCGAACAGGAGGGTCGCCACTCCGTCGTCGCCGATCCACATGGCGTACGCGCGGTCGGCCGGGCCCAGCCCGTACAGCGAGGGGCGCTGGACCCAGGGCACGCCGTCGACGCGGACCGCCAGGCTGTTGCGAACCCCGCCGGGCACGGCGGCGGGTTGGTAGCTCAAGTCGGTGTGGCGCAAGGTGAACCGCTGATAGCCGGTGGCGCCGTCGCCGCTGCCCAGAACCTCGCCGGCGACCGTGCGGCCGTGAGTCGCGGTGACCACGTTGCCGAGCACGACGACCGACGCCGGGACGAGCGGGGTGTCCAGCGCCGCGGTGAGAGTCAGCAGCGTTCCCCCGTCGGCGGCCGTCGCGGTCGCGACGGCGGCGGCCTGCCGCACCTCGTCGCCGAGCGTGTCGGCGCCGCGCACGACGAGCGTGGTCCCCGGTGGGAGGTCGACCGGCTGGTCGAGGTCGAGCACCGGACCGGCGACCGGCTCGGTCACCGGCTCGCCGGCCGCCGTCAGCGGATCCCCTCCGGCGAACACCACGGCGCCGCGCCGGTCGAACGCCGAGAGGCGGCCCGGGCCGCGCAGGCGAACCCGGGTAACGGTGGCGGTGAGGCCGAAATCGGCCATCCCGGCCGGGCCGGCGCCGACCACCTCGAAGATCGCCGGCTCAGGGTCGGGCGTACCGGCCGGCCCGGATCCTCGCAACACCAGCCACCAGCCCGGCTGGATCTCCGGGTGCAGGGCGTCCAGGTCGAGCAGCGCGTCCTGGCCGGGCGCCGGATCGGCGAGCGCGAACCCGGGCCACTGCCGGCCCGGGTCACCGGCCGGCGCCCCGTATCCCTGCTGCGTGCTCGGCGGCAGCAGCCGCCAGTCCGGCGCGTCGTGCCCGAACACCGCGGCGCGCTGCCGCAGCGCGTACGCCTGCGTCTGCGCCGCGCCGGGCGGCAGCTCCACCGGGTCATCCCAGCCGATCTCGGTGGTCGCCGGCCCGTTCTGGTCCGCGGGCAGCGGCTGAACCGAGCTGAGCACCCGTACGCGCGGACCGTCGGCCAACCGCAGGAGCAGCACGTCGCCCGGCCGCAGGCCGCTCTCCGCGGCGGCCAGCCGTAGGCTGCGGGGCCCGATCCGGGGAGGCAGCCGTAGCCGCAGCCGCATCGCGTTGCGAGTGGCGTACGCGGTGAGGTCCGCGCTCGTCTCGAAGGTCTGCGGCTGCTCGCCCTGCCCGGGCACGCTCTGCACCGCGGTGCCCGCCGGCACCAGCACCGTCGCGGCCGGGTCCACGCTGTCCTCCACCGTGAAGGCGAGCAGCGCTGTCGCCGACCCGGCGGGCGCCGCCCGGTAGCCCGGCAACCGCACGAGCTCCACCACGGACAGCCGTTCCGTCGCGGTGCGCAGGTAGCCCTCCGCGGCGATCCGGTCCTGGTAGAAGGCGACGACGTCGGCCACGGTCGCCCACGCGTCGAGCAGCGCGAGCGCCGGATCGTCGGCCCGGTCGACCGTCAGGCCGGGAACGTCGCGGCGTGCGGCCGCCAGCAGCTTGGCGAGCACCGTGTCGTGGCGAGCCACGGCCGAGGCGTACTCCCCGGCCCTCAGCACCCCTCGGCCGTCCGGCTCCCCGGCCATGGGCGGCTCCGCGGCGGTCAGGGATTCCCGGCCGTCACGCTTCCCGGCCATCAGGGCTCCTCGGTGCGGAAGTCGATGCGGCCGTGCTCCGGCAGGCTGGGGTCGCTGAGGCAGCGCGCAATCTCCCGCGGGCCCATCGGGATGCGGCCGGCCGCCCACTCGCCCGCCGGCGGGCATCCCCAGCGCTGGAAGCGGCTCGCGCCGTCGGCCCGGTCGCCGACCCAGGCGACCCCGACGACGCTCATCGCGGTGGCGAGCACCTGGCTCAGGTAGACCGGGGCGCCGAAGGCCAGGCGGCTGGGGTGGAAGAAGCCGGGGGCGCCGTCCGCGCGCAGCCCTGCGGTGAACCGGTCGGCCAGGTCCCGCCTGACGTCGGCCGCCAGGCGTCCGGGCGACACGTGCACGGTGAGCACGATGTCCAGCGACACGCCCACCGCGACGCCGACCTGCAGATCGCCGCCCGCCATCCGGTAGCCGTCCAGGTAGTCGGCCAGCTCGGCGAGGCGGTCGCCGGTCATCGGTACGCCGTCGGCCGGCTGCACGGCGACCACCTCGGTGCTCCAGGCGCCGGTCCAGCGGCGGAAGGCGACAGCCTCGTGGACCTCCGGGCGGCGGGCGGCGAGCGCGGCGTAGTCGTCGTCGGTGACGGCGCGCTCGATGACCCGGAAGGCTTCCGGCGCCCGCTGCCGCGCCTGCTCGACCGGCTCCGGGTCGATGCCGCCCAGGGCCGGCAACGGGTTGCGGACGGCCACCCCGGGCACCGGCTCGGCCAGGCGGATCAGGGACTCCCGGCCGACGTTGCCCAGGCTCCCGCCGCCGACCCGGTAGGTGGCGGTGAACCGGGTGCCCGCCGCCGGCCGGCGGCCGTTGCGGCCGTCGCCGAAGCGCAGCCGGCTATATCCCTCGTCGTCGGTCTCGACCACGAAGTCGGCCGCGAACCGGCTCGCGGCGAGCAGGTCCGCGACGGCCGTCCAGGTCGTGGCGTCGTCGTGCACCTCGACCAGCGCCGGCGCGGCGTCGGCAGGGTCGGTGCCGAGGGCCTCGGCCGCCGGCCGGCCCGACGCAGCCCGGTGGTCATAGCCGACCGCGTACGTGAGGCCGATCCGCGACAGCCGGGGACGGAACCGGTCGTCGCCGGGCACCGTACCCGGCACGAGCGGCTCCGGGCCCACCAGCGACCCGTGCTCGGCCAGGACGACGTTGCCGCGCGCGACGGCGGCCCCGGTCGTGCCGGTCGCCGTCGGGTACTGCCAGAGGCGCAGCGGAAACGGCGTCGCGTCGCGCTGGTGCCAGCGGACCCCGACCAACCCGGCGCCGGTCAGCGGATCGCTCACCGGCTCCGGATCGGCGACGAGCCGGACCGGGTGACGCCGGGTCGGATCGGCCGTCCCGGGCCGGCCGTCCGGGCCGAGCACCTCCTCGAGCAGCAGCACGTCGCCGGCGACCAGGTCCAGCGCGGCGGCGCTCGCCGAGAACGTCGCGCCGGTCGACCCGGCCGCCAGAACCGCCCGCTCGTCGCCCCAGGTGTAGAACTCGACGGCGGTGCGGGCGAACCGTGCGGTGGCCGGATGCAGGGTGCGGAACACCACCGGCGGAGTGTCGTCGGACTCCGTACGGACCTCGGCGCCCGCCGGCAGCACGACGCCGTCCGCGGCCGGCGTGACGGACAGCGTCAGCCAGGCACGGGCGGCGGTCCCGTCGTGCATCCGGTAGTCGAGCAGCCGGGCGTGCCGGCGTACCGAGACGCGGCGGCGGGCGGTGCCCAGATACGCCTCCGTGGCCACCGCGTCCTGGGCGTACGCGAGTTGGTCGCCCACGACGGCGAAGAGTTCGAGCAAGGTGACGCCGAGGTCCGCCGGGTTGCGATCCGACCAGCCGGGCAGCAACAACGACACCCGGTCGAGCAGCAGCCGACGCAGCCCGCCGTAGTCGCGGTCGAGGTAGTCGCCCGGCGGCGGGGCGGCGCCGGCCGGCACGACCGGGGCCGGCGGTCGTGGATCGAACTCGGCCGGGCAGTCCACCTTGAAGGAGAACGGCAGTTGCGACAGCGCGGGGTCGAAGCCGTACCGCTCCGGGTCGGTCACCGTGAGGCGGTAGGTCGAGAAGTCCCCGGCCGAGCTGGTCCGCACCACCAGCAGCCGGTCCGGTCCGGGCCGGCCGGCGAACGCCTCGACGTCGGCGGCGGACACCTCTTCCGGCCGGCTGCGATGCGCCGCGACCAGTTCCGAGGCGGGCAGCGCCCACAGCACGCGGACCGGGTTGAGCGCGGGATCGACGCGGACCCCGCCCAGGACCGCCACCGCCCCGGCGCTCAGGCCCGCGGGCACCGGCCGCTCGCAGGAGACCAGCAGCGTCCGGGCGGGCGGGACGCTCGGCGTGCCGCCGTCGTCGACCTCCAGGCCGACAAGGGCGTTGAACCTGCCGTCCGCATGCACCGCGGCCAGGCGCAGCCGGCGGCTGTCGAGCGGAGGTCCGAGTCCGGTGGCCGTCATGTCACGCCGCCCCGCTGAACACCGCGACGCTCGGCGCCGGCATCGCCGGGGTCCGGTAGCTCACCGTGACGCGCAGCTCGGCGTCGTTCAGCACGACGTCGACCGCGACGATCTCCACCAGGCCGGCCAGCCACTGCTGCAAGGCGGCCAGCACCAGCGCGCGGGTCGCGGTGGCCAGTTCCCCGCCGGCCGGCTCGAAGACCAGCCGGCCGAGCCCGCTGCCGAAGTCCGGCCGGTTCAGGCGCTCGCCCGGCGCGGTGAACAGCACCTGCTCGATCAGGGCCCGCGCGTACTCGTCGTCGCTGGCCGCGGCGGTCGCGCCGCGGCCGTCCAGACGGAACGGGAATCCGATGTGCATCGCTCAGCCGCCCGTCACGCGAGGCTGGCCCGGCCCGACCGCGAGCGGGGTTCCGGTCGGCGTGCACACCGACCGGCTGTCAGCCAGCACGGCCGGGGCGCCCTCCAGCCGTACCCGGAGGGCACTGGTGATCCACTGGGCGCTGACGCACGGCCCGCCCGCCTGCTGCGGCAGCGCGCAGCCCGTGACGGCGCAGGGCACGCCGGCGGCGACCGCCGGGAGGCCGCCGAGCCGCACCCGGGCCGACGGACGGACCGGCCGCCCCGTTCCGCCGTGCGCGCAGATCAGCACGGCGGAGGTGGACACCAGCAGCGCCGCCATCAGATCACCTCCAGGGCGCCGTCGTTGACGGTGACCGAGAAGCTGGTGAGCTTGACGCTGGAGGCCCCGTTCACCAGCTCGATTCCCGACGCGCTCAAGGCCAGCTTCAGCGGCGCCGGCACCGCCGGCGGGGCGACCAGCACGGTCAGGCCGCCGCTGCCGGGCCGGTCGTCGACCGTCACGGTGACGGCGGTGGTGCGAAAGACGCTGGTGCCCGGGACGGCCGGGCTGACCGGCATCTCGCCGGGACCCCAGAAGCACCCGGCCCAGATCGGGTAGTCGGGATTTCCGCCCTCGAACTCCACCCACACGTTCGCGCCCACCGGCGGTAGAGCGAACAAGCCGACCCCGGAGCCCGCGTACGGCACGCACGGCGTGGCCCAGCTCGACCGGCCCTCGCCGAGCACGGCCGGGCAGGTGACCTGCAACCGGCCCAGCATCGTGGGGTCGGCGTTGCCCGCGACCTTCCCGCGGTACTTGCCGAAGTAGTCAGCCATCGCGCCCCCCTTTTCGCCGCTTGCCGGTCACGGGCGTACCACCGGCGCCGTGGCGCCGAGCCCCTCGCGGCTCAGCGTGAAGTGCTGGGTGTGCCGGGTCCCGACCTCAATCTCGTGGGTCACCCGCTGCACCTGGTAGACGCCGTCGTGCTGCCACCCGGCGCCGCGGACCGCCACCAGAGCGCCGGCGGTGAGCAGACCCCCGTACCGGGTGGTGTCCACCGTCCCGACCGCGACCAGCGAGTCGGCGGAGGCGTCGGCCGTGCCCTGGGCCCGGGCCAGCGCCTGCGCCGCGGTGAGCCCGCTCCCGCGGAAGACGACGGTGCGCAGGTGCGGCAGGTTGGCCACCGCGTCCGGCAGGGCGGCCAGCGGCGGGCGCGCGCTCACGGTGCTCAGCACCGGCAGCTGGGCATCGGTGAGCCGGTCCTGCACCGAGCCGGTCACCCGGACCGGCGCCAGCGGATCATGGCGGAAGCTGATCTGCTCGACGTTGCTGCTCGGGCCCAGGCCGATCGAGAGCGCCGGAGCCGTCGGGCCGACCCGGTTCGGCGGTCCCCAGTACGCGGTGCTGGTCGCAGGCAACGGCCCGGGCGTCACGTGGAAGACGTACCCGAACCGGGCCGCCATCCTGATCAGGTATCCGCGGTCGGAGCCGAGTTGCACCGGCACCCGGTCCACCGGTAGCGGCGGGTCCACCAGCGGCGGCGGGACCACCTGCGCGACCAGGCCGTATCCGGCGTAGCCGAGGATGATCCGCTGGGCGATGGCGGTCTCGTCCTGGGCGGGATACTCGACGGTCCGCTCCTGGAGGTCCATCAGGACGCCCAGGTCCTCGCCGGTGACGACGAGCCGGCTCGTGCCGGGCACGACGCCCGGCATCAGCTCGCGATGGGTGATCACGCCGTCGGCGAGCACGGTGGGCCGGCCGCCGAGGGTGAGCAGCAGCACGATCCGCCGGAACGCGTCGAGCTGCCCGCTGCGCAGCAGCGGGAAATCCAGGAGGTCTTGCGGCCCGCCGCGGCCGGCCCGTAGGACGAGTTGGAAGCCGGATCCGGCATCCGCGGCGTGGGTCACCTGGACCCGCTCGATGCTGGCCACCAGATCGCTCGGCGCGGGCACGGGGAGCGTGGCGCCGACCAGAACGGTCAGCAACGACTGACCGCCGTTCACCGGAGCGGTCCGTACGGGGGAAAGGGGATTCGGACGGTGGCGCCCATCCGGTCCTCGCCGGTCAAGTCGTCGGGGTGGATCACCCGCGCCGCGTCGCACACCTGCCAGAAGCGGGTGGCGTCGCCGAGATACCGGGAGGCGATCAGGTCGATCCGGTCGCCCTGCACCACCGTGTGCGCGGCGAGCGTCGGCCCGCCGCCCGGGGCCGGCAGGAACCGGCGGCGCAGGTAGCGCACCTCCCGCTCGACACCGGGCGCGTCCACCAGCCGAAGCACCACGACCGGCGCCGCCGCGTAACGGCTGCCCGGGTCGGCGGCTCTCGGCCGGTCCGGGGTCGGCGCGGTCACCACAGCCCTCGCGGCAGCGCGGCGGCGACGGCCGAGGCGGCGCCCACCGCGGCGAGCGCCTCCTTGGCGACCTGGTGCGCGAGGAACAGGTGATGCCCAGGATCGCCGGCCGGTAGGTCGTCGTAGGAGAGCACCCGCAGGTCGAGGTCGACTCTGGCCCGGATCGGCGTGAGGCCGGGGTCGTACGCCTGCTCGGTGATGGCGAAGCCGTCGAGGCGCACCGGCAGGACCCGGCCGGGACCCCAGACGAACAGCACCAGGGGCGCTGCCGCCGGCACCAGCTCGATGGTGCCGACGGCGGCCAGCGCCGCGTTGGCGACAACCGTCGAGCTGGCCGGGTAGAGCATCGTCTCGAGCGCGGAGAGCTGCGGATAGACGCCGAGCGAGGCGCCCGGCCCCGGAGCGCCGACCGAGTCGGTGGCGTCGAACTCGACGGTCAGTGAGATGGTCTCGATTGGCGCGCCGGAAAGGCGCAACGCCTCGTTCCGGGCGCTGGTCGAGGCGTTGCCCGCGGCCGCCGAGCGGGCCTGCACACGGCGGGTCATCTCATCCGGGTTGTACTGGAAGGCGACCAGCCCGGCGGGTGGCCCGGCCCGGCGCACGGCGACGAGCGCGCCCCGGGCCGCGGCGGCTGCGCCGATCATGCCCGCCACCGGCGCCTAGCGTGGTTGCTCGCCATGCCGCCCATGCTCGCGTGGGGCTGTCACCCCGGCGTCACGCCGACGTCAGCTTTTCAGGAACAGGTCGCCTTGCCGTCCAGCGTTTCGGTGCTGTCCCGGCGATATCCGAGTTCGGCGCTGCCGCGTAGGGTGATGCTGTTGCAGCGGTGGCGGGCCGGCGCGGAGTGGCTCACGAAGCTCGCCGTGCTCACCGTGTTGCCCTCGAAGGTCACGTTGCTCAGGTCGCCGTCGAGGATCGGCGGGTCCTGCGACCCGGTGCTCGTGATGGTGTTGCCGGTGACGGCGATCTGCGCTTGGGCGATGGCGAAGTCGCCGCTGGTGTGCAGCACCAGGCCGCCGTGCGAGTCGCGGAACGTGTTGTTTCGCAGCTTGATGCCGCGGGCCGACGAGTCGGGCCGGTCGCCGCCGATCTCCAGGATGCCCTCGGTGTTCGAGCCGGTGTTGTCGTGCACGTCGAGGTCGCCGGCGTAGTTCCACACCTCGACGAAGCCGCCGTCGTACCCGTAGTCGTGGCTGGTGGCGCGGCAGTCGGTGCAGGTGCTGTGGCCGATCTCGACGCCGCTCGCCTCCACCGAGAAGCCGATCGCGCCGTAGTCGTCGTTGCCGCCCGGGGTGTCGAGCACCATGTGCAGGTCGCGGACCGTCACCCCGTCGGCCGAGGCGCCATGCGCCTTCAGCAGCACACCGACGCCGACGTTGTCGATGGTGCTGGACCGTACGCCGCTGTTGGCGCCCTGGATCTCGACGCCGTTGGTCTGGGCGTTCGTGACCCGGATGTTCTCCACCCGCTGGTACGCGCCGGAGAGCAGCACCACGCTCTCGGCGCCCGCCGATCCGCCGTCGACGACCGGCTGCGCGCCCGTGCCGTACGCGGTGAGCACGATGGGTTTGGCCTCGGTCCCGTCGCCGCGCAGCTGGACCGTCGTCTGCCAGGCGCATCCCCGCGCCAGCTCGATCACCGTGCCCGGGTCGAGAGCCCGTGAGGTCGCGGCCCGAATGCTGCGCAGTGGCCGGGCGAGCGTGCCCTTGTTGGCGTCGTCGCCCTTTGCGCAGTCGACGTGGATGCCGTCGTCGGGGGTGGCCGACGGCTTCGGGGCGGCGGAGGTGAGGTACGCCGCCGGCCCGAGGCTGGAGCCGGCGCTGACGGTGACCTCGGGTGAGGCGGTTACGGGCTTGCTCACCGGTGTGGCGTCAGGAGCAGGGAGGCCGGCGACGGCCAGCGTGCCGCCCACCACGATCGTCGCCGCGGCGAGCGCCAACGCGTGGCGAAGGCGTCGGCTGGGCATTCCGACACCCTAGCTGACCAGCGCAGTTGCCATATAGATCATGGTCAGGGGCTCGGCTGGCAAGCTCCCGACAGCCGGCGTCAGCGCCGTTGATCGTGGAGACGCGTCGTGCGGCCGACTCGGGTCAAATGGCCCGAATACCTTGTCCAAACCCACGCCAGCCTGCCCGAACGGACCTCCTGACCTCAAGAAATCTTCAAGAGCTGATCCGAAGCGGGTGCGCGGTACGTAGTGGCGGATTGCAGCGATCTCTTACGCCAACAGCCGGCGCCGGCCGGATGTTCGTTTGGCCGGCAGCGGCCTGTCAGTGCAGAGGAGTCGAGAGGAATGCGGCGCTACATTCGGTACCAGAGGAGCTCGGCGGGACCACGCAACCGCCGGCCGTTGCTCGTCGTGCTCGGACTCGTGACAGCCGGTGCGCTTGCGGCCGGCACGGGTATGTCGTTCGCGGCGCAGAACAACGTGGCGCAGCGCAATGCAGGGCGTAACAACCAGGGTCAGAACCGGGGAGCTGCCCCGGCGACGCCGAACCCGGACTGCACGATCGTCGTGCCGCCCAACCCACTCAGCGCGGCCGGGCTGGCCACGCCCTATCAGCTTTCGGCGACGAACCCGGCCAACGGCCAGTGCCACGAGGCCGACGCCGCCACTGCCGCGTTCGTTCAGGCCACCGTCGTCAGTCCGGCCGGCAAGGTGGCCGTCTACAACCCGCTGGTCATCGACGCGGGCGCTCGTGCGGCCGTCCAGCCTGTCGTGCCGCAGATCGCCCCCGGCTCCACGGTCGGGATCTGGTTCGGGTTCAACGGGACCAACCTCACCCTGAAGGACAAGAACGGCAGCCTGGGCGCCGGCAGGTGCGTCACCGGACTGGGCAATTCCATCTTCGGCCAGTTCGCCGACTGCAACGGGAGCGCCTTCTTCGCCGCCGCCAACGGCGCCGTCCGAGCGCTCAAGCTCGCCGTCCCGGCGCTGGGCACGGGTACCGACGGCAAGCCGTGTCCGACCACCCGCGACTTCACCATGATCGACCAGGATCAGAGCGACAACGTCACCAGCGCCTACCTGATCAAGGGTGGGGCCGCGGCCCAGGACACGGCGGCGAACCGGGCCAAGCTGCCCGGCGCCACCGTCCAGGTCAACGGCAGCGACAACCTCCTGCTGACCAACTTCATCGACAAGGCCGTGGGGTGCACCCCGTTCACTGCGCCGGACCTTGCGGACAACAACACTCCCACCACCTCGCTGGCTCTCAACGAGTTGCAGGCCGCCGCGGACCAGAAGGGCACCGTAGCGCTGGTTCCGCCGAACGACCCGATGGTCGAGGTTAACGGCAACTTCCAGACGGCGAAGCTCAACCTCTACCGCGCAGCCGTGGACCAGCCGGCCATCGGCAACCAGAACAACACGGCACTCGCCGCGTCGTACTGCCAGAACATGGTGAACCTGCAACCCGCACGCCTGCAGCTGGACCAGAGACTGACCCAGGCGGTGACCACCCCGGATCCGGCGGCGGCCAACAACCTCTTCACCTTCCTCGCGCAGCGACTCAACGCTTCGTTCACCAACCTCAACTGCCAGAACTTCATCAAGACCGGCAACCCGGTGACGGTACAGACACGCAACGGCGTTGCGGTCAGCGCGACCTTCGCCAAGGCGGGAGGCAACAACGCCGCAGGGGGCAAGAACAACAAGCCGTCGGCAGGCGCCACCACCCCGCCCGCAGGCGCCACCACCCCGCCCGCACCGGCCCCGGCCACCAGCCAGCCAACCACGGTTAGGCGCCACAAGCACTGGTGACCGACGCCTATCGACGGCCCGGGCCGGCCACTCGCGTTCGCGGGTAGCCGGCCCGGGTCCGTTGTATCCCGGCACGCGCGGCCTCTGGCGAGGCAGTTGTCCTCAGCCGGTCGGAGTCGTCGTCAGGAAGCGCGGCCGGAACCTCGCGGCAGGCAGGGCGGCGCGGACCGCGGAACGGACCCGGGCCAGGTCGCCGTAGCGCAGCAGGACGCCGAGGGCCGGGCCGTGCGGATCGCCGACCGTTCCGGCGCCGAGGGCTCCCGCCGCGACCGCCGCCGCGGCGGCCGTGGCCAGGGCCGGATGGGGCTCGCCGGCGCTCGCCGCGGTCAGGAGCGGGCCCAGCTGTGCCAGGTCGCCGTGGCGTACCACCTGCTCGGCGAATACCGCCGGGGCGGTGCCCGGTCCTGAGGACGGCACGTCGAGTGCCCCTGCGTCAGCGGCCGTGTCGCCCGGCTCCACGATCAACAGCCGCAGACCCGCCGCCACCAGGTCGAAGGGCAGCCGGTCCACGGTCGAGCCGGCCCGAACCAGGACGGCCTCGGTGGCGTGCCCGGCGAGGGCGGCCAGGACGGCGGCCCGGTAGGCGAGCGCGGCGGGCCCGGGGGCGAGCGGGCCCACCGGGACAGCGGCGCCGGCCGGCAGCCCGTACATCTCGGTGAGGGCGAGAGAGGTGGCCGCCGCGACCGCGGCGGCCGACGGGATGGCGAGCGACGCGGGAAGCGAAGTGTGCACCACCATGGTGGCGCCGCCGGCGCCGTGGCCGGCGGCCCGCAGCCGGGCCGCGACCCGGATCACCGGGCGAGCCCAGGCCGGCACGGCGCCCGGGAGAGGGAGCGGGCCCGGAGGCACCGTCACCGCGTCGGCGGGCCGGTTGCGGGAACGAAGCTCCAGGACGCCGTCGTCGCGGGGCGAGCCGGCGACCGCCGCGCCCCACGGCGCGGTCACGGCCAGCGCGGCGTCCGCGCCGGCAAGCAGGCAGAGGCCACCGGGCACCGGCGTCACCACCGCCGGCGGGTGGCCGAAGAGCCGCAGGTAGGTGTAGGGCACCAGCCGGATCTCCGCGGGCACGTCGACCCGCGTCAGCACGTCGGTCACGCGGCTTCCTCCAACGGCTTGCGGGCGAGCACCCGGTAGCAGTTGCCGCCGCCGGTGCCGGAGATCGCGGCGCCGAGCACCCGGTCCAGCAGATTTCCCAGGATCAGCAGGGGCACCGCGCAGACGAAGGCCGCGCTGCGCGCCAGCCGCCGGCCTCGGGTGCTCGGCCGGGCGGCCCAGGGCCGGTCGGGGTCGGGAAAGAGGCTGTTCACCCACAGCAGCACCGCGCCCGCGAAGTCGCACGGCTGGTGGGCCCGGCCGAATTCCACCTCGACCGGTTGCAGGCCCCGCTCGCGAAGCGCCGTGGTCAGGTTCGGCTCGGGCAGCATGTTGAGGTGCTCCGGCTGGAAGTACGGCACCCAGTAGCCGCGCAGCAGCCGGGCCAGCCTGGACGCCGGGTTCGGCACCTCGATCAGCAGATACCCGCCGGGCGCCACCACCCGCGCGGCGGCGTCCAACTCCGAGCGGGGATCCAGGGTGTGCTCGAGGTAGTGGTGCATGCTGACGACGTCGTAATTGCCGGCGAGCTTCTCCGCGAAGTCCGGGAACAGCCCGCGGAAACCGGTCGCCACCCAGCCCCGGCGCTGCGCCTCGTCGATCGAGGCGGACATGTCCAGGCCGTCGAAGGCAGCCTCCGGGAAAACCCCCTGGGCGTACGTGCAGAAGTGGCCGTGCCCGGTGCCGACGTCCAGCCAGTTGCCCGGCGCGGTGTGCCGGCGGACCAGGTTCGCCCGCCCGGAGTACGACGCCGCGGCCATCCCGAAGACGTGTTCCGTGCTGTCCTCGCCGAGCCGGTCGTAGACGTCGCGGTAGTAGAAGGTCAGCCCGTCGAGGCTGAGCCGCGGGTTCTGGAAGGCGTGCCCGCACGTGCCGCACTCGGCGAGGGTGAAGCGGCCCGGCTTGCACTGCACCCGGTCGGTGGTCCGGACCCGGACGCGCAGCTCGCGACCGCCGCACCACGGGCAGTCCTCCCGCGGTGGTTCGAGGAACCGGTCGGCGCCGCCGGCCAGGTCCGCCGCGTACTGTTCGCGGGCCTGCTCCCGGATCAGGGCTTGCGTCCGGTCGTACCTGGACTGCCAGGCGCCGCGAACCGTGCGCCACCAGCGCGCCGGCTCCAACGCGAGACGCAGCCAGGCGCGTCCCCGGTCGGCCGGGCGGATCGGGGCGCCGGCCAGCGCCAGATACGGCTGGACGCTGTAGACCAGCAGCGCGATCAGCCCCCACACCGGCCGCGCCGCCACGGCGAACGCCAGGAAGGCGTACCCGACGACCGGCCCGACGAGCGAGAGCGACACGATCGCGCCGGCCGCGCGCAGGCGCGCCTTGCCGGTGTCCGGGTCGGCGGGCACAGCCTTCAAGTGTGGTGCGACGACTAGGTCGGCGTCGGTCGAGGCGTACTTCTTGAGCCGGGTGGTGAGACGGATGATGTCGGCCGGGTCGAGATCATCGGTCGCGGTGATCGCGGCGCGGTCGGCGAGGTCCGCCTCCACCAGGATCGCGTGACCGGCGCCGCGTCCCGCGGCGAGGCGGTCGGCGCGGTAGTGGGCCGGGTCGACCTGGCGGGCCAGGGCGAACGTGTCGGCGACCGGGAGGTCCGCCGGGACCAGATCGAGTACGCGTAGGTCGTGCCGTCGGCTGTACGCGACGGCGGCGTGCCGGGTGGCGTCGTCGACGACGACGCCGGCCGCCGTGACCAGCCGATAGCCGTCCGGGTCACCGGTGGAGTCGGCCTGCGGCAGTTCCGGCAAGACCGGCAGCGCGGCGAGCCGGCCACGCAGCCGCAGCGCGCCCAGCAACAGGCCCACGACGAGTAGGGCGGCCGGCACGGCAGACAATACGGTCATGAGGGCACCACGGTCATGGTCAGGCTCTCCAGACGGTCGGCCGCGGCGGGAGCGCCACCGGCGGCGGTGAACGACGCTTGCACCCGGCGGGCGGCGTCGCGGTAGGCCGGGTCGGTCAGGACGGCGTGCAACGCGGTACGCAGCTGGTCCGCGCCGTCGCGGGCGAACCGGACCCGTACGCCCGCTCCGGCCGCCGCGACCTGGCCGGCGATGATCGGCTGGTCGTCCCGGATCGGCGCGACGACCAGCGGCAGACCGTGAGCCAGCGCCTCGCAGACGGTGTTGTGGCCGGCGTGGCAGACCACCGCGTCGACGTGCGGCAGCAGCTCCAGCTGCGGCAGGTACGGCCGGATCAGGACGGCTGGCGGCGGATCCGGCAGCAACTCAGGTGGCCCGGCGACGATGAGCTGGACGTCGAGGGGTTCGGCGGCGCGGGCCATGGCGGTGAAGAAGCGTTCACCGGCGTCGCCGTTGACGGTGCCGAGCGAGACGAGCACGCGGCGCCGGGCCGGGTCGAGCGCGTGCCAAGGGAAGTCCGTGCTGTCCGGCCGGGCGCCGAGCGCCGGGCCGACGAAGGCGTAGTGCCCGGGGAACCGCTCGCCGGGGCCGATCAGCGCCGCGGCGGTGAAGGCGAGTACCAGGTCGTCGGAGAACCGTAGGTCGGACGGTTCGATCCCGGCGTCGCGGCACAGCTGCGCCATCTGTTCCCGGACCCACTCCTCAACCTTCGGCATAGCCGCGTACGGCTGGGTGAGCTCGGCCGAGGTGGTGGCGCTGGTCGCCCAGGGCAGGCCTCGGCGCCGGGCGGTCAGGGCCCCGGCGACGGCCTGCTGGTCGACGACGATGACGTCCGGCGCGACGGCGTCCACGGCCGCCTCGACGCCGGGCAGCGAGGCGCGCGCGAGCGGGACGATGAACTCCGCCCAGAGGAACTTGAGCGCTCCGGCGCCGCGTAGCCCTAGCCAGCGTTCGCGCGAGTCGGCCAGCGCCGCGTCCAGCGCCGGATCCGCCGTGTCGTGGATCTCGGCGTCGCGCCCCAGCAGCGGGCGCAGCGTCTCGGCCCGGCCGGCCCAGGCGACCCGGTGTCCGCGGCCGTACAGTTCGCGGGCGAGCGTCGCGGCCGGGTTGACGTGCCCGATCAGCGGCGGCACGACGAACAGGAACCGGCTCATCGGCTGCCCCGCACCGCGGTCCGGACCGTCCCGGCGTGCTCGGCAAGCCAGTCGAGGACCAGCGAGCGGACCAGCGGGGTCGCCTCCCGCAACACCGTGTGCGCCTGGTCTCCCACCACGTGCAGCGTGCAGTCCGGCAGGTGCCCGGCCAGTTCCCGGCCGGCGTCGGCCAGGTCCGAGTGGGCGCCGTAGACGGCCAGCACCGGGCAGCGGACGGCGCCCAGCTCCGGGCCCCGCAACAGCGGGGTAGCCGCCACGTCGTCGATCAGCGTGGTGCCGTTGAGCAGCGCGTCGGCGAGTTGCGCCGAGCGGGCCAGTTTCCGTTCGCCGAGCAGCCTGAGCTGGTCGGCGAGCCGGTCGTGGGCCAGGCCGAGCGCGGTGACGGTCAGGGTGTTGCTCATCAGCTCGGTCCAGTCGCCGGTGGCGTCGCCGACGGTGTGCGCCTCGATGATCACCAGCCCGGCCACCAGCTCCGGCCGGTCCAGCGCGCAGCGCAGCGCCACCACCCCGCCGTAGCTGTTGCCGATCAGGTAGACGGGCCGGCCGACGCCGAGCTCGGCGAGCAGCGCGGCCAGGTCGCCGACCGCGTCGTGCACCGTGTACCCGGACGGTGGCCGTTGCGACCTGCCGTGCCCGCGCAGGTCGTACAGGATCACCTCGGCGCCGGCCTGGGCGACCGGACCGGCGAGGGTGTAGTAGAAGCTGGCCAGGTTGTCCATCACCAGTCCATGCAGGAACACCACGACCGGACGGTCGAGCGCGGCGCCGGCCGGCGGGCTGATCCGCTGGACGTGGAACCGCACGCCTGCGGCGACGACGTCAGCCACCCCTCGCCCCTCAGGCCGTCGCGGGTGTCTCGGCGCTCAGGCGGCTGACGATGTGCGCCTGAAGCCCTCCGACGGTCAGCGACATGATTTCGTCGAGTTCCATGTTCGCGATGAACCCGGCGAAGTCGACCCGATCGCCGTACCGTTCCCGCAGCTGTTCACCGAGCGCGACGAACTCGATGCTCTCCAGCGCCAGGTCCTGGTCGAACCGGGTGGCCGAGGTGATGTCGACCGCGAGCAGCACGTCGTCGCCCACCACTTCGGTGAGCGCCGCTTTGATTTCGTCGAGTATGTCGTCGGCCTCAGGCACGGTCATGTTTTTCCTCCTGGATGGATGGATGTCAGGCGCCGGTGGTCCAGCCGACGACATAGGCCTGATCCGGGCCGTCGAGGCGGCGGTGACGGACCGCCCAGCGCTGTCCGTCGGCGGTCACCGTGCAACCCGTCTCGATGAGTTCGGTGACGACGAACCGGCGTGGGCGACCGCCGAGGCCCGAGCCGGCCGCTTTTGCGGCGGCCTCCTTCGCGGTCCACAACCGGGTGAGCAACTCCGCCTCGCCGGCCGGCCCGGCCTTCCGGACCAGGTTCGTCTCCCCCTCGGTCAGGGCCGCGGCCAAACTGTCGACCGGCCGGCCCACCACCGGCTCGATGTCGATGCCGACCCGCTCGTCGACGCTGGCCAGCGCCACCGCGACCGGGCCGGTGTGCGCGAGCGAAACGCGGAAGGTCTCGCCGCCCGGGCCTCGGGCCCACGGCCGGCCGTCGGCGTCGTTGCCGACCCGGATCTGCGCCGGGAACAGCGGGCCGGCGCCGCGCCGCCAGAGCAGCTCGCGGACGGCGTCCTTGACCGCGACCCGGCCGAGCAGCCATTGCCGCTGGGCCATCGGCGACCGTTCGGCGAGCTCGGCCCGCTCGGCCGAGGCCAGGTAACGGCGCACCATCAGTTCCCGGGTGGCGGTGTCCGGCCAGCGCTCGCGGACCAGGGTCCAGCCGTCCGGCTGCGGTTCTCCCGCCCCGACCAGCCCGGGGCGCTGCTTGAGATCCCACATCCGTTCGTCGGTGGAGAACCGGTGCGTCGTCCAGCCGGCCATCCGGACACGGACCGTCCCGTCCTCGGTTCGCAGCTCGGCGTCGGCGGCCATCCGCTCGCCGGTCAGCTCGGTGATCCGGACGGCGCAGAGCAGCCGCTGGCCGGGGTAGGGCGGTGGGCCGTACCAGCGCACCTGGTCGACGCCGATCGGGAAGACCACCTGGTCGACGTGCGTGCGCACCTGCATCCAGTGGCCGATGAGCTGGCCGGCGGCGTCGAGCAGCGCGCCGGGGGCGGGCAGCGCGGTCAGCTCGCCCTCGATGCCGTCGTCGGCGACGACGTCGATACTGCTGACCCCGGCGAACTGCGGGCCGTGGAACATCCAGCCGTCGGCGTACAACCGCTTCGCGTCGACCGGGGCCGGCGCCTCGTCGCGCAGCGGTTCGGCCAGCGGCGCCGGGGGAGCGGGATATCCCGTGGCGAGCAGGACGGCGCCGGAGGCGTACCC